>JAAUXT010058775.1_pt1 | contig 25479 bp, 30 predicted proteins | sample 7278171 | NCBI WGS metagenome assembly JAAUXT01 (sample SAMN14350112, study PRJNA611818) | marine sediment metagenome | isolation source: surface marine sediment (1.8m) | place: French Polynesia: Moorea | collected 2018-08
GAGAACCACTCACCTGCTACTGCCCGTGGGCTACCGCCCACACGAGACGATCAAAATTTTGATGACTTGTTGGTCCGAGGTTGAAATATCGAACAGTTGCTTGCACCACCCAGGGGTGGGTTTTTGGTCGCCCCTGTTGGTGTGCCTCGATGGCAAGTTTTCGAGCAATATTTTGCCTCAAAAAGCTGAGAATGTCGAGTTCCTCCTGGGTGATCTCATGCAGACCCCTGTTAGCTGACGCCATGACAGTCAAAGAGAGAGCCAGAACCACAAGGGGTCACGTGATCACCCCATGGGGGGAGGGATGCTGGGTAAATTCCAGCAAAATAGCAGAATTTTGATATTATGCATCTATTCCCTGTCAAATGTATATATATATTTATTGTAAAAATATTCAGAATATTTAAAATTGGTTGTAAAGGCCAACGAGGCCAGCACCCCCTGGTGGGAGAGGAGTGTGGTGTGACACACCAGCTGCGATTTGGAACCACCACTGGACAGATGGCACCACTGTGTACAAAATAAATAGGGCGGTTCCACCCGTCGGGAGCCAGTCTCACTCGAGATACCAACCAACGTGTTTGTGATATCACTACAAAGTACGCTTGAAAATGACAAGGCGCAGTCTGCTGCACCCGTGGTTGTTTTCGTTGCCTTCTTCGCAGATACATTCACAATATGGTTCTCTCACATTTGCATCGTCAGAAAATCGATGAAGAAACATCAGTGTTGACATACGTACCAAGAAAAATACGTGTCCCACAAAAACACAAAGCTCCTGACCCATTTTTGTGCAGCTCGGCGCGCGATACGGACACTGGACAAATTTTCTGAGCCGAACAAGTGCGATCAACACTTGGCGGCAAAAACATCGGATTTAATATTTTGTGACGTGTTGGATATTCAGGACTTTTCCTTTCGATCAGTGTGTCACCTCGGATATTGTTTCCACGTGTACATAAAATGATGACTGGTGAAAGCTATAAAGGTTGGTACTTGGCGGGTGATGGACATTTAATTTCAAAATGTGAGCGATAATGTGTGGTGACAGTTGAATGTGGAGCCTTTTAAACCTGAAACTGACAACTGGGTTCTGTGATTCACGGCTGCCGGGCATCCTGGACAGTCAACGGCTGAATTGTTCTGCAGTACTTTCATCTTGGTATTTTGTCCCTTCATATGAAGCCTCAGTTTTGGTTGTGGATCCACCTGTTGAGGTCCTGTGGTCGAAATTGAAGATCCAAAACCTGCGATCCACATTTCTTGTTTGGAGTGGGTCCAATTTGTTGTCTGTGATTTTCATCTGCCTTTGTCACGAAAATGTTTTCAGAAGCAAATGTGGGGTGAGCCTTTGCGAGTCGTGTCAAAGAACTTCCGTGATGTGATGCGATTGACAACATGAAAGACCGAAGACCACGTATCGGTGAGTCGGAATTGGTTGTCCGAGCCACATTTGACAGAATCTTGTCTAGAGATTTGGCCAACGTAATGTTTCGCTGGCTTCTATCTTTTTGTAGATGCCAGCCTCGCGAAGAAACAAACTCCCCAAGAGCGTAAAGCTTCGCAGGCTGCCTCGTCTTTCTTGAAAGGCAGGCGTGTCTACTTGGACTTCAGGCCTGGTTTCAAGAAACCCAGGGATTTCGAAAGCGATATAGTTTTGTTGGGAGGGGTAAGTAAAAATCCCGTTGATATCTGTTGCAACAAAAGACAAACAAAATTGGTGAATGCAGATTTGCAGGAAGGGATCACAAAACATCTTTGGATGGATACGAGGCGAACTTCAGGTGATATCGTCGTGCAAGATGACAGGGTGGAAAGGGTTCTTTTTCTGCTTTGGAGAACCGTGTTCTGTTTGAGCAGTTGGGGTAACAACGGAGAGTGTTCTTCCTTTACAGATTGTGGAGAGTTGTTTCAGCAGGGAAGTGAGCTACGTTATCTCGAACTGTCCGCGTGCGAAAGAGTACAACCGCCGAGCCAGCAATGCCGGAGCCTCGCCAAACACACCCAGTCCTTTCGCCAGAGACTCGCCGCAAGGTGCCTCACCGTCGACAGGGCAAGGAACGAGCAGCAAAGACAAGCCGGTAACTTGCCTCGTTTGCTGTCATGTGGACAGTGCTCCTTGTGTCTATGAGCAATGATGTCGAGTTTTCTGGATGTCGAAACAAATCTCCGTCGTTGTTTCAGATCACCCGCGGTCAACTTCTGGCGAACAAGGCGCAGTCTTCGTTCAGCAGCTCTGACCTGCTGGACAGAGCGTATCAACTCGGAATCAAAATATATTTTCTTGGTGGTAAGGAAATACCGCTGCTACTGTCATAGCCTTTGCTTCAAACGAACGGCTGACCGTTTTTCGTGGCCCGTGTGCCAGGGTCGAAACCGTCAAATACACAAAAGAGCATTCGTTTCAGATGTTCTCAAACGGGTCAAGGAAGAAGTTGCCAAAATTCCTGCGTCATCAAAATCGGGCAGGCAGGTGGCGAAGAAGATAACCAAGGGTGAGTCTAGAGCAGGCGGGAATTGTCAGCCGCGCTTCAATTGCGCTCACAAACTATGCCACCCGAGATTATTCTCTACTCCCGCCCCACTCGGCGGTCGTTGGCAGGTGGGTCCAACTCCTGTCCGACATAAAATGCTCACCTCTCTGCCGAGACATGTTCAACTGTGTTTGCAGTAGAGTGTGAGATTTTCAGCAAATTGACAAAACACGGTGCGGGATCTTGTCCCCCTTGTGTCGTTGGTTGGACATCGGGCAGACATTCAAACAGGACAAACGTCGTACATTCTGCGTCAAATTTTCAGTCAACCTGACCAGTTCCTTTTTTCAGTTACGAAGTTGAAAGACTCTTATATCAAGTGCGAGGCTGAGAGTCGCCACTACTCGCCGCTGCAGCGCCAGTTCTCCTCCTTCCCGCGCATCCACTACCGCCCGGGGGCCTCCGGCTGCCCGTTCTTCGCCGGGAACGAGCAGAAGGCGACGGGGCTCGAGGATCGCGCCGAGGCTGAGGAGCGGGACGAGCAGGGTGAGAGAAACGCGGGGCCTTTTTTTATCTCGTAACAAACTTCGAAGTGACGCAGCCTGAACTTGAGTGCGCCTGCTCGTTTGAGACAAGGTTAAAAGCCACGCATTTTTTTTCACCCATTGTTTCAACGACAGGTAGCGGACAAGAAACCCTGGGAGGAGACGGCAGTCAGGCCAAGTCGTCCAGGAAAGATTCGACGGCGCCTCTCGTTCCAGCCACCAAAAGTCAAAACAGGTCAGTGGAGTCTACAAGACTGCGAAATACTTTTAGAAACTATGTTCAGCCTTTCTTGTTCAGAAACCCGGACATTGTTTTGATCACTGCTGTTTCTGTGGGTGACATTCGTGCAAAGTTTGGTGTTTTTCTCCTGAAGTTTATGTTGCAACGGGTACGCCTTGCAGGACCGCCGCACACCAGTTCGTTAACCCTGAGGTGACGACGCGCCAGGCGACGGGCGTCGCGCGGAAAACTGCAGCTGACAAGAGACGCGAGAAGAAAATGGGTTTCTGCGAAATGTGCAACATGAGATTTGAAAACATGGACAAGGTACGACATCCGTCTTTGTGCAGGGTCAGTGGGAACCTGTGTTGCGCAGTGGCAATTGGCCGAGGCAGCAGCGATCACCCTGGTCACAGCTCCGGAGGGAGGCTGATTTGCCATTTCGGTTGGTTACTCTCCCACAGGCAGGTACCGTGTCTCTTGGTGATTCAGGGGTGACCACCACAAACAGTGTGGTTATCCCCCTCCCCCAGTAGCCACCCAGTGATCAGGAGGATGACCAGCAACTGAAAAAATCTCAGTTGTGATTTGCACCACGAGCACAGGTACTCGCGTACGCGCGCGTGCTTAGTGGTGACAGCGCTCTTGGCGACGCAACGCGCCTGTGTTCGACTCGACTTTCTTTTCTCATTCTTTTTCGTGTTTCGTAAGGGAGGTCTTTATTGCAGCATGTCAAGTGCGACCAGCATCGGCGTTACATCAGAAACAATAAAAACTTCGCTGACCTCGACAAAGCTATCTCCGAGGACGCCTCTCTCGCGCACTTCCTTTTAACCGTAAAGTTCAGAGTGAAGGAACTACAAACCATCAGACCCATAGAGAGGTAAACTGCTCGTTCTGATTTTCTCAACTTAACATCAGAGAGCGACAAACAATCTTGCTCAAGTCTCGAAATCAGGGGGAAAGATTTCCAAAGTGGAAATGCCTGGTCGTTGTGTTTCTCTGAAAATCCAATTTATTTCCAGATTGAGCCAAAATAGCAGCCAAGAGGACGAGGTCCAGCTTCTTGAACCCTACGTCTCAGACAGCCAGAGAAGTCGCAGTCGCATCCTCAGCCCAAACAAATCCACGCTGAGAACTGGAAGAAATGCGCCTCCCAAAGACTCCCTTGGGCGATCTCCCAGCCTCACCTTCAGTCAGGAGTCAAGGAAAGGAAGGTCGCCAGTGAAAAACATTCGTTCTGCAGTGAGTTCAAGATCGAATCTGAGATTGACCCCGAAGAAATCAGCGACCAGCAGCCAACGGTCGAACGGTCCCAATGTGCCAACAGCCAGTGATGGGAGTGCGCAGAAAACACGGCTGTCGCAGGAGAACAGCCAGAAATCGAGTCAGTCAATTGCTCCGAACTTGAAATTGACGCCCAAAAGATCTTTCACCAGCAGTCAGAAATCGAGCCAAGAATTCCCAGCGTCCAACAGCAAGAGCAGACGGGGTTTGACCAAACTGTTGGAGGAAGCAGATTTGAAGTCAATGGAAGTTTCGAAGCACACGGACAGTGGTGGTTCGCCACTTGTTTCTGTTCCTGTTGTGGCTTTGACGAGGGTTGAAGAAGTCAGCTCTTCCCCAAGTTATCGTGTGTCGGACTCACAGACAGCGCCAGTCGCACGTTCAGTTCGTGCTTTCAAGGATGAGACTTCCCTTGTGGATCTACTCCCAAAGAAGTCGAGTCAGCCGGTGGCAGAAAGTGAGACTTCTGAGGTGACCTTTCCTCATCAAAGGAATAAAAGCTTGGCAGTGTCACAGGGCGAGAATCGGGAGACTTCTCAATTTCGCAACCAGCGTACGGGACTTCAGTCAAGCGGACGAAGCCTCGAGAGCGAAACATCTGAAGTAGTTTTGCAGCTGAAGCCAAGGAACAGTTTTCCGCTTGAAAGTGAGACTTCCGAAGTCACGTTCAACCTCAGAAAATCTCAAGGAAATGACACCGACACAAACCACGAAGAGTCGGATCAGCAGTCAATTACGAACACTGTGTTGTCGCCAAACTCCAGGAAACTCCGACAGAAAGCCATACCCCAGACTTCGCCATTACCGAGAAGCCTGAGACGTCAGCCATCGAGGGAGGCGAGTCCAGGACCGACTCGACACAACGTCCTGTGTGGAAGTCCCATCGCATGTTCTCCAACGGTTTCACTTCAACGATTGAGAGACGAAGAGATCGACAGCCAACGAGTTGGGCGTTCTAGCGTTCTCTCTGGAACCCCCATTTCGTATTCTCCCACGGTTTCACTTCGAAGACTGAACGAGGAAACAATCGACAGCCACCTTGGAAGTCCTTGTTCTCACAAACAGATGACAAGAAAGAAGACGGAACCCTCCACTTCAAGTGATTCTCAGTTGCATGTCATCACCAAGGGTCAGAGCACGCCTTCTGGTGACAGGGACAAGACGCTGTCGGAAGTTCCCTCAGTCAGGCGAGAAACCAGGTCGAGTAGGACTGACGCTCCTCGCGTGAAACGGAGACTCGACACAACGGACTCCGCCGAGTTCAGCTCCGAGGCAAAGAGAGGGCCAACGTCCACTTCCAGTTCCGCGGACTCGTCAAACACGACAGATTTTAAAAAGCCCTCAGACGTTGAGACTCTGTCAAACAGTGGAACGGCAAAGAGTTCTGGTGGGGCTAGAAAGTGCAACAAACCTGTTGAGATTAACAGAGACCATAATGCGGTGCAAAGTCCTCGATCTCTTCGGCGTTCTCCGGGTGACTCGGGTGACTTTGAGAAGCCCAAGAAAACCCCGAGTTCCACCAAACCGAAGAGGCTGATCCAGGCTGGTGTTGTCAGTCCGGTGGAGAGTCCCAAGCCGGTGGGTTTGTTGGCGGAATGGGGGATGCTGCCCATTTCGATGCGGCTCCAACAGAAGCTGCTGGAGGAGAGTGAGCGCGACGCGGGCGGCGCCACCGGATCTCTGCTCAGCGGGACAGCGACGTCGAAGGGATACTGGACGCCGTCCGTTGGTTCCAAGGCACCCGTGAAAGCCAGGACGCCCAAATCTGCGCCGCCGAGGATATTCTCCAGACGGGTGAGTTTTGTTTGCAGTTGTATGCAAACCAAATGTTGCTTGTAGAACACACGAGCGTACGAAGAAAACAACACGGAAAATCCATTTTTGGAAAGGATTTGCGCATGTGTACCTCACTCGACGCGCTTTGTCATGGCTGTTGTGGTGAAGTTGATTGCATTGCGCATTGCACACTGTTGCCTCTCGCCATAGTGCGGCATAAATTTCGTGAACTTCCCCGACGATCCTCGCACGGGTTTACGTATTCAGTTCGGTCACGAAACACGGGCCTGGTTGGACTACTTTCCGTAGTGAAGTGCGGAGAATCTGTCCAAACGATTGCGACTTCGTACCAATCACCAAAACTTGTTCAGTCTCCCCTCATCACCCCTCGGAGACCGAGAGCTGTGCTCAAGTCGCCGTCCACCGCTCAGTTCCAGCAGAAAGTGCAGTCTCCGTCCGCGCAGAGGAACATCGCGTACGGCAAACTTGCGGTGCGGCGAGCCAGGACCAAGAGAACCCCCAACAAGGCACGTCAAGTTTCGCAGCACGCTGCAATTTCTCACCCTCATCGTCATCCAGTGTGTGCCTGAAGTCCGGCAAACACTGTTTGACACTGAATGTTCATTTCAGACAAAACTTCGCAGAACGCGACGCAGCGCCCAAGATTCCAGCACCACGAGAACCCTGAGAAACAGCGCGCGTTCAGTGGGCAGCACGATGCCTTCAGCGGCGCCGCGAGCTGCCTCAGCCCGGGGCTCCCCTGCTCCGTCCAAACCGAAGCGCCGCAGGTTGGAGCACGGCGCCTGCGAACTGCCAGATGTTAAGATAGCAAAACACGCCATTGAAGATGTGTTGTCGAGCCCTGCTGAAGTAGACTGTGTGGTGCTTTCAGGTAAATGGCAGGACCACCATTTACAATTTTTCTGGGTGTTGATTCGCGAATGTCTTCGCTTCTTGCGCCGTAGACAAGCAGTTGTTGCACGAGTTGGTGCATTCTTCAACGTAGTAGACCCCACCTTCCCATAACATTCTTTGCCATCCAGTAAAGGAGTCTTAAGATACCAGAAGATAAGCCTGGTGACTGAATGATATTGTTGTGTTTCAGATGTAGACTGCAACCAAGCACGGGAAACACTTGTGTGTTTTCTGAAAGCTTGTTGCATTTGAAGTTCGTGGTCACGAAATTGTGCTTTTGGTTTTGTTCGCTTTGTGCGAGAAGTACGACAAAATTAGACGACAAAATTAGGAATTTCAGGTACACGATGCACGGTGTGCTTTGTCTAACCAGCCGTTTCTTTTGTCTCCAGGGAAGAGTCAATACAAGGATTTCAAAGTGCAAATGAAACAAGGAGACGGCCGACGTCATTGCAATAGTTCGTCCCGTCAGAGCAGCAACAACACAGAGGGCACCAACAGCAACAAACGTGCAGCAAGACAGCGCGTCAGTTCTTTCAGTGACTCGGAGAAACATGTTGAAACAGAGAACTGCTCTTGTCCAAAAACCGAAGAAAACGGGGCTAAATCAGACGCCAACCGAGACAGCCAAACAAACACAAGGAACAAATTCTGTACCAGGAAATGCACGGACAGAGAAGCTGATGGACGCGGCTTAACGCAGGAGAAATCCGAATGTGTCAGTGGGTGCGACAGTGAAATTCACAACAAGGTGGCCACAAAGAAAGGAAGTGACAAAGGGCCTTTGGCAAAGAAAACCAACACGTCTGCGAGCAGAGTGCTGAGACGCAGACACCACGATCAGCAAACTACAGCAACTGGAGGAGCGTGTGAGGGTGCCCAATACGACAGGAACAACTCTGAACTCAGAACCACGTGGAAGGAACACGACAGAATCGACCTCAAATCTAGTCAAGCGCGAAACTCCAGTGATGAGACTGACACTGACAGTGATGATGACACAAATGTGAATGAGAAGTCGGTGGATCCCGGAACAGAAGAGCTGAACAGCAGCTTTGTGCCGTCCACGTCACCACTTAACTCTGAGAATGACCGAGCAGCCTACATGAAGGCGAAAAATACAATTACTACCTCGAGGCTGAATGTCGTGAAAGTGCATGCAGTGCACGACGCGGATATCGAGGGACACGGGGCTGCGAGCAGACGTGACGAGGACCATGTTCACAAGTCGACACCGAAAGCAAAACGCCGACTCTCAACTGGGAGGACGACGCGCTTAGAGCGGGACGCTTCGAAAGAAAACAAACCTCCTGCAGACGACGGGAGCCAGGAGCAGGATTCGCAGGTACGGCGTGTTTTGTTGTCCAGGGAACAAGGCGATATTTCGCGATGCACGGAGTCAGATAGAGACACTCGCAATGCCGTCGAGTTGTGTTTTTCGATGTGCGCTGTCTGTATGTGTGGTACCTGAGGTAAAAACGGACACAAACCCTGTTGTTTGTTTTCGCAGAGAAGCCTCGCGCTGAGTGACAGGAGCATGCAGAGACTTCTAACGGACGACGACACTGACGACGAAGTGTTTCTCGGTTTCAAGGGAACAGGTTTGTTGCTGAAACAAAGTCCTGTCCAGCAGCGTGTCGCGAAAGAAAGTGTTGAAAACAGTTCTTGCGATCAGTTCTTATGTTATTGCGTACACGACCAATTCAAGGTTTGGTCCAAGCAAACAATTCCTTTCCGTTTTACATCGGCTTTGTGCACAGCGGCAAAAAATCAGTGACCCTCCTTTTTCGTGCACGACAGACATTTCGGGCAGCAGTCTCCCGCCTGATGTTTCGTACGAGGAAACTCCGTCCGAAGGCGTCTCAGATGTAAGTGACTTGACTTGAGTTTTCTGGCACGCAGAGTTGCCTGAAGAGAGAAGCTTCCAATCCATTCAGGGGTTTTTCTTGTGAAAATCCTTTTTCAAATGATGTTGCCACTGTGTGGTTTCTTTCACACCTGAAGGGTGAAGAGAGAAAAACAGTGTCGTCTGAAATGGACGTGGAAACGCGCAGAAACACGGTGGAGAACAGCAGAACTTCGTCTCGCGTTCTGACCCCATTGATACGACGGCGATCGCTGAAGCTCACTCCAGCGCAACGCTCACTCCGAGCGTCGCCCAGGGCGTCGCCAAGGAAACCGCTGCGGGAAGTTCGCCAAGTCTCCGACTCCAGTGCGTCACCGCGCAAGTCGCCCAGGAAACTGCACGGCTTGTTTTTGCCAGAGAAATCGCCAGGGAAGTCTTGGGATGGCGATATTAGGAGTATCATGGAGCTCCCGGGACAAGTGGAACAGTTGTGGGTGTCGTCGCCGCGTCGACAAGTGAAGCCGTGTCTTTCCAGCAAACCGAGGACTCCGACCTCCAGTCACAAAAAGGTTAGTTCATTGGTTCAGTGACCAAGAAATTAAAGGGTGCAGGTTTCAGGGCCAAAACACGGTTATGAAATAATGGGGATGAAAATGGAAGCACGAGCGAACAAGTAAGGAAGCCTTTGCTCTTGCGCAGGTGAGCATCAGAGACTCGACGGAACCGAAGTCCTTCTCCAGATCGGACCCCCCGTGCTTCGTGGGTCCCGGCGCTCCTCCGCCCGTCAGCTCCTCGACCCCCGTGCGCCCCGCCGCCCGCTCAGCAACTCCGGCCTCTGCGCTGAACTCCTCGAAGGCGATGGTGACGACAGACACACAGTCGCCCTCGGCTGCGCGTGTTGCGGAGTCACTTTCCGCGCCGAGGCGGTCTCCGCGCAAAGGCTCCTCGCTGTCTCTTTCAGTTCGCAGTGCGCAGGGCTCTCACTCGGGAAATGCCCGCGCCAAGCTGAATTTCCGGGACCATTCTTCCTCAGGAGGGCGCGCGGGGCACAAGTTGACGACAAGCAGCAATCCCAAGTTGACTCACAGGCCACTGTCTCTGGAAGCCATTGAGACATCCTCCAAAGCAGAGTTCACCACAGAAAAGAAACTGCTCAAAGGGCATTCAAGATCTCACGAGTACAGGATGTCGTACGTCAACACAACACAATCGTATTCTAAAGTGAAAAGGATGAAGTCGCCTGCAAGACGCAGCGCAATGACTGCAGCCACCAACAGCTCAGGAAACACTTTTGAAGAGCGAGTGTCCAACCTTTCAGAAGATCGATCCCAGTGTGACAGTGGAGATGATTTTGAATTGCCCAGACAAATGCAGAAGAAACGCAGATGTGACTTCAGCCCCACAAAGTCCCGTACTCACATCGTACCCACGGCGTCAGGGTCAAGAACAAGGAAGTCTTCTATCAAGAAAAAATCTTCCTTCACTTCGCCTTTCTCTTCGAAGGGCCACAAGCGTGTCGGATCCCCAACGTTTGGTAGAGCATGGAGCAAAAGCCCACGGGATGGAATGGATTTGGTTGGTAAACTGGCGGAAAGCAGCTACGAATTTACAAGCGACGATGACAACTAGCGCAGAAACGGACACTGTAAAATCAACCCGCGGGACTGTTTCTCGGGAATATCTCGTCCATGCCAGTTGAGAAGGCAGCCAGCTTATCAGCAAGAAAATTGTACCAAATTTGTTGATTTTTGTTGTTGTGTGATTTGGTTCGACTAACTTCCGTTTCTTCGTCATAAAAGAAAGGACCGATACATTTGACGGTGGTACTTGGTTTGTTACAAATTCGTAGATTTCACCCAGCAGCACTTGTCCTGTTTGCTTGTAGAACATGTTTTAGTTTCACAGAAGTTGCTCACTTGCGTTGAGAGCACCAGGCTTTTGATGGTCTATTGTTTTGCTGCTCCAGACACCTGGTGGCATTTGTTGAATTTGCGTTGTCCTTTTGAAATGCGTTGTGTGTTGTCGCCATTTAGTTTTTCACGTCTGATTCACGTTTGCTTTGCAAAAACTGGTACACAAGTGGATTTGTTGTTTCGCCTTTTTCCCGAACGAATTACAAACGGAACGTTTCAATGATTCTTGCCAAGAGTGAAATTTGCCGTGCGATTTCTTGTGTATTCTGCGGACAATCCATAACATTTTTGTTGAGCATGACACATTCAGCTCCAACTTGGGCTGCAGCATAGAGTGTTGCGATGTTCCGCGGTTGACTTGACCTGAGCATGACTCTGTTATTCTTTTTCGTGATCAAGAGGTGTGAAGACAACTCACAATGAAATTCGCAAACTTTATTTTGAGATCAATCGCTGGCATATTAATTTTTTTCAACCAAGCATCCAGGAAGAACATCAGCCGCGCGACTCCACATCCCAGATTTTGGAAATTTGGACAAATTGGAAGTCTTTTTCGGATTTGAGGGGTGGTGGAAAAAGTCCAAACAATTTGCTGGCCATGGAGATGGGGAAATCTGAAAATATTGACAAAAGTCCAAAACCTGGGGAGTGGTAACTTAGAAATTGGAGCAAGAAATGATAAAACTTCGCAGATTTGTCGGAGGGGAGGGGGGTAACTCGAAAGTGCCAGTTCGCCAGACAAAGACCGGGTGAGACAGCTCTCTTTCCAAATGTAAACGTAGGTCGTCAATGCTTGACGCACTCCTTTTCCTGCGGTGCGGAAGTGAAAATGATGTCACAAGATGCTAAATAACATCAACTTAAACCAATTATGTACAAGTTCATGTCCAGGCAAAAAGAAACAAAACAAATAGTTTCTTGGAGAAAGGAAAAAATATCTCTGCAGAAGAAGGTGGGGGGGGGGGTAATAACAGTCCAACATCAGAATCTTGACCAGACGAAACGAGCATGCGAGCACGAGTACACCACTCTGGGAAGAGATGTAAAAGGGCGAATAGTCACGACCAAACCAGCGCTTGTGTGTCGCACTCGTTGAAGTCACGCTAAGTGTCTGCTTGAGCTCTGAGTTTGTCGTTTTGGAAGAAATGTGCCATGAACTCCTTGTGGTCTTTGGCGACGAATCCGCACGTTGATGTGGAACATTTTAGGGGATTTTGCTCGTCGTGCAGACCGTGATGCAAGTAGAACATTGGCAGTTGCTGAAAGTGATGAGAAAATGTGAATTTCCAGCACAACATGGTGAACGAGCAGTTCTGCTGTCTCACAGAAATGTGTTCTTGGGACATGTCTGCAGATGGCAAAAGAAAAATAAAACCGTCCAGCAGTCGTGATGTTCTGTGCTCGTTATTTGGCCTGAAATTACTGGTGTTGAAAAATTACCGAGCAAGTGCTTGTTCAATGTTGGGAGAGACTGGTGAGATTTGTCACAGAATTGTACGCTCTGCGAAAAGAACCTCACAAAACAAAAACGACGCACACGAACTCTGGTAAAATGGTTGATACCTCAAACAATATGCCACAACTGCATTCGTGCAGCTGTTTTCTTCGCACGAGTTCTGCCGCGATCTCCTTGGCCGTGAATCGGCGTTTTGCTTCTTCAAGGAGGATCTGCAAAACAAGAACTCCAAGTCACTGATGACACATAGGAAGAAGGCGCAACATTGAAAGCGGAAACAAAATCGCGCTTTGCAAAACTCAATTTGGACACCGGGCGCCACATCTTCAGTGCAGACTGGACGTTCTCAATTCTCGAGCTTGAAAAACTTGACACTGTCCGCTCGTGAAATTTCTTGTTCACGGTGGTACCTCTCTGGTCACTGTTTGGTCTTCAGGTGTCCGGGCAGGCGAGCTTGAACTGGACATTGCTTCAGTGGAAGGAGTGGAGGAACCGGGCTCACCAGCCGGGTTGTCTGCCCGAAATCGCTTTGCCTCAGCTCCGCTCTCCTCTTCCGTCTTTCTTTTCTGCGCGGTTGAGTTCATAAAGAAGAGAATTTGGACAAGACTTCGGGCAACAACAAACCGAACAGTGAAGTACAGTGTTGGTCAGTCCTGTCGGAAGCCACAGAGAGGACTCTGGATTTGGTTGGAGCGTTGACCACAAAGACAAATGGATCGAGAAGCACTTTTGCTCTCGATGACGCAGAAACTGGGGTTTGGATCTCGTGGACATCCCACACGGTCTCTGCAACAAACTGCATGTACATGTGTGTAACCTGTGTGCAGTCGTCGAAATGGCCTTCGTTCATCATCTGAACCTTTCCAAAGGCCTCGACACAAAGATCGACAGGTTGACGCAAGACATACCTCCGGTTTGTTAGAACCTTCGAAATCGACGGGTGCTCGATCTCCCATTGCGTCTGCTGCATCCCACGCTGAAAAAATTGTCATTTCGTGTCAACTTGTGTGTTGTCCCCCCCTCCTCCATCCGCGTTGGACAAGATTTGAATATCCTTCCAGTGAAGGTATTCACGCATCGGTTGGGGCAGGACCTCGTCCCTCCACCCTGCCCGGACTCCACCCAGGGGGAGGGAACAAGGCTTCCGAAGAGAGATGAAAGGGACACGGGCTCACTGCAAGCCCAGACACGGTATGCACCCTCACGCATTCCTCTCCTCGTCGGAAGACAACCAATTTGCCGGTACACTGACGAAGATCGCAAGGACTATGCAATATCGCCCAAAATCCAACAAAGTTGGGTCCACCTGCTCCGCGAAACTGCCATATCTCCCAACTCAGAAACATTCAATTGCCTCAACTTACGTATTTCTCCAGCCATTGGGTTCTGTTACAGTTGGAAGACTTCCCTTCCCTCAAAATTAATCGCCGGTGTTGGTTGTGAAGTGGTATTTGTGGAAACTGTCTCTCCGATGGGATTTTCTGCGCACCTCATTTTCGCGCCACGAAATTGTCCTTTTCCCACACGGTGCAGACTCGAGTTTTGCTTCGTTTTGAACCTTCTGCCTTCGCAAGCTGGAGTGACTTTTTATTGACGATGAAGAACGAAAAAGTGACACTTGTGTCACTGAAACATCCAAAATGTGAAAATTTGTCGTGCAAATAAACATGCTTTTGTTTTCCATGTTTCTTTGGATGCAAACCCCACCTTTTGGAAATACAACCGATTTACACTGCGAAGAATTTTGAGGATACATGTACTCGCTTGTTTTCAACATTTATTTTCATTTTTCCTTTTTATATTTCAACTCAGTCTGTGCAAAGAGAGAATTGAATTTGTTGTTACTGTTGTTTTGTTTGTTTTCTTCTTCAAAATATTGACGTTCCACAAACCTTGACGCAGAACTTGTTGCAACAAAATTGACAAAGCCGTGGATCTTCATGGCGTGCATGGTATGGGACTCTTGTAGGGTGGCCTTCAAAACTTGATAAGTTTGGCTGCATACGCCGCCGCAACCGCTGTGGATGTCACGGTGGCGAAGGTCAGCATCTTCAAGAAGCCTGGCACCGAAGGAAGGATCCGCTCCAGGAAGGAAGTGGGCAATGGGCGCGGGAAACACTCCTGCAAGGAAACCATCAGTTCGATCACACTTCCCAGAAGGAGCGCACGCTAAAACTGAGAGTAGAATTTGTGTCAAACAAGTCCGCATGACTTTACTCGGTAGAATCACAGCATCAAACCTTGTCTTGGGGCTCCTCCTGCCAAATTTCATCCTCAGTGATCCTCCCCATCTTGTACAAGATCTGAAACAAGCAGTCGTGTCTCTTTTTCTTTGCGCGCACTTTCAGTGAGTTCTTGGCAATCAGTTTGAGATTGCAACCTTGCAAAATGAGGACCGAATCACTCATTTGCCATGGGTTTACATTCTTGGCGAACAAAATGTAGGTTTGACCGCTGGAATCACGTACGAGTGTGTGGTTCTCAGAACCAAAATGTGGCTCTCACCTCTCGGGCAGCCCGCTCTCCCGCCTGCACAGCTCCCTCCATGTAACCTGACCAGTGGCTTGCTGTCTCAGTCCCTGCGTAGTGTATGCAACCAGTGGGTTCTCTCAATGCCCTGTTCAAAGGAGAGTTGTATCCTCAAGGTACGTGTTCAAGGATGTACACAATATGAACGCGGAAGAAGAATGGCGTGACTCTTCAAATGTCTCGGGGGCCAAAGGGACCCTCGCCCTTCTGTCTCCTGAAAAAGGGACCCTCGCCCTTCGATTTCCCCTCTCCCTCTCTCCCTCAAACAGATCGGCATAGGAAGGCAAATGTTTCGTTTTCCAAACCAATTTTTTGTCAAGATTTCTCCCTCCAGGTTTTCGGTTCCCTCACGATTCAAACCTGGATCCGCCGGTGTCTTGATGCACGGCATGTTCTGACACTCACTTTCCGAACTGGGTGAGGACGTTGGGACCGAGACAAGCCGTGTAGCATCCTCCGGACCACTGCTCCTCCATCCAGTTCTTTTCCTCGTAGTGGATGTACTGGAAGACAAACAAATTTTCCGACATCAGCCACAGGGATTTTTGGATCGTGAACTCCGACACAGCCTGCCAGCATTGTAACAATCCTGCTTGCAGGTGCGAAATTTTGTGTGTTTTGTTTTGCTTTCAGGGTTTTCGTGCTGAAGAATACGTCTCGACGAACATGTCCCCGCCTCATGCAACAACTTACGTTTGTCATATTTTCTTCCTGAAAGCCTTTGGCGAGACTCTTGGCGAGGGCGTCAGCTCGCTGCTTCTGGGTCGTCGATTTCATCCAGTATCTCGCTTTGTTCGCAGCTACGAATCTGGAAAGCCACAAGAACATAGAAATTCACGAATTTGGGTTGCTCGATGCCTTCATGAATGTCAGAACTCAAAGCTTGCACAATTCTGCTCAAGTGACCCAGCATCGGGCTGAGGGAAGCGACCTCCGTCTCGGTTGGAGTCTGACACTTGGAAGAGTCTGGCATGTTTCGAGGGCAGTGGCCCAGGCGCCCGTCTATGAATCCCTGCTTGCTTCAGAGTACGCGAAATGTTTCCATCAATCTTTGTGGTACCAACCCAACGATGCAGGGGAAGATTCCGTCCTTCTTGGTGTCGTCCAGGGTGAAGATGGTGGGGTGACCGAGTCCTTTGTCCATTGTCAACAGCGAGCCGCACTTGCCTGGAAATTCCATGTTCGATGAATTCATGCGCTGTCAGAACTCACAGGTGTCAAAAGATTTGTCTCGCAGAGCAAACGGTGGCAGAGCCATTGCTGAGGTTTGGACCTACTCACCTTTCTCTTTCCAGTAAACGCGTTGGTAGTAGAGGTGGCACTTGATGACGGAGCCCATCGGCGCTCTCTGGATGAGCTGGTTGCGCGCTGGAGGCAGCGGAGGCTCGTGGATGATCCGCATCTGCATGTTCGGGGCTGTTGCCAGAATCACGAAACTTCCCTGCAAAGATTCGCGCAACTTCCATTGAAAGATCAAACGTGCTGTGTGATTCTTTGTCTTGACGCACTTTTTCGACAGGGATAAACCCTGTCCGACATCACCTTGTGCCTAAGCCAACAGGTCCTTTCATAAATTGGACTGAGAAAATTTGGAGGTGCACACGAAAGAAATTCTTTCTTGTGTCCCGATTCAGTGGCACAAGTTTGGCACGTACCTCATACTTGCTTCCGTCTGCAGTGATGACTGTGGCCCCTGAGTCTGTCTGCTTGATTCCCTGCACTGGCTTTGACAACAAGACGCGTCCTAAAATCACAACAAACGAAACGTGCATCGAATTGCTTTCCGAGACCCAATCTTCAAAATGAGACCAAGCTACTGAATCGGCCTTCGGATCCAAAGCCCCAGCAAACATACTTCCAACAACAAGCTTTTCTGCCAGTTTGTTGCTGATCTGCTGCGAACCTCCGTCGAATTTTCTCTCCTTAAACAAAAAAAATAACAGCTGTTTTGCCCTGTTGAGGCTGTGAAAATGTGTGTTTGTTTCTCGCGTGCACGACGGACTGAACCTGATCGAGCCCGGGCGACTTGAACCACAAACTTCACGCTCCCATGTGGTTCGACTTCTGGGCCCAACTGACCTGGCCGCCGTTGGTGGTGGACATGATGCGGATGCTGCCCTGGCAGGCGCGCACGTACCACATGTACCACAGCATCGACACCTCGGACGGCTCGGAGGTCACGCAAACTTCCAGCGAGATCTCCGCGAGCCGACGCGCTGTTCTGAAGAAACGACTGGTCTCAGTCCCAACCAGATTTGACACTGTGCATGCGCCGCGCGCGACTTCCTACCTTCTTGGCAAAGTTTGAAAAGGTAGTGAGAGGTCCCCACCATTCTTTCAGAAAATTTGAGGGATTTGGGTGGTTGAAGTGGCTGAAACATTCAATGTCCCTGAGGTGATCTCCTATGTTTCCATCATCCAAAAAGGCGGGACTCACTTTGTCCAGAAGATTTGGTCGAACCAGTCTTTGACAGAGATGCTGTCCCATTCCTTGGCGCGAGGCGCATCCCACGGAGCATCAACTGGAATCTGACAGCGAAAAGCAAGTCTCTTATAAATTTGAGTCCCTCCTGCAGACATGAGAGACGAAATTGAAAAGCTCCAATTGTACGCGAACCTTTAAATTGCTGGACGGAATTGAGACTGGTCATTGAGGGATATTGAACGCTGTGCATGTCTGCACCATACAGTCTTTAGAAGGACACAAAACCGCAAATCCGTAATGAGGACGAACTGTTCAATCATTAGATGTACCTCCGTGCCATACGAGTCCAACGTTCTGAAGAAGTTGTTCAAATCCATCATGATAAACGGATTGTAGAACGATGGAAAGCTGTTTTTGAACATCTGGCTTTTGCCCTGAAACAATTATATTTTTCAAACAATGTGTAACATGTTCAGCAATAGTAAACAAATTTACCGCATTGCAAAGAACCTTCATTTCAGATTTTGCCAAAGAAAATTTGCGGGTGCCGAAGGCACTGGCACTTTCGGGCTGCACACATTAATTCTCTTACTTCGTACTGCATGACGAGGTGTTCCTTCTCGTTGACGAGGTACGTCTTCACACCCAGCTCCCTCGCCAGCCGCAGCAGTCGGTTCTGGGTCGGGCCGACGTACGCCCCACCAAGGTCCACCCACTTGCACTTCTCATTCTGAATTCACACCAAACACAGGTCGTGGTCTTTGCAGGCAACGGTTTAAGACTTGTGCAGTGAGGTGGCAAACGGCATCAATCCATTGTCAAGGTCCCATTTGGATGCGAAAGAGCTTTACGCCCCCCCCCCCCGACATATTGTGTCATATCCCTTCATAGCAGAGCACCTCGTGGTCGTGTGCTACCAGCAAGGTCAACGAGGGCCCCCTCTTCACCCCAACCCCCCAACCCCCTCAGATGACCACAGGGGGAGGGGAGGGCATGGGGTGGGATTTTCTCTTTTTCGCTTTCTCCTTCTCTCTCTTTTTTCTCTGTTTCTCTCTTTTCCTCCCTTTCTCTCACTTTCACTTTCTCTTTTTCTATCCTTCTCTCTCTTTCTCTCTTTAATTCTTTCTTTCTCTCTCGTTCTCTCTCTTTCTGTTTCTTTCTTTCTCTCTCTGTCTTTGTCGTTCTGTCTTTCTTTCTTCAATCATTGCCACCAGGCAGCTTGAATTCTTTCTGTGTTGGAGGCACATCAAAGCATCCACAGTTGCCTTGAGTACTGTTTCTCCAGTTTGTTGTACGGGCAAGAAAAGCAGGAAAACTGCAAATTTGGCAGATCAAAACCAGAAAATTGTTGCCCTTCAGATGCTCTTGCTCGTGCAGCCTATATATTTCCTGAGACTGCAAGGGTGAGCAAATTTTCAAGTGCCGCTGCCCATTTCTCTTGCCTTGGCTTTTAAAGGCTGTTTTGTTCAAATTTAAGAGGTGTGAACCTTTCCAGTTCTTCCAATGCGACTTTTTGTTGTCCCGATCTGCCTTCATGCTCTGTTTGTCTGCAAATATGTCACTTCTTGACGTGAGGTTCTCTTGCTGCAAACAAAACCTTCACTTGTGGCTGTGAACAGATTCTACGTGAGAAGCACAGCCCTTCACACCTGGCTTGAATCTCGGGAGGGACTTTTGCCTCACATGATAAGACGAGAGGTTTTGAATTGTCCTCGATACGAAAGGTGTGAAAGAAAAACAGAAATTCTGATAGAGACTCCAGACTGCTGAACTCGATAAATGTGTCTTATCTTCGTCGAGACTTTTTGATGCAGAAGACAGCCGTTCTGGTGCACAAAATGATGCCGTCGCTGCGAGAAAGGGAATCGTTATTCCACAGTGAGGAATCCGAAAATCAGGAACCAGATTCTCCACCCTGAGGGGCACAACTCCTAGTTGTCTTCGCTCCACGATCCCAAGTGCATGGTCCAAGATCCTCTGTGAATGTGGGCGGACACATTGCAACCTGGCCAGTGCTTTTGGGCACTTTCAGACAGCAAGGAAGCAGTTCCGACGGCCAGCCTGTCACTGACACGGCACAACGCTTTTTTTTTCAAATTCACACCAGTTCGAAATTCTGGACACACAAAACCACACAAGTGAAAGAAAGTGGAAACTGGTCTGACAAAACGAGCACACACCATGGGTTCAAAAAGCTCGATCTTGCATACCTTCCCTCGTTGTGCCATGTCAACTTCCGCGGTTTGATTTGATCTTCCTTTGCGTCTTGTGCACAAACGTAACATACGAGAGATCACTTTGCACACACACACAAAAAGAGCGATGAATTTGCATTTTGAGGAAAAGACTTTTCTTGTTGCTTTGTGTTCAGGCACAAGTTTCGTGCCATTTGTCGAACGATCGTCTCTGCCAGCGCGCGGGACCGTCTGGTTCCAGGCAGGATTATACGTACGGTACCTGGATGGTGTAGGTTCTTCCTCCGACCCTGTCTCTCGCCTCCAGCAGCACCACGTCGAGACCCTCCTCCGTCAGCAGCTTCGCAGCCGACAAGCCTGACAAGTAGACACCAGATTATCTCGTGTGGAAAAGAAGAGTCCCCACCCCCTGTTCTGGTTCCGAAGCTTTCTTTCTGTTGGAACTTCGCAAACACACCCACGCACGCAAACGCACGCAAACGCACACAGAAGCTCTGCAGGAGAAATATACTTGCCACTCAACCCGCCTCCAATGACAATCACGTCTTTCCTTTTGTCCGTCATTTTTAGGAGCTTTACTCAACACACATACACTGTGTCCTGCTGTCACCTCTGGTCTAATTTCCAGCAAGAGGACCAGCACTCGTCTGAGTGCTCCTCAGTTCAGCGTCTATGTACACACGCGCACCTCTGTGCTCAGTTGAGCTTGCAATCTGATGAATGCGCACAAAAAAAGATATAAGCACATAATAAATGTTCTATATTTGACGTCACACGAACTTTCTCAACTAAAAGCATTGCACGTCTTCATGCCTTTAGAACTTGACCCACCAAAAGGGTTTCGGAGCGAAACTATTTTTATGATGGATCAAAGGGTGTAGACAGTGAGAAGTTGCCCTCTCTGGTCAAGTTTTATCGCGCAGTTTCGTCGAGCCATCCTGAAAAGAGCGTGCACATAGAGAACACTTGTGCACCAATGTTTGGATTTTGTCGAGAGCAGCAATGATGGCGTGGAAAATTCAGGAAGGGTTCCAAATTTGAGCCATTGAGACAAGAGTTTTTGCCTCGCGATTGCGGAACCCAAAAAAGAAGCAGATTTTTGTTCAAAACACAGCTTGTGGAGGAAATGCACCGGTAAAAATTAAATCTTCTTGCTGCATGATTGCCCGACTGCAACCAAGTTTTTCGTGCACAGAATTGATGTACGCACGTCGAACTCGAGGTACAGATTGTTTATTGTCGGCAAGAATGCAATCCACGTACAGAATCATCCGAAAACAAACCCAGGCGGCGCGCCCGGCTTGCAGGTTCCGATGGAACCTGGGACATTTTTATGTGCATCTGACCGTCCCATGCATTGCACAACAAAATGAAAATCACTCAGAGTGGCCTCAGAACAACAACTTCCTGAGAAATTCGAGGGTGACATCTTCATGAAACAAAAATGTGACACATACTCGCCACTTTTGCTGACACAAATGTTGGAAAATCTGAGGAAGTGTAATCCCAAGAGAATTCGGTTGTAAACAAAGCCTCGTACCAAACGACGAAGTTCTCCCTCAGCTTTTCACCCGCCCTCCACTTCTGCATGAACTCACGACGGAGTTTGTTGGGGTGAAGCCAGAGATCGAACCTGCCGTCGACAAACTCGTTGATGTGCGTCATCAGGTCGTTCAGGTCTTCGTCCTTCAAATCGTTGTCTCCGATGTCGAGCGCGTTGATGGTCGGGAGGTGGCGCTGGAAGAAGGCCAGGCACAGGCTGCGGACGTCCTGCGGGGTGAGCTTGGAAATCGGAAGGGACAGGTTCTGCATGGAGGGCAGGGGTTTGCGCAGCAAGTCCCCGACTGTGTTGGAGAGCGTGTTCCCCCCGATGCGCAGCTGACGCAGATTGGAGCATTTGGACAAGGCACCCATGAGGGACTTCGCACTCGAGATGGGTATACCACACCGATCAAGGTACAATTCCTTGATGGCAGGTTCTTCGGGCCACGCCTCAATCACAGCTGTGAAGAGATCCGTGTGTTCTCCGACCGCCTTGTTCAGGGACAGGTTCAAATGCGTCAACTTCACCAAACGGATCAACTGCTTGCAAAGCAGTTGGAAGCATTTGGAAGTCAACTGAAATCCCCGCAGAGCCAAACCTTCCAGCTCGGTCAGTTCTCCCAAGACATCCTGCATCAGCAGCACCCCAGTATCTCCGGGGAGAGGGGAGAAAGACAGGTCGAGCATTTTCAGCAATTTGCCCCTGGCAAACGAGTTGAGCATCTCCCTGGCCATTGTGACAGGCAATTTGCACTCTACGATTCTGACGCACTCCAACCCGTCTCCGCCAAACAAGGCCTTTGTCAGGTTGGATATGGGCTCTCGCTGGTCAGCAGTGACGTGTTCATACTCAAACTTGACCATGTTAATATTCTGCACTTCATTCACGAACCTATCTATCCTCTCGAAGTTGGCCAGAACGACTGGACTTCGTTTTGAGAAGTCTGGCTCAAACAACATCACGGTCTGACTGTTGGGATACTGATCAAGATCGCCTTCGTAGCTGCGTTTGTGGGTGGGCAACTCATGAGTGCCTTTCTTCTGTGGATTCGCAGTGGGGTGGGACAGATTGTGCAAAATGCACAGCTGGGGTTGTGTTTTGTCCTTGAGCAGACCCAGGGACACGGACCCTTCTGGCAGAACGAGCAGGTTGCCGTTGCAGAACGGATTGATGGACTCCCTGCACTCGTTGTGGATGGCGGTGAGGACGTCGGTGATCGTCTGCATGTAGTTGAGCAGATAGCCTGGCCACAGGGACGTGTTTTTGTGCAGAACGTCCTTGTTGACGTCCTTCAGCCTGATGTTCTTGTACGGGAACGTTACCTGTCAGTCAAAATCCCTAGTTTCAGACCGCGACTGAAGAGCTGGGTTCAACGTTCTTACACCATGCCGTATCTCGGCTCACAACGTCACCTTTGTTTTCATTTCCTCATTCTTACCGCGCACAGGTGTTCTCACCTTGTTGAAGGGCTGGGGAGTACGGAGTCGTCTGGTGAAGAACTCTGCTGCCTTGTCAGCTGCGTGCAGCAGAACCTGAAACCGTGTTGAGTTTGAGAATTATTCTCCGTGCATGTTTCCAATGTCCATCGCGATCAGCTGACGCGAAGCAGGTTAATTTTGATGCGAGGACCACGGGCAGTCAATGGCCAATGCGCAGACCCAGGGGGCATATCCAGGGGATTTACTGGGGGGCCTCACCCCAAGGGGTAGATCTTAACCTTGGAACTTTGGACAAAAACTAATTTTGTTTGATTTGCTTTCATGACACCTGCCATGGTGGCACAACAAAAAAGAGCACATGGAGTTTCAGAAGTCCGGATGGTCCGTCGTATGGAGCAGACCCTGAGACAGGTACCGTGGAGGCCTGTTGCACGGCGTCGTCGCTCGCGTCGCCGTCACTGCCGTCCTGCTGACCCTCCTGCTGCAGCAGCAGTCCGCAGCAGAACTGCAGCACGACGCTGTGGTCGACAACCTGCTTCATGTTCGGGAAACAGGTCTCGACGAATGATGGATCGTCTCGCTGCCGTTGCACCACAAAGTACGCGCCGAGAAACTCCTGTTTGAGCAGACGTAGAGTGTTTGTAAAGAGAAAAGCTTCTCCTGGTGCAACTTCTGATTTTGTGACGCGTTGTGTTCTTATGTTCTGTGGGAAATGGAAGGCCTGCGTGTCTGCCTGTCTGTGTCTTTACATCTGTGTGTGTGTGTGTGTGTGTGTGTGTGTGTGTGTGTGTGTGTGTGCATGTGTCCTTACCTGGAGCATCTTGTGTTGGCAGGTGAGCCACTCGCAGTCCTGCACGTCCTCGTCGGCGCTCATGAGGAGCCCGAGCTTCATGACGTGATGCCCGATCCGCCTCAGGACCTCCTCCTGAACACAAACAACTTTGTCAACACCGTCGATAAGCACAGATCATTCTGTTTCCTTTCTTTGCACAACACAAGCTGTGACTATGCATTGCTTCCCACAAAACACTGCTTTTGAACACAAAAATATTTGGAGCAGTTCAGATCGAGGAATGGACACGTCGTCACGTCGTCTTGTCACGTTGCCAACAGGTCACTGCACTGTCAGGTCATTGTTCCACAAACCTTCTTCAGCAGCAGTTGCTGCGTATCTTTGCAAAGAGCCTCGAAGCACAGTTCGCCGAGCTGCACGATGATCTCTTTGAGCTCCTTGTCCTCCCAGAACACACCGGCTCTCTGTCCATCTCTCTGGATGCACCTGAATGAGAACATCGACATTCAAGGGTTTTGTCACAAACATAAGTGTTTGCTGTCTGGCTCGAACGAGTCGTGTTTTACTTGAGACACAGACAGAAACTCTGCCGTGGCAAGGTTCCAGCAGCGAGACTTCTCGGAGAAGTTTTCATTTATTTTCTGGAGTGTGCATGCTGCGCAGCAACGTGTGCACGGAGTGAAGTGCGCGCCTTTCCCATCACATTCATGGTAGAATGTGCGCACGTCAGAATGCGATTCCAGGCTTTCCGTGCGGAATCCAAGGTGAAAAGGCACGTACTTGTTGATGATGTCCTGAACAACTCCAGTCTTGGTGGACGGAAGGGTCTTGTCGTCCACGTACAGGATGCAGACCATCTGCAGAATGATGGGGATGCGCATGATGGCGTAGAGCCCCTTCCTGCGCGCCGCCTCGAGCAGCTCGCTCTTGAGGAGTCGGTGCTTCTGACCCAGAAACTTGACGACGTACGAAGCGATGTTCTCCTCCGTGAACCCGACGATCTGCGCTTCAGCGTGCATGAACTGTCTGCAAAGAAACCTTGAGTTTCTGAAGAAACCACATCCGTACCAGTTGAGCAGTTCCGTTCACGCGTCGAGAGAGGCAAAGCAGGATCTGAGGTCAGTTGGATCTCAAGAATGAGCAAGTCGCCCGCACAACAACGACAGTGGGTGGAGACACTTCAAAGTCTTTGTGGCGCTTGGCCAACACATGCACACACATACCTGATGTTCTGAACTTTTTCCGATGGTCGAGAAGTGAGCATGAGCCACCAGTTCCAGAGACTCTGCTTCTCGACCGCCCTGTCCACTGCTGCATTGGTACCTTTGGTGTATTCGTCGAAACCATCCAGCACCAAGAGAACTCTGTGTTCTGCAACAACAGGTAATTCGAAAGTGAACTTCTCGCTCGACCCACAACAGCAAAATCTTTTAGACGTGAATCAGACAGCATACACCACTAACCATTCTCCCTGTCCATGAGCTGGGCGATTCTCCCTGGCTCAACCCCGTTCGCACTGAGTCCGATGTGGTGCGCGACGATGATGTCCTCCACACTCCTGTTGTCCTGCACGTCCCTCAACGGAATCACGAACAAGAAGTCGAATTTGTTCAGCTCAGGGACTTTGCCTCCAGACCAGTCCAATGCAAGCTTCTTGACAAAGGTGGTTTTGCCTATGCCCGCCTCTCCTGCAATGAGCACAGAATCGTGGGGAACAACATCTCCCAGCAACTAACTGCGATCCTGTAAATTTGTTCAGTCCTCAGTTTGTCAAGGTCACCAAAAGAACAAGGAATATTCACGTACACAACCATTGGGCAAAGTTCTGCAAAATGAGCAGGATTTATTGAATCCAGGTATAAAGCACAAGGCTCATTTACCTTCCACAAGAAGCCGAACGGGACCCTCACCGAGCTCTTTGTCAGTGAAGAGATTCAAGTAATCTTCAAAATGCTCCTGGTCCACCTGCAACCAAGCACGTACGAGACCACGTCCAAAACCCTCTCTCCCTGTCACTCTTTCTCTCGTTTTCTATCTCTCCCCTCCCGGCCGGCCGCACGCGGTCTCTGGCTAGCGATAGCGCGAGAAAGAACGAACAAGAGATCCACGGACAAAAACGAACA
>JAAUXT010075179.1_pt1 | contig 25478 bp, 15 predicted proteins | sample 7278171 | NCBI WGS metagenome assembly JAAUXT01 (sample SAMN14350112, study PRJNA611818) | marine sediment metagenome | isolation source: surface marine sediment (1.8m) | place: French Polynesia: Moorea | collected 2018-08
AGGCCTAAGTGAGATAAGTAATGTGATGAAGTTTTGTTGTGAAAGACCAAATGGTTCAGAAAATATCGCAGAAAAACAGGGCGCACAAAGTTCGTGAAAAGACCTGTACAAGTATTGCCATTCCGCCCGATGAAAGAAACAGGAACCCTTCGGCTCTCCTCAGCTTTGACCAAGATTTCAAGACAAGTTTCAAAATGCGAGTTTCTTTTTTCCTCATACATCAGTTCTCTGAACATTAAGCGCAAGAACTCTGGATCGCGTACCTGCATCTTTCAGAATTTTCAGGCCTCTCTTCGCTTCTTCCAGGGGAAGGACGAACGACGATTTCGCGGTGTGGAAGCAGAACCCGCACTTATAATTGCATTCTCGAGTCGGATAATAGTTGACACTGAGAGGCACGAGAGCGCCAGTGCCACTCTGCTTTCTGCTTCCTGCATCTGCAACACGAACAATACAATATACGTAGATCTATTGTGGGGATCGGACATGGCTCCTCATCGCATACTAGAGTCTACAAATATACAAGGAAACGAACATGTGGACCCACCTGCGTCTGGTCTCTGGAACCTGCGGTGCAAGTACAAGAACAAGCTCCCGATGATCACCACAACAAATCCGATTGTAACATCGATCATCTTGACCGCCAAGAATTATAAATTTTGATGCTGTTCTGGACGATTTCCCGCCGACAAAAGCTTTCTTCCCGTGACTTTCGGAACCTGAGATCCCGTTTTTGGACTCAGATCTGGGCCAATTTTGAATTTGTTGATCACTGATATCTAATACGTATAGATACATGCACCAATGGCAAAACCGCTTGGACGTTTCTTATGCGTGCACACTGGACAGCAGTTCGATGGATTGCATGAATGTTCTTTTCAGGTGATTTGAGGAGGTTGCGCTGTTGAAGGAGCTCAAAGAGCGACCGAAAGGTAGCGACTGAAATCAAAGCACCTGAAGTATGCATGTCCAGTTTCATAGTCAAGATAAGTTTGGATCTTTTGGGTCGATTTTGTTTGGGTCAAAGACAATGTGCAAGTAAGGAATTTGTCAAGTTTGCATTTTAGTTTTGAGGTGATTTGAGGTGGGTTGCGCCATTTGGGCTCAAATGAGCCAAATTGGTGGAGGCCAAATCAAAGCACCTTGAGGCAGTGTCTTCCAAAAGTATGTGTACAGCACTTTCATGGTCAAGATGAGGATTGATTCAGGATCTTTTGGGCTCTTTTGGTTCATTTTAGGTTGGGGACAATGTGCAAGGAAGGAATTTGTCAAATTTGAATTTTTGGGTTTCTGAGGTCAAAAAGTTCAAATTTGAGAGAGCAGAAAAAATGGGGTGTGGATGCAGAAATGTCTCCGTGTCTCAGAAGGTACAAATATTTGGTGAAAGAAGTATATTGATAAAATGTAGTATATTGTATGGGGGTTTGTAAAAGGAAACTGAAAGAGGATTGGGATGACTCAGCAGTGCATCATTGCAACTACCAAAATTTCTAAGAAATTACAAATGTGATATCAATGTATATCTTCTCATGTTTCAGCAACAAAGAAATTTGAATTCAGACAATAAAAGTTTTTGTGTTGAACAAGGGCCCCCATCGATCAGCCACTGTACCAATTCTCGATCAGACCCTCTGCAACAACTCGACCCATCTTGTCCCCACTGAATTCAAGAGCACTCCATCAGTTCAATGGGGTTGAAGCTTTAAAATGCATTGAAGAAACGTTGACTGCCTTGAGGGGTGACAGGGTATAGGATGCCAGGTCACACCAGTGTACATGGTCACTCCATCTACAGTGCCTGCAGCCCGCCAGAGGTCCTTCGGATAGAGGTACTTTAAACGTCGACTGGAAATCTCATGTGTCAGTTTTTTTCGACTCAACTTCAAGATTTTGTCTGCGTCTAAACGACACAGCTCAGGCTGCGCTCAATTTACAACCAGGTATCTCATCCCAACTGGCGTCTCTGACAATCGGCCATGGAGACAAGTTTCCAGTGAGGAATGCCAGGCGCGGATCATACCCAATGGTCTCCAATAGAACCCTTTGAACCTGTCCACCAAACAATGAAACTGGAGAACACCAAGCTGGCAGTCAGCTCATCTTTGAGTTTGTGTCATTCAGGGCCTCTGTCCACGAAACAAATTGCCAGCACAAAGTGCACTCATGGAACTTTGGCAGGTGCTGCAAGGCGCATTTTTTTCTGATCTTCTCCGTGGCACTGAATCTGAATGAGTTTGCCCCTGTTAAGAGCAGTGCCAGTCGTTGTCCGAATGGACAAAAGCTGTCCCAACCAATTTTGGTTGCAAAGACTTGTTTGTGGCTTGAAGCGATGTGCATTAAGGGCTTTTCTGAGCACATGAAATTGAGACCGGTAAAAAATATTGTGGATATTGCAGTATTTCCTTTCTCTGGCAGGACAGTTTGGGCACAATTGTGGAAGACAAAAAACTGTGGCCGAGCATGTATAGATCTATGTCCAACATTGTTCCATCATCCATGACTTTGAGGCGTTTCATCCACAACCCGTGTGCAAACATCTGTTGACTGTGATCAGGCAGTGTTTGTCACTGCAAGGTTGTGGAGTATTATTTAGTATTCGTCGTCCAAATTTAATATAGCAATTTCACACAACTGCAAACGAGATCACTTTGTGAACACAAATTGGACCTAACTAATTTGTGTCAGAGTTAGAAACATAAAAGCCCAGCAACCAAACACAAGCTTTGTTTCATGTGGATTTTTCTGCACATGGCACACGAGCAGAATTTGGTGCAAAACATGTCAGTCGCGTTGGCCAAATAGAAACACGAGAACTTTTGAAAAGAAAAAAGCAACATTTCTTGTCTGTAGAGAATTTTTTGAAAAAAGACGAAGCACAAATTTAAAATCCTTTGTTCAGTTGAGTTGACAACAAAGAACATAAATCTGGACACAGTGTGGTGACCGAGTGGTGCAGATGATAATTGTTGTCATCTCGTGCAGTTTTGTGGAATTATGCCTGTCTGCATTTCAGATTGTCCATCAGCATTTGACTGAGTGACAAACTGCTCTGAAGCTTTGTCCTGTTTTCTACAGCCAAGAAGCAGAAACGATGAACCACTTGCTGGGTGTTTTGGGTGAGGTGGTCTCTCATTCTTGTTAAATTTGAAACACACGGAGAAAACTGAGAATTTGCGTGTTGCTTCAAATCATGAAGGGTGTCACAGAGTCAATCTCAATCTCAAGATCTGCAAAAATGCACGTGTGCACAAACAGGGGCGAAACAGTAACCCACAAAGGTGAACAATCTACTGACGCAGCCATCCATTCTTGCAGTTGGCGCAGTCGCAGTTTGTTTGTGGCAGCCTGCAGCTGCCGAGTATGATCCTGAGACAGGTATCTACGACAAAAGCAACTCACACCTCACTGAAGTTCCAACTGACATTCCTGCCGAATCAAAGGAAGTCCTGCTGTTCGGAAATGAAATCTCAGACATCAAACCTGGAGCCTTCTCTCACCTCAGGCAATGCAAAGTTTTCCACCTGAATCACAATGAACTCACAGAGATCAGAGCAGACATGTGGCAAGGACTTGGTTCTGTTGAAAAACTGGTTTTCTCAAGGAACAATGTCAGTCAGATAGAACCAGGGGCATTTTCAGCTCTCTCATCTTGCACAGAACTCAACCTTGATCACAACCAGCTTTCAGACATAAGGGAAGACATGTTCCAGGGGCTCAATTCTTTGGCAACTCTGTCACTGAGAGGAAACAAGATTTCCAATTTAGAACCTGGTTGTTTCTCCTCCATCTCTTCTTGCAAAACCCTTATTTTGTCTGATTTGTTACTCACTGAGATCAGATCAAACATGTGGGAAGGACTGGATTCTTTGGAAACACTTTCACTGTTGATGAACAACATCCGTATGATTGAACCAGGGGCATTTTCTTCTCTCTCCAGTTGCAAATACCTCTATTTGGCCCACAACCAATTAGCACGGATCAATTCAAGTATGTTTGAAGGACTGAGCTCACTGGAAGTATTATCACTAGTGGGAAACAATATCAGGGAAATAGAACCTGGCTCCTTTTCTACTCTCTCTTCTTGCAAACATCTCAGCCTGGCATCAAACAGGCTCACAGAAATCAAAGGTGACCTGTGGGAGGGACTGGGCGCATTGGAGGTGTTCTATCTATTCAACAACGATATCGAAGACATTGCACCTGGGTCCTTCTCTTTCCTATCTTCCTGCAAGCGACTCAGCCTGCATGGGAACAAGCTGACTCACATACGAGGGAGCATGTGGGAAGGACTACGTTCATTGGAAATCCTTTCACTGAGCAGCAATTACCTTTCTGAAATACCACCAAGAGGTTTCTCTCATCTCCCTAATCTGGAGCATCTGCATCTGTGGAACAATAACCTGACCACCCTGGAGGATACCATCTTTGAACCTGACCTGTACCCTGACTCTGATGGACATCCTGCTTCTCTCTCCATGAGGATGGGAGGGAACCCTCTTCAGTGTGACAGGAGGATGTGTTGGATCAAAGAGGGACAAGAAGAAGGATGGATACAGCCCTTCGAGGAGTATTTCAAACCAGGACCAGAGTGTGTCAACTTTCCTGGAAGAGATTGGAAGGATGTCAATCTTGATTGTTAGGTAACATTCAAACCCAAAAATGTTTTGAGAGCTATTTACATAAAAATAATACTTTTTTTTGTGGATTGTTTCTGCAAAAGCTGCAATCAACACCTGTCTTATTCTCTTTTTAATTGTATTTTTAGACAGCAAAGAAATACATTCTGGAGATGGAATAACTGCTCAGTGGGGAACTTCAACACAAACATTTTGTTTGTTCTTTTGTATTTGTTTTGGAGAAAAATAATTTGCTGTAGTTCAAACGAATTGAAACGAAAATGAGTGCAACCAATTCTGTGTTTCTTGCCTGGTCAAATAAACATGAGGAAATGTTTTCACTGCTTGGAACATGACATATATATCCAGAGACAAACAGACGTTTGATTTTGGAGCATCGCCACTTTTGTCTTGTCCACCACAAGTATCAACAAAACCATTACTGGGAGAAGAAGTGCCCAGGTTCTCAACCAGTATTGCATTTGTCAGCCAATTCTGGTTTCATGACATGAACCTTGGTTCGATGGGGTCAGACAGGAATCGACATGAACCGGATTTCATCGAAAACTGGATGAGATTTTTATCGTCCAATTTATATTGGCGCCTTACAGCTATGAATGCGGATTGCAGGTGAGTACCGTACATTTCTACCGCCAAACTGATCACCGGCGCAGAATGGAAAATTCTCTGAGGTTGATTTACCGCAGAGTGAAGGTGATTTCATATAGAGCTGCGGCAAGCTTGTTGCGTTCTGGGTTTTGCGGCAAACTGTTGGGTGGCATCAAAATTTAACATGATGCCCAATGTGCCACAGGTAGCTTGCCATAGATAATCAATGGGAGCTGATTTTTGATGCAGAAACAGGTGTCAATGATACCGCAAAACGCATGACGCATGCCACAGCTCTGTATGAATTCAGCATCACTCTCCCATTCAACACGCACTCTTGTGGTTGTTTTTCCTCAAGGGTCAGACCACGCAAGATATGCAGGTGTGGCCCAAATTTATTCAGCATCAAACTGATTATCTTTGGACAAAGGACCAAATCTATGGTTGTTGTGAGGTCAATCGAATCCACAGCCTGAAGATACGAATATGCAGTTTTCTTGGTGTTTTCTGTCAGAACTGTAACTGTGTGGTGCACGATGTACGCGCCAATTCTTCAGAAATCACACATGCCTGGCTCGTGGGTGATTGTGAAAAATTATCCCAGAAAAGTTTTGGCCTCGGAACTTTTGTCACTGGACGGACATCAAGGCCACCATCACAACTCTGTTCCTTTGCACTTTGACAAGGGGTGTTTCACACTGTATGCGTCACACTTGAAAGTCCACGCCAGAATGTCACTGGTGTTGGAGTGAAACAATGCCCCTCGAGGGAACCTGCCTCTCCCTGCATGAATAGTCGACGGCCGTCGAGTCAAAAGGGCAGAGGGGCAGCTTGCCATGGAGGCAAAATACCCCACAGCAAATTTCACAGCCCTCCCAAGGATGAGGCATTTTCCAGCATGACGGAGGTAGTTTGACTCTGACGGGGGCGTTTTGCCCCCTGAATGAAAACTTCGACTCAAAAAGGAGCAGGAGGCATAAAAACTCAACGACCGTCAAATTTTCCTGCAGGGAGAGGCAGTTTGCCCCGGGGCATTGTTTCACGCCGACACCGGGATGGATCTGGGTGAACACTCGACCCAGAGTCTTTTCGCCGCGAACCGCCCGAAAAATACAGTGGTGTTACCCCTGTTGTGATACACACGTACAAATAAACTTTCTTTGGGGACCTCAAGGGGTCGGGCCACCTCAATCAGTTCCTGGATCAGCACCTGGAACCACAAAGGCACGGCACAAGAGAGCAAAAAGTGGCGCATCTCCAAAGAAACTGACCCTTGCGACAGAAATCGTGACACGGAACAAAAGAAGCGTTCACACACGGACCACTGCGAGCGAGTTTCAGTTCCCATTAGATCTTTTGGCAGTTGGAACACATTCGCCTGAATTGGGTGTGTGAATTCATTTGCGCAAAGTTTTTGAACATTTATTATGGATAGATCTTGTTGAGGGATCATATTTGAGGATAAAGATGCGACAGTTCATGGTCGTGGTGCTGCTGTTCTCAGTTGTGCGATTTACGACTGCGGCCGAGTCAGGTGAGACTTCCAATCTGTGTGTTTGTCGGTCTGTGTGTGTGTGTGTGTGTGTGTGTGTGTGTGTGTGTGTGTGTGTGTGTGTCTGTCTGTCTGTCTGTCTGTCTGTCTGTCTGTCTGTCAAACTAGGCATTTGTCCCCAATATTTGTTGGATCTGCCTCTGCTTCTACATTGGTGACGGGTTTTTACTGCGGCGTTGAAGTTTTGGTTTGATGCCAGGAACGTACTGGACCATATCTTTGATGCTCTCCATTGGGCATCATGTTAAATTTGATGCCCTCTCGTCAAAATTGTGACGCTTTTGTCATAAGATCTGATGCCGCCCTGGCGTGTGAAAGCTCGCCCACTGAGGATGGGGTGCGTACACCCTGCCAAGTTTCTGAAACGATAATGATTTGGGAAACTGCACCACAATGGCACGCTATTCAAATATTGGCTAATGGAAAGCAAACACCGAAGCCTTACAAGGTTCCTCAAGCCTGAAATTGTTTCATCAAGCTTCGCAGAAATCTGTGTTTGTGCAAAAGGGTGAAGTGTTCAGCATTTGTTGACACAAGGAGAACTATCGTGTCTTGGGATATTTGCCCACCTGAGCGTTTGATAGAAAGTCAGGCAAAATTTGCATACGAACATACTCGCTTTGTGCAAGATGGTGGAACAGGAAATTTGGAATGAGCCGACATTTCCCTGATTTGTTTCAAGATCCTCGTTCCGTCCTGAGTTTTAGTGACAGGCCCCGACAAGGCCCGAGTGGGCAGCAGTTTGCAGACTTTTTTTCTGATCCTGACAAGAGAATTTATGCGACAATCCGGTGAAAGCCAAAGTTTCATAAAGATCGAGCGAAACAAAAATAGCTCCAGGGAGCTCGCGATGATTTGACTGATTGAATATGAGCAAAACTTGGGCCACCAGGAATAAACACACACAAATATGTAGCCCCAGACAGTACAAACTTTCTTCTTTGAACTTGCTTTGCTTTTGTCACCAACAAATAATTCAAAATTGGTACAAAAAGGTCACATATGTGAAAATTATGACCAAACATTTACTCAATATTTGTCCAGATATTTCTCTCATATGAACAAAACATGAAAAAAAAATTCCTGATGAGTGTAAAAAGTTCAATTTGTATACTTTTCAAACAGTACCAAAATTGAATCCTAAATTTTGGTGACTTAATAACTGTGTCAATATTTTGGAAAATTGCAAATAAAATGCAACCAAAAGGTGCACCAACCAATCTGCCACATCAGCCTTGTTTTACATTTTTTGTGAAATACTTGTACTTTCTGAGCAAGTCCATTTTTCTGAAATGAAACCAATTAAAAAAAATATATTATGCTCTAAATTGACCTTTTGGCACTTAAAAACCAGGCATGTTTGATTTGGATATTATATTTTTTTGTACACCACCTTTAACTCAGAACAGACCAAATGGAACTAAAAAGCCCAAACTTGTACTTGATTTTCATTTCAGAACAGCTATTGACAGGATTTACCTGGGTTATGCCTGGGATAACTTTTCTGGCTTGACACCTGAACTTTGGACTGCATATAAACTCTGTAAAAATTTTGAAAATCACAAATTATATGTATCTGAAAGATGCACAAACTAATCCTCTGCATTTGCCCAATATACATCCTTCATCAAACACTTGTACTTTCTCAGCAATTTTATATTTTCTGAAATAAAACCAGCCAAAATTTTTGCACAAATTTGAGCTTTTTGCCCTTAAAAAGTAGCCACATTTGATTTCAACCATTTCCTTTTTTGCACCACATCTTGGACCAACAACAGCACAAATGGACTCAAAATGTTAGAAACTGTAATTTAATTTCATTCCAAACCCCTTGTCCATAGTATTTCTGTCACCCATGCATTAAGGTGAATTGTCAAATCACCTGAGAAGTTTGTGGCGATAATGTTCAATGTTAGATTTTTTTTTATTTGAAAGAAGTTTGTTTATCACGGCCTCCGACAGATTTTGCACAATTGCTTGTCACTGCCGGAATAACACGCTTCGTCTTTCCCAGCTCAGCAATGGTTCATCTCATCACACGGTACGGACGCTGATGGTTGTGGTGGGAATTCTTCTTCCCGATGCAGAACCTTGGACTGGTTGTTCACAGTGGTTCAAAGGGAGTTCAAAACAAATGGTCAGCAGGGGTATAATATGTCGCTGACGATACTCACTGATTCAAATATCATGTTGGACAACACAGTTTGGGTAAGTTTTACGGGACAATGCTTCCAGCCATACATTTGTGAGTTCAAGAAGAACAGATCTAACGCAGATATTCGCACAAAGCTATTTTCATTGTCAGGAAAAATATGCATGGTTGAGTTCACAAAAGTTTCTTTGGTCATCAACTGATGGAAAACACAACAGCATTCAACCCACTCTCTTTGTAAGAAATATCACAAGTGTGCTGCATAAACAGTGGGCTTTTGAACATCTGCAAGTCAGCATTGCAAACTCAAGATTCACTGTGCCCATTGGCAGGGATCTGAAAGACTCTGTATTTGGCAAAGTAAACAAGGTAATCGACGATGACAAACTCAGCAACACAGAGCATTGGACTCCAGATAGTTTGTGGTATTTGTGCAACAGCAAGGTTGAAATTGTGAACAGTGCATTTATTGAAGAAGATCTATCTACTGTGCTTCTCCCAACAAGAGTGAGCACATTATTCAGCCAAGGAAAGATCACAAATGTGTTGGTGGAAAATGTCAATTCTGAAAATAGCCTGGTTCATTCGCAAAATGCAAGCCACTCATTGAATAAGTCAGGATCTCTGGTTGGGGAGAATGTTTCCAGCCCAGATGGAGAGAGCCAAGAAAACAGGGCAGAATATGAATTTTGGTTTGGGGTTGGACCAAATTCCACCTTGACAGCCACTGACTCTTTGTTCATGGAACACTTATCAAACAGAAGAGGAGCAATCATAGCTTCTGAATCAGACACCACCCTCATGTTTACAAACTCAAGATTTGTCCAACAATCAGCTCTTGGACGAAAAGGTATCATACAATGTTCTGATGGAGCAAACATTAAGATACGAAAGTGCTTGTTTCAGCACATTACCTGTGGTCATTGCTCTGGAATTATTGTCAACACCGGAAACAGTGCAACAGTGATGATCACAGCCTCACAGATTGTACACAACATTGGATATCACAGCTTGGTTCATACAGGGCAAGGATCACTTGTGACAATAGAAAACACAATTTTTCACAATAACACATGCACCTTGGATGGTATGAGTTCAGGAATAATTTACTGTGGAAGATATTCAAACGTGTCTGTTCAACATTCAAGTTTTGAAAACAACAAGGCACAAGTAACAGATACAAATGGAGACGTCAACATATTGTTCAATCACTGCAGTTTCAGACACAATGTTGCGTGGGGGAACATTATTTCCGTTGGAGAAAACAGTGCTTTGCACATAAATTCATCAATTTTTCACATGAATAGTCCACTGTACGTCACAGATGCTTCATACCTGAACCCATGGTGGTGTTCTGTCATTTATGTCAGTGGTCAATTTGCTTATGCCATGATTGAAAGTTCCAAATTTTCCAACAACAATCTGACTGGTGGAAGAGCAGTAATACGTGGGCAAAAGTCTCGCGTCACCCTCAAAAAGTGTCACATCTTTTACAATCAGTCTGACACATTATTTTTTGGTAGTGAAGCAACATTCATTGCAGAGTTCAGCACTTTTGCCATGGCACCTGCATCCTTGACTGAAGACCTGCCTGAAGCACACACCATGTTGGACGCTTGTGTTTTGCTTGTGCGAAAATGTGTTTTTCTTGAAAGTGTGTTCATTGAACTGTCAGTCGGATCTTCTGCAGACTTCTCCAGTTCCTCCCTACCAGCACATGGTCGCGTTGCAGCCAACGTAGATTCTTCACTCTGTTTCCACTTGTGTGATATAAACAATGGAACCAGTGATCTCTTTCTTGTACTGCTAGTGACTGTGCATTCATCTCTGACAGTTGGCAGTTGCAACTTTGTTGGGGGAATAGTTTCTGTGTCAAGTGAGTCATACAGCACAATAGTTTTGTCAGAAAGTACACTGGAAGATACAGCCTTGCATGGAAAAAACAGCATCATTCACCTGAATAGAGTGGAAGTAATTGCTTCTGTGCAAAGCAATGATGACCTGCTAGATTTTGGAAGTGTGTTGCTGTTGGATGCAAGCATGGAGTTTCAAAACTGCCAAGTAACAATGAGACACTGTTCTATTCGCTGCAAACTGGCAATAGACATTGGACATTCAAATGTCACTCTGAGTGGGATCCAAGTGGTGACTGACAAACGGGAAGAAACCAAAAATTATGACAAAACTTTGGTCATCCAAGTTTCAGGAGGAATGAACAATTCACTCACAGTGTTGGACACAATATGCACAAAAGGAGTTGAGTGCCTTTCTCTGACTTTGGCACAAATGGCTTCTGTAGTTGTTCAGAACTCTACCCTGGAAATTGAAGGTCCGAGCAAACCAACACCTTCATCTACAACAGGCATTGGAACCATAAGACTCTGTGACATTCTTATCACTCAATCTGAGCAAATATCATCTAACTCGGTGCCTTGGCCACAGCTTTTCAGAAATATATTCACCTGGAATGTGACAACGTATGATGGTGGAGAAACAATCAAAAGTAGTGAGAAAGGGTTTTTGGCAAAATTACTGTCAAATCGCAAAAAACAAGAACCAAGTGAAAGGGACATATTGTTTTCTCAAACGTCAAATACCTCGGAAGACAAAATTGTGCAGAGTGAACCACTCAGCAAACCAAGCGAACGATATGTTCAGCATGAAACAAATGAAAAAGCAGAGCACAGAAGAACAGGAACAAAAGCACATCCAGTAATACATCTCGACACGCCGTTTGCTGCCGGTGAGGTTTGAGTTGTGCTTCCTCCCCTCTTTGTTTCAATTGTCCCATGAAAGTTGTCGAATGATTTTTTTTCATAATGTTTGAATTCTTGTTGCAGTCACACCACACAGCTGTCAGCCATGCTTCTGCTACTTTGACATGGAAACCAAACGCAATGTTTTTGAATGTAACAATGTCTCCATTTCAAAATTTCCTGGTTTGCCAGCCTTGACACAAAAAATTGTGTTTCGCGCCACAGAACTCAATGAAATCACTGCTAAGGATGTTGCAAAAATCACAGGAACACAAAGTGTTAACACTCTGAATTTGACTGAAAATAAGATCAGAAGAATTTCTGAACAGGTAAAAAATCTGAAAAATGTTGAACAAATCTGGCTTGGTGGAAATCCAATTGAATGCAATTGTGATATGGTATGGATGATAGGATGGCTGAACACAAGGGTAAACTCCTCCCAGGAAAGTTTGGTGAGAGATTTCAGGGATGTCCACTGTTCAAATGGCAAATTCGGTGGATTACCAATTTACCTAATTTCTACCACTCTCTTGGGGTGCTATCCACACAGCTGGACAACCTCACAGAAAGTGGGTTTGACATTTGGTGCATTGATTGTTGGCTTGTTGTTCGGCGTCATAATCATTGTGGTGAGAAGACCCAAAGAAGTGAAGTTTTTGTTGTATTATTATCTGAGGATGGACACTATTCCAAGGGATGAGTCGAGTGAAGATGTCACAAACAAAGAATATGATGCATTTTTCTGCTACTGGTAATTGTTTCTACACTGAATTCTTGTGAACAGTTTGCATTTGTAAGCCACGGACAGTGTCCGTCTACGCGGCTATGTATCATCTCATTTAAGTTTTGATAAAATTTCACTTCACAGCCAGGAAGACCTGTCATGGATACTGAACTTGTTCAGGACGAAAACACCCACGGACAGAAGCAAATTGGATATGGAAGTAGACCATGGATTTCGCTTGTGTCTTCACGAAAGAGACTTTCTTGCGGGTTACAGCATTTTGGATCGAATAAGTAATGCAGTTGTAAAGAGCAGGAAGGTTATATTTATTCTTTCCAGGTGTGATTTTGTTGCCACTTTTCAGAATCTTTTGTCCATTGCAGTTGTCCAGCTTGGGCTGTTTGTACAATGATATTTTTGCTCCAAGTTCAGGGCAGTTTGTTTCTTTTCAGAAACTTCCTAAACTCGAAGTGGGGAATGGAAGAATTTACACTTGCTTACACTGAAGCTATAAAACACACAAAAACAAATTTTATCATCATTGTTCTGAAAGAAAAGCTGGACATGAAGGGATTGAGGAAGGATATCAAAATGTTCCTGACAACGCACAACTACATTGATGCCACAAGAAAGACCCACCAAGTCCCTGACAGACTCAGGTGACACAAAAATGTCCACATCAGTTGTGTGCATGCAAAGGTCATAATTGTGGCTCAGCAGTTCAAATGACAAATTGTGTGCCCAAACACCCAATTGTACTTACAGATATGCAATGCCTCATCAACCACTCAGGAATCTAAGACCAGAGATTTTCCAAGATGACAACAACATTGACGCATTCCTGTGTGACGACGAACATGAAGAATCTGTCCAGACAGTGAGTGAGCTTGCTGTGTTCCAATTTTGTGGCTGGGAGAATTCTGAAAAGTTGTTTCTTCCGCCTTGTGAATGGAATTGGTCTGGTTTTCACAGGGAGAGGTAATCTCAAACGAAGAGTCAGGTGGAGATGGGATGGAGATGGAGAATGTGACTCACCGCGTGCAGATCCACAGAGAGGACGACCAAGATGTTCAGTCCGACGACATGCAGGTGAGGCAGCGGCGTGAGAACGAAAAGCAGGATCACTGCTGTTTGAATTATGGTACTAGTGACCATTATGATTATTTTGCTACTCTTTTCTCATGAGAAATTGTGACATCAGTGGAAACATCAGTGATCAAGACAATTCAATTAGAGGCGGACTTCATCTCTGAGATTGACCGAACAATGAAAACACGGCGAGGGGAATGACTGTTTTCCACACTTCATTGAGTTCTTCTTGTTCTCATTGTCATGAAATGTTCCCAATTCTGTTTTCAGCTTGAATTGATTGGCGTTTGAGGCGCTGCAGAATACTTCAGATTGGTTGTAATGAGTTCATGTCATGTTCAAACTCTGATACTGATTCTTCGCACGCAAAATCTTTGTTGAAATTACTGCAAATCCTAAACTGAGAAATCAAATGGCATAAACGATGTGCTCAATCAGTAGTTCACAGAAAAAGTTTTGCAAACATTTTGCGAGTATTCTCACCAGGACGACATCCCAGCTCTCATACATTGTGTTGTGTAGTCTTCAGCAATTGTACATGTCGGGTACGAGGTTAAAAAAAAACCTTGTTCTTGATGTGTGTAAGTTTATGCTAAACACGAACAATGCAAAAGCCAGGTGTTTCTTGTTATTTCTTTTTGTTTTGTGTGAACCTATGGTTTTCAGCACAAAACAGGCAACATTGCACGCATCAGAACATAATCTGGGCACACACCAAACACAAAGGGAAAGGCTCCATTGTGTAAGGACATATGGCGGTAACAGTTGCTAAGTTACAACTGTGGTCTAACCATGGCCAAAAAAGGCAAGCAATAATGCATATGCAGTAGCCCGCCAATGAAGCTGACTAAGAAGTGTAAGTGCCCAGATGTAAGGAAGCAGCTGCGGGTCTGAATAAGTACTCACAGTGCAGAGTATGATCTCCTCTGGTTGTGCTAAGAGCTTTGCACAAAACTCTCTGTGTTTGGGTTATCGCACCCTATACTGTACTCGGAGTCTGTCACAGAGTGTGTGACAACCGGACAATACTGCCACAACTTGCCAGTTGCCAGTACAGTGAACTTGTACTATAATCAGAGCGGACATCACACTTGAAGGGACAGAACAATTGTGGAAAGCAAGTCAAGGGAACCTTTCTGAAACGCGAACGTGAATCTGCATAGGCAGCCATGGTACCTGGCTGGCTATAGAGGAGAAAACTGAACTCTTGCTCTGCTGTGCTTTCACGTAGAGCTTTGCGCATCTGTTCCAGTTGAACCCGCACTGAATGCAGAACTTTCTGCAGACGAATCACACGCAGATGAACATGAAGGTGTGAATGTGAGCATGCATAGAGGCATGCGACCGGACACGAAAAGTCCACGATATGAAGAGAGAAGCATGAAACTTTCAGTCACAAATGACACCACAACAGAGCAGAGCTCAAGTCTCAAAGAAAGACATGAACAGAACAAACAAACGCGATTTTTTTCATTCTTGATCAACCTTCAGGGAATGAACAGTATCCAAATGTGTCAAGTGCTCAACTATGAACTTTTTACTGGCCACATCAAAGTGCATGTGTTGAAAAGAATGAGTTTTGAAGATAGATGTGACATGTGATCAACAACCTAATAGCCTATGGTTCTGCCAGACAACCAGCATATCACTTGACTGCCCAGTGTGTGCAAGGAAGGCAGGTGTATGGCCCAAATGCGTGGCAGGGGTTCTATATTTTGTGGCTGAACTTGTTGGTGTATTGCTTGCAAGGTCATCACCGCTTGCCTAGTTTTGTTTGATACCAGTGTTTGCAAAGGCTCTGATTTCATTGAGTTTCATATTTTCATACCAACTAGGTAGACAACTCAAAGGGAGAAAATTGGATCATTTCGCTGCTCAGAAGACCTTCAAGGGTCAGCCAGGTTGTCACTTGAGATATGAATAAAAAAAAACAACAGTACAAATCAATTTTCTCTGAGTACATTACTTTTAGGATACAAGTGCATACACGGTGTTTAGGTGTGGCTCAAAATTATGCAGGTCGGAATAGATTATCTCTCATGGGAAAGGCCAAATCTATGAAGATTATCAGAGGTCAATGTGCAGCCTAAAGATGTGAATGGCAGTATTTGTTCTTGCTGTGAAAGGCTTTTCACCAACTGGACACTGACTTCTGTGGCTGGTCATACCCCAAGGGCATGGCAATGCTCGGTGTGAAGGTGTGGCTCAAATTAAGGCAGGACTGAACAAATTATCTCTCCAGATAAAGGGCTGAATCCACTGAGATGATCATGGGTCAATCCACTGCCTCGAGATACGAATATGTATGTATGTATGTATGTATGTCCCATTCCTTACACTTTGAGTTGTTCTCACAATTGCACTACTCTTCCAGTAAACAACAGCTCATTCTGCAGGTGTTCCACAGGTATGTTTTGTTTACCAGGAACTGGTCACAATCTGATGTTACAGGCATGACAAAATGTTTTCTGTTGACACGTATACTTTCATTCACATTTTGTTCTTTTTGTGTTGCAGGAGAAATGAAGACTTCAATTCTACTCGCGCTAATGTTTGCCATCAACACATGTGAGGGCAATCCTGGTATGTTGTGTTTTGAACATTTTATTATTCATTATTCTTTTCCTCAATACTTTTCTTTTTTCTGTGGCTTGGAAATCAGTAGTTTGTCCAATGTTACGCATATGATGGACTTTTCTTTGCCCCACCACAAACCCAGGGTGGAGAAAAGTGATTCAAAGCAGAGTTCTATGGCTTCGAACTGAGTTTTTGGGTTCTTGTGACAAGACTGTCAGACAACAAAGCGCCGAAAGCTTGAAAGCAAAAACAATGCAGAAACCCAAGAACAACCAACGAGCACCTTAGCTGAGTGTTTCTCTATGTTTAGAAACCCCTTCGAGAATGGTGTGATTCTAGACTCTCTATTCAGCAAAACATGACGATTTTTGAAGGGCCCAGTGCATGTGAGATAGAGCAGAGCGATCGGGTAGCCTGCGGCCACCAGGGGATTGACTCGGTCCAGTGCGTGGTCATTGACTGCTGCTGGGAGGAGGCTGTGGACCAGGGTGTCCCAAAGTGTTTCCAGTCTCTCAGTACGTATTGCTTTCATGTTGGCCTTGCAGCTGCAATAGTTCTTCTCTCAGTATTGTCGTGCTGGCCTGTCAGTTTTACAAGTATGTTCCAGGCAGAGTACATGTCGCACCTTCCTTCACGGTGCTCACACTTTTCTTCTTGCAGACATGGTTGAGTGCCCAATGGCAGGCAACCCGTGCCACAATGGCGGTATCTGTCAGGCCGGAGTGGGCTCCTTCACGTGCACCTGCGCTCCAGGCTACACCGGGACACTGCGAAAGCGGTGATTCAAGTTTCCAATTTAACTGGGTTCATCATACTGGTAGATCAAATAGCTATAAATTTCTGACTGTATTTTCAGACATTGATGAGTGTGCCGATGACCCGTGTCAGAATGGTGCTACATGTCAGGATGGAATCAACAGCTTCCAATGCATCTGTGCTCCAGGCTATACTGGCAAACTCTGCGAAACAGGTGCTCACACACATACACACACACACACACACACACACACACACACAGAAATGTTATGAGAGACCATGCACATTTCCCCCCTCTCACCTGAACACCATCACCTCACGTGACCAGAATTTCCCCACATAGAGACATGACCAGCACTTGTGTTGTCTGTGTTTGCAGCGTTTGCATCACTTTCAGATCCAGCAGTCAAACAAAAACGTAGTACATGAATCAACCTACCTGCACAAAAGCACACAAACCCCTTGAATGCACAAACCAACAAACAAGAACTCGTGCACACGTGAACCTCAAGAACCACACACAATTAAACCACTCACTCATTCACACCACACACACACAGACACACAATGAAAATACACTGTTCCAAACAGGAAGGGCATAGCTTACAACGAATTATTGTTCTTTCAGAGCTGTAATTTGCAGTTATGCAGCCAGATAAATGACAAGATAATACATCAACTGAACCGAAACAAGTGCACCTGTTTCCCATCGATATGTAGCTGCTTGCCTTCAGTGTTGAAATGCCATAAACTGTAAGAATTGTTCACAGCCAAAACGTGGTGCGCCTGCAACTTGTGTTTGATGCCAACGTAAAATTTCCAGGATTCATAAATTACTTGTACAGAAGGATTCCTGAAACAGTTGGATAAGATTGCTTGGATAGACGAGCCTTACTATTCGGTACTCCGGACATGAATTTGCTAAAATTGTCATTTTCTCACAACGTGAAGGTTTTGAAGCTCAAATATTTCGCAACAAAACCTGATTCATTTTTCTCATTTGTTATGGGTGAAACAAACCTTGGCAAATATAGATTCCACAATTTGATGTTTGTTATTTTTGTGGCCGCTGGGGCAGAGAGTTGTTTCGTTTCATCAAACAATCATAATTTGTGGCCTGCCAGGTGTCCAGAGCATGAGTTGGATGTTGAGCTATGAAGAGTTGGGTTTTGTTCACCCTGACCCTACAGATTAGTTCCTCGCTTTTGCTTGAGAGCTGGGTACAGACAGTAAATGACAGGGTTCATCACAGAAACAACAGGAGCAATGAGCACTGTGTTCCACATCAGGATGTCTGGTGGGAACCTGGCCACAGTGACTGTGATGATGTAGATCACAGATGAGGGAAGCCAACACAAAGCACTGGAGGTGACAATCAGCACTGCATGAATCAGCACTTTCTTGTGTGGTTTGTCTTCAGATGATGACCTTATTTCCAATTTTAAATTGTCCTGAAGTTCCTTGTACAACATACAGTACATCTTGTAGATTGAAAACAAACTGGTCATTTGTAAAACAGTGACCAGAATGGTGAAAAATAGAACGGTACCTGACCTTGATGTTTGGCCAACAAACCTGCATGTTTTGAATGGGACCTGATCATGTTCTTCAACAACAAAAAAGACAAAAAGTGAAATGCTGTTTAACAGCAAGAATACCATTTTACCCAACAGCACAGAACGTCCCACATTTTTTTGCTTTTTCAACATGGACTTGAAAGGATACTTGACCACAAGCAATCTGGAAAGTGAGAGCAAATTCAGCAGAAACAATGAATCTTGAGTGAGAAATATTACAAAGAAACCCAGTGCAAGACATTCAAAACTTTGTAGCCAGTGTTCAACATACCAAAAGAAGTGGTCTCTCTTTATTTCGTCATAAATAATCAACAACACCAGACAAATACCCTGCCATGTGTCATTAATATGCACAAGGAGTGTGTTTAACATGAAACCCTTTGACACTGGAGTTGTTTTGGCATTGGCGTTTTGGTCTAGTTTTAGCATTTTGTGATATTTCTTTGACATCAATATAAGAGACAACATATTTAATAGGCAAAGAATGAACACCATCATATAAAGTGATATTTTGGCAGACAGTGGGCTCAGTAGCCTCTCACAGGTCAGGGGCCATGGCCAAGAACTTGAGCAAACAGACACTGATGTGTTCAACAGACAACACACTTTGGGGTCATTGGTAGACAAGAGTTGTATCTGAACCCTCTGGGACACAGCCTCATCGAATGACTTGAATGAATTATCAGTTATGTTCAGGAACTGCAAGGCAATAAATTGTTTTGGAAGTGTGAATGTGTGAAGGCTGTTAGATGAGAAATCACATTTTAACAGCTTTTCTGTGAACTTAAATGCATCAGGATGTATGAAGTATATTTGATTATGGTTCACAAAAAGGAAATGTAAGTTTCCCATTTGAAAACATGCATTTGTCAACCTTTTCAGTTTGTTAGATGAGAAGTCTAACAGTTGCACTTTGCTTGAAATTCTGCTTGTTGTTTTGTTACAAATGTTGCTCACATTTGAATTTTGCCACACAAAAATGGCAATGTTTGGCCCAATAGCCCAAGCATTTTCTAGAGCTGCTGTTCTTGTAAATTGAAGAAACACGTAGTGTTCAGCTAGCTCATAAACAAGAGGCCATTGGAAGTCTGAAGGTTCATAACAAATTGCTGCATACATCAAACATGTGCAATTATTCGGGCATTTCCTTGGTAAGTCACAGAAATACTCATCATCACCAGAAGAACAATCATGTTTCCTGTTGCAAACATCAGTGGGATGGACACACACCACTATTACATCAGAGATGCATTTAAAAAGTCCAGAACAGTTTCTCATGTTTTCACCACACACATGAGTATCTTCATCTTCTCCCTCAGGACAGTGCCAATTTCCATCACAAACATATCTGAAAAAAAATCATATTCAAGTCAGTCTGTTTTGAATAATCCAGGGTTGAATGTGCAGTTCTCAAATTACATGATATTTTTGTACTGATATGGCAGACACATGATAAAACCAAAATGTTGTAGTGACCTGTGTGGAATGCAGTATGACTGAAAACATTTGAACATTTCATTGCATTGAAACTGCTCACAATTCTTGACGTGTGCTCCACTAGGGCAGAACAAAATATTGTTTTCTTTGTCAACTTCATAAACACAGAGTTTAAACATTGGAAAGCAAGTTGAACAACCAGATGTGCATGGGAGTTCATCATATTGTGAGCATTTTGGGATGTTTGTGTAATTTTGAGAGGTCAGTGCCTTGATATCTGTGTCTGTGCAGTCACAACCCAAAAAAGAATTATCTGTCAATCCCCATTGCTGAAGATCCACAAATTTTGTCTGGTTATGATCCAACATGATGATGGTGATATCATAACTTTTGTTTTCTGAGGAAATTTGGCAAGTACTTGGTGCACAAAGCATGCTGTAAGTGACACAACCACCTTTAATTGACTTGAAGTGCAATGAAGAGCATTCACTGGGTGATACCGATTTGTTGGACGGGCTATCCACCAAATCTGTGACTTGTCTACCTTCAATGTTGTCGTTGTGTGCAACTCCATCAACTCTGCTGGAACAAGCAGACTGTTTGTTGTTGTAGTGTGCAATTGATACAATTTCACCACTTAAACAGTGGTAAACTTGAACTCTGTTTTCTATTGTCTGTTCTCTGGTTTGGTTGCAGACAGACACAATGATTGGATCAAAAGTTTCTGTTGACACAGAATGCTTGCTATGGTAGGTGATATTGTCAAACAAACTATCAAAGGAAATGTACCAATCAGAGAAATTTGTGACAAGAGGGATGTGAAAAAACAATAGTGATTCACTAACTTTGCTGAAATACTTTATCAACACATTTGGAATGTCTTTGCTATGTATATTGACACTGCAATGTTGCACGGAATGTTGCCATAATCTATGAAAAGACCAGCAGTATTCACCAAATAGAATTTGTTCCGAAAGGCATTGAGACAAACTGTGAAGTGTTTGAGTTATATTAGTTCTGTTCATTTCTTCACTGCACACCACATCTACTGCCAATTGATCACTGCAACTTATATGGTACCACTGTGGATATTCATAGTTGAATAGAAACATTGCGGAGCACAATTCAGAAGAAGGAGCTTGGTGTTTCACTGTTGTGTTTTTGTTGAAACAATTCAGACTTGCTGCAAAAAGAAAACAATTGTGGGAATCATATAACCTGTCAGACACAAGAACAACCAACACCATATACTGACCATTTGGCTCTGAAAAAGGTTGCTCATTTCTCTCCAAGATATCCAGCACCAAACAAGATATCCCAGTGAGTTTTTGTGGTGAAAGGGGATAGTTCCACGTGTGCATTGAACTGGGTCTCCCATCAGTCCATCTCCAAGTGTTATTCTCCTGGATAAACACAATGTTGTCTTTATTTTGATTGAGGTATGGTTCCAAAGTTGATTGGGAAGAAAAAAGCATTGGCTAAATGAGCAATACTTTACATGTTGTCTGAGTCCAATGAAGAAGTGTGTGATGAAAGTTGTGAAAGCTAGTTGTTTCAAAGTACTGATGAGGCAAGTGAGTTCTTTGTGTGATGTGATACTTGGCAACTTGCCCTGCACATCCTGACACATTTTGCGTGCCTCAAACCAAGACCTTGGAGAGGTTTGTTGATAATCTGCGTGGAATCTTTGTGACAATACCACGTTTGAAATACACGATGCGCTATCAATTGTGCTCCAGTTGGACTTTATGAAATTTGCACCGTTTTGCTTCTGTTTCATTGCAATTTCCATCTCACGAGTGAGAAACCATTGAATTTGAAGAGAAATATTTTCAGAAGTCTCTTTTGTAGACAATTGAGCATTTGTGATTTTCCCAGGCAGGTGAATCCTCACCCAGTCAACATTGGCAAATATCTTTGAATTCAGCTTTGATCTCCAGATCAACTGGTCTTCACCCTTGTTTCGTTTTTCATCAACACACATTTGGTACTTTGTTGTCCTCATCAAGTACTTTGCTTTTACATTGTACAGCTGGGAAAGGTGGCCCTTCTTTGACAGGCACAGGATGGTGTTGATCACAATGCTGCCAATATCATAACCCATGTGAGAGTTGTCAGAGTGCAACTTCAGGCCAATTTTGTACCTACTGTCAATGAGACTTCTCTGCAATATCCTCAGGCATAGAGGATTTTCTCTGATCCCTGGATGCCACATAAAAACACTGTTGGCAAGTTCACCTGTGGTGAATGACATGATCAGAAGCACAACTGACTTGGAGAAAGGTGCAACACTCAGAGAAAAAACATCATTTGAAAGATCTTGAGCTTGCATCAATGTCATGTTGATACAGAATGAGCTCATTCCTGTGGTATGAGTAAACTCAGCAGGCTGTGTTTTGTAAAATCTTAGTCTTTTGAACAGCTCTGTGTTCTTAATGGGTCTTACAAAACATTGCCTGAGAGTCCACTTTTGTTTATGTTTCACAACACATTCTGAAAGTGAATCGACATCCCTTAGGTTTTCCCTGCAGAAAGAAGGACCTTCACAAGCTTTCCCAATGGCTTCTGTAGAGTGTGGGTTTGAAAGTCCTGGCATTGAAGAGTCACTGTGTTGATACCTGTGTTTCTGAAGGGGATTGGTGGCAGGCAGTGCAACAAATTGAGTGAGTTTTATATGTGCTCCATTCCACATCCCTCTGCATTTCTGGACCCACTGCCCTTCCCCTCTGCAAGGTTGTATCAAGAAAGTCCTCAGGCAGCCTTGTGTGGTGTGACCCTTTGTTCTGACATACCCAGACACAAGGGCATTGTATGTCTTAAAAAACACATCCTCAAAGAAGAATAAAGACATTTGAATGGCCAAACAGTTTCCTTCTGGTCTTTCAAAAGGGAAGTCATATTTCCAGAGACTGTATTGGTATTTTACAGGGAAAACTCCACCTGCCTTCCAGGCTGTTCCTCTGAAGGGATGAGATTGGTGAAATTCCTTGTTTACACAAGGATTCACAAAGATTCCCTGACAAACACCAGTTGACAAGTAAAATGAAGCATTGAGTTCAGCTTTCCCCTCCAGGTAAATTACCACCAGTGTCTCATTTGATGTTGAAACAAATGAAAAGTTTTGTCTGTGCATTTGTGTTATGTAGCTGCACATCCTAGTGATCTCTACAAAAGTTTGCAAAAATGAGACCCCACCAAAATGACAATCAACAGAGTTAGATCCAGAAAACAGGATACTGTCAAGAGTCAGATTGATAAAGGTGTCTTCTGGACTCTGAAACATTTGCAATTTCTGCCACACAAGTCCAGATTTCACTGAACAATGAGTCACATACTGCTTTTCACTTGGAACCAATGTCCTTGTTACTTGTGCATTTACAGCTGAAAATTGTATCATTCCTTTTGCCTCTGTTAGTACGCTCAGTTGTGTTGGGCCAGTTGACAGGTGGAAAGGCTCTTCATTTTTGAGAATTATCTGCAACATACACTGGTAAAAGGGCACTTTTTGGTACTTCAGCAACAAAGTTTTGGCTCTGTTAATGTTGGTACTATCCAAGAGAAATGCTTTCCAATACGCATTTGTTGCCTTGTAGGGCAGTTCCACAAAAATGTTGATCATTTGGAATATCTTCACCCGGAGTAACATGGTGTGCGCTGAATAATTAATTATGTTAAAGACACAACTGTTGATCAAGCTGTGTTTATGGCTACTTATGATACCAATGGCCATGTAGTATTGTTCCTTGTAATTTCGGACAAGATCTGCCTGCATAAGCTGAAACTCAAACTGCAGATCAGATCTGATGTTGTCACACTGCACACATGCACTGTAATAAATGTATGTGATGAATCCAGTAAAAACAGAGAACTGTGGTCTTTGTTGACAGTATTTAAGATCTGGAAATTTGCTATTTGACCTGCAAGTCCCAGTCTGTGGGTCAACACTATTACAACCCACCATCACAACAAATTCCCTATCTCTCATTTGTCCTCCACGAGAATTGTGGGATTCAGGGCACATGCCTGATAAGCTAAATGTTGTGTATGTGATGTTGAAGCCCAGTAGTGCTGCCTTGTTTCCTACAAACCGGTACTCATGGAGTGGCTCATTGCCCCTATGACTCTGGTGAACAACAAACCGCCTGGAGTTTCTATCGACCTGGTACAGTCTCTGGTTCACTGAAAATTCAATCTGTCTTCCAGCGTACCTGACCCACAAACATTCTTTCCCAAATGATCTCAAGATTCTTCTTTTTTGAAACCAGACAACTCTTCTGTGCTGTGATACCTTGGTGTGACACACTATCTTTCGACCTTGCAAACACTTGAATAAATTATGATACAATGTTATGGGTGTGTGAGGAATATCATCTTGGATTTTCATGATGCAGAAATATGTATAGTTCTCCCAGGCTTTTCCAATGTGTGTGATGTTCTTTAACCAGGTCTGGACATTCTCTGTTTCATTCAGATAAAAGAAGCATGACACCTGAGGAATAACCAAAAGGCCAATCATCACAATTACTTTGATCATTCTTGCTTTTGAGAACAAACTGACAATTTGTACCGAAGTCCACCAACGAGACCACTGAAGACACTCCGACTCCGCTACTGTTTTGCCCTTTGCTGAACCAGCTTGAAGTTTGGATGTGTACTTCGTTGATGGGCAGTTGTTTTGACATTTTGGGTACAAAAAGATTTTGTGCTTGTGTTTCAAATTGTTCCTTGGGTTTTTGTCATTTGATCAGCAATCAAATTGGATTGTATCAGACAATCCGACACTTGACACATGAATCTTGTCATTCCTCATATATAGGCAAACGTTTGGGGAAATTTCACAAAATGTGGTTTTCATTCAGTTTCAATTTATCACAATACCTTTGTATTTCTCCAGAGTTGCTTGTTACGCACATGGTCTTTCTACTGAATCATGTGTGTGTTATGTGAGAATTCTGGGACAAATCCAAGGTCTCTTGAGATGCCCAAAATAACAAAAATAGTTCCACGGAGCTTGCGGTGATTTCAGAAACTAGAATGCAAGCGTCTGAAACACAATGAGCGGAGGCACAACAATGTGCTCTGCGTGTGCGCGTCGTCAAGGCGTGACGCGCAGTGTGAACCGGGCCGCAGGCTGAGCCGCAGGCGCCCAGACGAGACGCGACGTTCAATCGCCGTCGTCATGACGTCATCATCGTCATCGTCGCTTTTGGTGAGGTTTGGCGTTGGAACCCAAGTTGTTTGTGACAGGTGTTGTGATTGTGATTGTTGTTTAAATTTCATAAATATTTATGTTATTTTGTTGTTTAGAATGAACCCAACTTTCCGTTCCTTGAAACATGCCACCCAATTGCACACAAATCTCATCAAAATATTTGCCAAATATTTATTTTGAACACTTTTTAGGTGATTTGAGGAGCTTGGTCCGATTTGTGAGCTTTTGGAAAAAACGAGCGAAATTGGAGTGAGCAAAATCAAATCACCTATAGGCAGCCTCTTCCAAAAGTATGTCAGCAGCAGTTTCTTGGTCAAGATGAGGATTGATTTGGGATCTTTTGGGCTCTTTCAGTTCATTTTGGGTTGGGGATAATGCTCGAGGAAGGAATTTGTGAAATTTAAATTTTTGAGTTTACAAG
>JAAUXT010051430.1_pt1:0-2500 | contig 25476 bp, 42 predicted proteins | sample 7278171 | NCBI WGS metagenome assembly JAAUXT01 (sample SAMN14350112, study PRJNA611818) | marine sediment metagenome | isolation source: surface marine sediment (1.8m) | place: French Polynesia: Moorea | collected 2018-08
CGTGTGTGTGAGTGTGCGTGTGTGTATGTGTGTGTGTGTGAGTGTGCGTGTGTGTATGAGTGTGCGTGTGTGTGGGTGTGGGTGTGTGTGAGTGTGCGTGTGTGTATGAGTGTGCGTGTGTGTGGGTGTGTGTGCATGTGTGCGTGTGTGTGAGTGTGCGTGTGTGTGTGTGTGTGTGTGAGTGTGCGTGTGTGTATGAGTGTGCGTGTGTGTGGGTGTGGGTGTGTGTGCATAAATTGAAATAACACGGTGTGTTCCGACGAAGAACATCTGCATCTGACTTCTGTCCTCAATTCGGGACACTCACACACACGTGCTCACGCACACTCACACTCACACGCGCACTCTCTCACACACACACTCACACATGCACTCATAAACTCACGCACACACACACACACACATGATCTCAACGCATTGAACAGAACTCGAAAAGATACTCAGAAATACCCAAAAGATACTCGTGAGATACTCAATCCAGGTTTGTGTGATCACCATGCTGAAGAAGCTGAGCCTATCAGAACGCAGAGTCACGAGTAACTGTTACTCAAGACCGTTACTCAACACGAACTCAGAGCCTCGTGCAAGAAACAAGAAAACCCGGGGTCCCCCACACGGCCAACATAGGGAGGGACAGGGAACAACAAGAATACTTGTCAGTGAAGACAGGCGCCTCTAGAGGAAACGTCAGTCTTGAACCTGCACAGGGATTCTGAAGATAAAGCCTTGCAAAGGCGCAATCATAACACATGCGCACACACACTCACGCACAAACACACTCACACACACACTGACACACACACATGCACACACACGCACACACACACACACACTCACATACACACACTCACGCACAAACACACTCACACACACACACACATACACACACACGCGCGCGCGCACGTGCGTTCTCCAGCCCCAGATCCCAATACTCGCTTGGCTCGAACAGATGGAGATTTTGGCAGCAAAACTATCTGGGTCACCCAGATGATGCGCCGAAGGAAAACAGCGCCAAGGGAACAACCACACACACACGCACGCACGCACGCACACACATCCACACGCACGCACACATCCACACACATACCCTACTCCAGATCCCAGGCCACACACGCACGCACGCACACATGCACGCACACCAACCCACCCACACACGCGTGCATTGAAGTCCTCACACACAAAACATGCACGCACACATCACACACGCACGCACACACACAACATGCACGCACACATCACACACGCACACACACACAACATGAAGCCACACATCACACACACAGACACACACAGACACACACACACGCACACACACACAACATGCACGCACACATCACACACGCACACACAGGCAAACACTGGTCACACTTGCATGGGGTCACACCTTGTAAAAGCGCTGTCGTCTCGTGGCGCCACCTCGCGGTACCGTCCGCGTCTCTCGTCTCGCGTTCGACTCCAATTGATACTTTTATACAGAGTCAGGTTCTTCAGCAGGAAGTCAGAACCACTCAGGCGTGACCAAACTTCTCCTCACAAGGAAATGTTGCAACTGAGCCTCCACGAGCAGAATGAACTGTCTAGAATGCACACAAACACACCTAAACACGCACGCACGTTCACATACACCTGCTCTCTGATAAGCACACATACTCTCACACATTCACACACAATCACACACACACTCTCACTTACTCGCACACACACTCTCTCTCTATCTATCTCTCTCTCTTCCTCTCTCTCTCTCTGTCTCTCTCAAACACGCCACACACAACACACCGCACTCACTCTCACGTATACACTTCTACGAGCCACAAACTTCGTCTCCAAACACATCGTGGTATGGAAACTCAGGTTCTTCTGCACCTCACACAAAATAAAACGGAAAATCAGGTTCTTCTGCACCTCACACAAAACGAGACGCTTCAATCGAAAAAAGTGCCCTGAATAGAGGAATTGTGTCAAGGTTTCGATCTGTCCCCCTCTCTCTGTCAACATCCCCTGAGCAACATCATCTCACTGTAGACTCTCCGTGATGTTGTGAGCGGAAAGGTGCGTTTCTATTGTGTGTGTTTGTGGAACAAGAATGTTTGTTGTTGTTGACACGTGCCTGGGACATGTGCGTATTCGTGCACAGTCACCAGATTCGCACGCTTCCCCTGTCTGTCTGTCTCTATCTATCTCCCTCTCACTCTCTATCTATCTCTCTTCCTCTTCCTCTCTTGCTCTCTCTCTCCATCTCTCTCACTCCCTCACTCTCTCCTTTCTCTCTCTCTCTCTATCTCTCTCTCTCTCTCTCTCTACCTCTCTCCGCTCTCTCTGTCTCTCTCACCCTCTCGCTCTCTCTCACTGAATTTTTCAACCGAACATTGGTGCTGTTCCCTGAAGCTCTGCTGTCACTGCTGTCAAGCCTCCTTGTTTGATGTTTTGTCGGACCAACAAGATATGATTCGAATAGACGCGCTGGCAGCCCCCGAAAAACGCGACACTTCAAAACAAGCAG
>JAAUXT010051430.1_pt1:7500-10000 | contig 25476 bp, 42 predicted proteins | sample 7278171 | NCBI WGS metagenome assembly JAAUXT01 (sample SAMN14350112, study PRJNA611818) | marine sediment metagenome | isolation source: surface marine sediment (1.8m) | place: French Polynesia: Moorea | collected 2018-08
CAAACCAAAGAACAACCACCCGACCAAATCAATTCAAAACACATTTTCTTTGCACAAACACAGACAGACCAACAGCGTCCAAGGTAAACAAAGCCCACCAGCTGTTTTCGCCATGTTGACAGCTGAAACGTCCTTGACCTCTGGAGAGGCGCGGCCGCGTTCTCGACCAATCACAGCCAAGCTCCGCTAAACATGATACAACATGGACGCCAAACAGATTTCCTGCCAACCACAACAACTTTTTGCCCTCGTTCCAAAAGCAGAAATGTTTTGGTGTTTCTGGACGCTTCAAATCTTTGAGGTTGGCAATAAAAGAGTGTTTTGGCAAAAACGTTTGAAAGAAGATGTGCCTTTGGTGGCCAGAAGTTCTTTGTGAGACCTGAACTGATTTTCCAAATCTAGGCCAAGTTCTTTGGTTTCAAGGCCTGTTCTTCTTGCACAAGGTCGCGTTCGAGAGAAAAACTCCGCGATCTGTTTGTCTGTTCCGTGAATCGAACGCTGGCTCAATATCCTGTGTGTCGTACGTGTGTGTGAGAGACAGAGAGCGAGCGAGCGACCACGAGTGTGTGCGTGTGACCCTTCCCTGAGTGTGTGTGTGTGTGTCAGAGAGAAAGAGGGAGAGAGAGCGACTGTGAGTGTGAGAGAGAGCAGAGATGGATAGCGAGAGAGAGAGCGAGAGAGAGAGAGAGAGGGGGGAGAGAGAGAGAGAGAGAGAGAGAGAGAGAGAGAGAGAGAACCGCGTGTGTGCCACCCGTCCCTGTGTGTGTGTGTGTGTGTGTGTGATCCTTTTACATGACCCCTCCCCGTGGCGCCCCCCCTGCTCACCGCCCCACCCCTCGGCTTGAATGCCGCAACGTTTGGCGCTGATCTCTCCCCAACCGTGCGACCCAAACCGTCACCGAACCGTCTGATCGGCTGCCATGCCTGAGGGCGTCTTTCTCTACCGGATCCATGTGCGGAGAGACCTCGGTCTCTGGCGGACTCAGCAATTCGGTTAGATCTACCTCCCTCCAGTGGGTCTCACTGGAACATTGGGTCCAGTGGGGAGGGTCCAGAGGTGGGTCCAAGTGTGGGTCCAGGCCAAGTGTGGGTCCAGCAGTGTGTCCAGGGGCTGGTCCAGAGATGGGTCCAGGGGAGGGTCCAGAGGTGGGTCCAGGGGTAGGTGCAGGGCTGGTCCAGGAGCAGGTGCAGGGTGGGTGCAGGGGCTGGTCCAGAGGTGAGTCTAGTTGTGGGCGGGGTCCCTGGATCCGCCACAGCAAGAGTTCAGCATCGAAAGCTCAGTTGATCTCATTCATCACCCCCGCCGTCCTCGCAGTGTGTGAAGCGCGAAAAAAAACGTGTCAACGCGTCACGCATCACGTCCCACGGACACACAGACACGTACACACACTCCACACACACACACGCACACACACAGACACACACACGTGCACACTCACACACGTGCACACACACACACACATCTCGCACAGTACCGCTTGAAGTGTTCACGTCTACCCCCCCCCCCGAAAAAAAATCGGGTTCTGGAGGGGGCGGCATCCTCTTTCTCTCTATACCCAGAATCGCTATTTGCGGGGGGGGGCGGACGTCTCAACCACTGTTGGCACCAAAACTGACGGGGCTGGGGGGGACTCTACCCCACCCCCACATTTCCCCCCCACACACACAATCGCTTGACCCCCTCCCCAATCGCCTCTCCCCTTCTCCGATGAGCATCAATCCTGGATCCGCTGCAGTTTAATTCAGTTGATGTACCCCAACTGTGGATCTCTCCCTGTCGTTAGAATGGCAAATCTCAAATGTGCAACTCATAAAAATTCCGGACTCCTCCAAGCGTGTAAAGGGGTCGCCATGGCTACCGAGACAGACCAAGGGATCACAGGGGTGCAGAGTTCTGCGTCGTGTGTGTGTCGAATTCACGTTCCATAAAATGTGTTCCTTTTCACTCGCACACACAACTCTTTTCTCGATGTGCGATTTCACAGGAACCATTTTTGCAGAGTGTGTGAACCCATCGTTGTCACGATCGTGGAATTCCGATCAAATAGTCAATCTATCGCTTTGATTCTTAGCACAAAGGTTGACCTCAATGGGACCAAATGCGTCAGCATGCCAATGCTATGAACTTTAAAACACATCCTCGTAGAACCTCGTAGGACAGAGAGAAACAGAGAGGGGAGAGAGAGAGCGAGCGAGAGGGATGGGAGAGGTAGATAGAGCGCAAAAAAAAAGACAGACACAGCAGACAGACCGACAGAATGACACACACACACACACACACACACACACACACACACACACACACCGTGCGTGTGTGTGTGTAGTGTGTTTGTGAGGCATCCTGTTCCAAAACAGAGAGCAAAAATCCCCCAAAACATGTTCACCCCTCTTGCCTTGTCCTCACAAACAGGTTGACTGACAGCTGCCCCCATTTTTCGCGATTTTCTTTCAGTTCCGTCGTCACGGCGTGAACATGAAGCCTCAAAATGGCGACACGGTT
>JAAUXT010051430.1_pt1:12500-25476 | contig 25476 bp, 42 predicted proteins | sample 7278171 | NCBI WGS metagenome assembly JAAUXT01 (sample SAMN14350112, study PRJNA611818) | marine sediment metagenome | isolation source: surface marine sediment (1.8m) | place: French Polynesia: Moorea | collected 2018-08
GAGCAACTGTTTTGTTCCCCAACGCACACACACGTACACACACGCACTTGGAATGACACACACCGTATACACATGGGCACACCCGTTCTCCTGTTGACAGTCAGCCTTGTCAAAACACTAAATCCCGAGGGCATGCGCACACACACGCACACACACACCTGAAGCCATGATGGGCATGCAGTGACACACCACCTGCCTTGTCTGCCCAAACTGACTGAAACCACAACGACGAACAGTGGTACACGTAGGCCAGTACAACTTCGAGTACACAGCGAGTACCTACACGCTGTTGCATCACCCTCTGTTGCCTCTTCTACACAATGACAACATGACCTCAATACCGGACACAACCCGCTTGGTTCACAGCGGTTACGTTTTGCGCTGCGTCGCCGTCACAAGACGCTGCGTCAACTCTGTGACGTCACAACGCGTCCGGTGTGAAAAGGGACTGAACGTCAACTTGACGTTTTGACCAAATTAAACCAGAGTACGCAACCTGTCAACATCTCGTCAAAATGACGGTTCAACTGACACCTGTCAATCACGTCCACGTCACCTTGACACCTGTATGACCTTGAGAGTGTGACCTCGACAACAACAAAGTCGCAACAATGTTGCTTTGACGGCAACTTTGTTGCTTGAAAGGACAAATTCCAACCAACTTCAATTGAGACGGCGAGACGAACTGACCTTGAGGAAAACAAAACCACAAAGGTCAAACAAAGGTCACGGGTTCCGCCCTTTTCACACTGGATGCGTTTCGCGTGGCTTCTTTTTCACACTGCGATCACTTTGCGCAGTGCGTCACGCATCCAGTGTGAAGAAGGTGTGAAAATTTGTACGGATAGATCCACTGACCTGTACGCCAAAGACATGCAGTCGAAGAGGGTGGTGAGGGACGAGTCGATCCCGAAACTCTCCACCTTCTTGTCCCCAAACTCGTACGTCGGCTTCGGCGTTTTCGCCGCAATCTTCCCGAAGTCATATCCATGTCTCGCTGCGCCAGTATCCTCCAGAGAGATGGGCTCTTCCTTCACCTCAGGCTCCGGGGAGGAATCGGGGTCTTCGTCTGGTTCCAAATCGTCGTCGTGGACTCTGCTCACCATGAAGTGCCCAGAGTGAATCAGACTTTCGTTTTGGGGTCTATCCAGCGCCATTTTCTCGGCGTTTCGCACCATATTATCGCTCGTACCCGATTCTGATCCTTCAGCTTGCAGCTGCAAGTCACTCTTGGCCATGCCAAGCCCGTCCGACCCCGGGAAAAATGGGAAAATTGGTTGCGATATCAGAAACGACATTTAGGTGTCCGCCATGTTGGATGTGGCTTCTGCGGCCGCCGCGCGATGTCGCCACCGACCTGAACCGGGCAAAGAACATCGCGCCAAAAATATCAAAACCATTTCTGGCTCAAAAGTTTGATGAAATTTTCTTGATTTCTGGTTCAATGCAGCTGATTTTGAATGTAATTTCATTGGTTGAACTGGCTCCAAGACATCTCAGGTTTCTTTGCACAAAGTACCTTTTGCTCTCCGGTTGGAATCCCTCATGCTTTGGTCTTGACACTTGTGTGCGTGTTGGGCGGGGCAGTTTTGGTCGGCGGCTCAAAATTCAATTTTTCAACACGACAACCCCCGGACAAAATACTGAGGGATAGCGTGAAGGATCTGAGAAATGCAGCTGTATGCAAACCTCGAATTTGCGACGCAACAAACACAAAACATCTGAATGAATGTCAAATTTATTGTCTTTGAAAACCACAGGTGTGGAAAATGCACGTAAAAGGTACAAAAACATTCTGATTATCAAACCCTGGTTCACAGTGTGTGCGTCACGCGTCACTCACTCACACACACACAGTGGTATGCAATGATGCACACACACTAAAACACACACAATACCACACACACAATGACACACGCACACAAGTTTAGAGTGACCACGCACACACACACACGCACACACACACATGTACACACACATACCTAACGGTATGCAAACACGCACACACAAGCGCAAAACACACACACACACACACACACACACACACACGATCACACACAGAGCTGCCTTGACACAAAAAAGAACATCAAGAGTTGAAAAGAAAGTCAAATCGAACGCGCCTCACATAAACACAACCACGTGCACACAACCCCCCCCCCCGCACGAGAAAAAGAACGCACCCCTTTCCCCCCAACAGTAAACAAACACACGAACTAGAAACTCCAGCGACGCTGCGTCCTGAACATTAAAAATGCAAACACAACTCCTGACGTCCAAGTCCTCAATCGCTATCCAAAAGCGAACACGTTTCCGCTCGTTCTCCAAATCCAAACGCGTTTCTCGAACACGCCCACTGGGCGGGGGAATCCCTGAGTCTGTTGGGCGGGACGTGACGCCCATGTGCCGCCGTGGCTCAAGAACTGTGGGTGGGGGGGAAAATCTTTCTGGGGTGAGGGATACCCCTGTGGTTGGGGGAACTTTTTCCAGGGTGGGGGATACCCTGTGGGTGGGGGGGAACTTTTTTATGGTGAGGGATACCCCTGTGGGTGGGGGGAACTTTTTATGGGGTGGGGGATACCCCTGTGCATTGGAGAAATCTTTACAGGGTGGGGATACCCCTGTGGGTGTGGGAGGGGGTCTCCTGTCAGAGAGGTGGAATTACCCCACTGGGCCAAGGCATTTTCCTTCAGGTGAAGGGAGTCACTTCCAGGGAGGTGGGATCCCCCCTCTGGGAGGCGGGATTCCCTGTCTGGGCTGGGATACTCCATTTCTCCTCACTGGAGGGACAACCCCCGGTCCAGGCAGAGCGATCCCTCTGCACAGGGTGCTGCCTCTCTGGGACTGGGCTGCCCCTTTTGGGTGGGAATTCCCCCTCGTGGGGCAAGGGATTCCCGTTCTTGGGTGGGGAGTCCCCCTTGTAGAGTGAGAGATTCTCCTTTTGAGTCTGGAAATGCTGGTTTTGGGGTGAGAGGTCCTCGCTCTGGACTGGGAAGTCCCTCTTGTGGGGAGGTGAATCCTTGTGGGGTGGGTTCTCCCCCCTGTGCAAGGGGTTCTTCCTTTTGGGCGGGGTATCCTTCCTCCTGGGTGTGGTATCCCTCCTGCGTGGGGTATCTCTCCTCCTGGGTGGGGTATCCCTGTTTCTGGGTGGGGTGCCTCTCCCCCTGGGTGGGGTGTCCCTGCTCCTGGGCGAGGTATCCCTCCACATGGGCAGGGGCTCCCTCCTCCTGGGCGGGGGAACCCTCCTGCACAGGGGATCCCCTCTCCTGGGTGGGGGGATCCCCTCTCCTGGGCGGGGGATCCCCTCTCCTGGCTGGGGGATTCCCCTACCCATGGAGGACGGGGGACCCCGGGTTGAGGATGCCCAGCTGCGCGAGCGAATCCGCTTCCGGCCACGTGGTCACGACGGCCGCGTGTCGCAGCAACACCTGTAAACACAACCACGTGACACATGTAAACACTACCACGTGACACCTCAAAACACAACCACGTGACGCGTCAGTCAGCTGACCGGAAACCAGAGTCACGTGGCTCCAAACATCCGGGCTCTGAGCACGTGGCGTCTGTCCTGGGGCAGACTGGATTTATTGTGTGATATTTTCTTCGTTCAGGTCGGTCGGAAGAATGGGGGGGGGGGGCGTCAAAACTGCACGAGAAACGTGATTCGCGTCCGTGACGAACGCGACGCGACGCGACGCGAGGCCAGCCCCACCCTCACAACCGGAAGTGCTGACTGAACAAACCGGAAATACTGCCTGAAAAGCGGAAGTTCAGATTCACGTTCCCTTCTCTTTGCGTCTTGACCGGAAGCGGGGGAGAAGAGTGACAGAACAGGAACCGGAAGTCTGGGGCTTCACCGGAAGTTTGACCGGAAGTGACCTTGAGTGAGCGGAAGTACTGACCTCGCGCAGCTCCTCGAACGCCTCGTGTACGCTCGTCAGCTCCTCCTTCGCCGTCAGCTTGAGCCGCGCGATCTGTAATGACATCACAAGGTGTGTGTGTGTGTGTGTGTGTGTGTGTGTGTGTGTGTGTACGTGTGTGTACGTGTGTGAGGTGCGTGTGCGTCTTTGTGTCCTTTATGTGTGTGCATGAGTATTGGTACCAGTCTGTGTGCGCATGTGTGTATATGTGTGTGTGCGTGTGTGTGCGCGTGCGCCAGTGTTTCGTAACCTTGAGCAGTAAAACCCACACAACACCAGAACCCGTTACAACTGGTGTGCGTGCGGGTACTCAGGTGGCAGTCACAGTTCAAACACGTTTTGGTGTATCCCGTGTGTGTGTGTGTGTGTGTGTGTGTGTCTGTGTGTGTGTGTGGAACGTGGCAGGATAGGACTCACTCAGAGGTCAAACTCGCCAAGTACGCAAAACACAGTGTCTCAATAGGTCACTTTGAACCAAGGAGATTTGACCTTCAGAACTGACCTTGAGGGAGGCTGACCTTGAAACAAAAGGATTTGACCTTGAAAATTTCCCTTGATTTTTCCAAGAATGACTGCGGGAAACTAACCCAGGCCATCGCGGAACTGATCGTGACCTTTCTTGGCTGTGTCCTTGACCTGAACGGATTGACCTTGAAAGAAGTCGGTGACCTTGAGGAACTGACCTTGGCCTCGAACTGGTCCTGCTGCTTGAGGCTGATGTGTCTCAGATGCGTCACCTACAACAGAGCGGAAGTCGTGAGCTGCGTTTACGTTGCGCATGCGTCACACGTCATGTGCGTCACGTGGTGTGTGCATCACACTTCAGTGTCACATGCACCATACGTAACAGTGTCACAAGTCATGTGCATCACATGTCGTGTGTGTCACGTGGTGGCGTCTGCGTCTGCGTCTGAAGGCGTCTGCGTCCACAAGTTGCGTCGTCTTCACAGTGTGTGGTGTACACAGCCTGACCCCGGGAGGGATATTGGTATCCCTGACCCTTCCCTCTCCCATCCTTCCATCCCTCCCTCCCTCTCCCTGACTCTCACCCCCGTCCACTTCCTTCCCCTCTCCCTGCAAAACGACCCCCTTACCCTCCCGCCTGCCTTCTTCCCTTCCCCTCGGTCAATTCGTTCTCCAGCCACCCCCTCTCTTCCATGCCTCATCTCCTTGACCTTGTCTCCCTGACCCTTCCTTGCTCTCCTCACCCCTCTCCTGCCCTCCCTCCACCAACCACCCCTCTACAACCTCCCTCGATCTTTCCCACCCCCCTCCTGTCAACACCCTTACTCCTTCCCTCCTTCCAACCCCCTGTCCTCTCAACACCCACTCCCTCCCCGCTCCTCACTACCTTCTCCCTACCCCTGTCCCACTCTTCCACCCTCCCCACCCCTCCCTCTCCATTCTTTGCACCCCTCTCCCACCCTCCCTCCCTTCCCCCCTCCTGTCAACACCCTTCCCGTCCCTCCATCCTTCCCACCCCCTCCTCTCCCTCCCCCCTGCTCACCTCATTCTCCCTGTCTCCACATGTCTCCCTCTCACCCTCCCCCTCTGCCCGCCCCCCTCCTCACCTCCTTCTTGAGCCTCGCGACGCGGTTGGCCAGTTTCCTCTGGTTCTCCTCGGAGCACTCCGTCAGCAGCTTGTCCTCGAGGAGCTGCGTCAGGTCGGCGTTCTGCGCATCCTGTTCGCGCTGCGTCTCCTGCGCGCGCTGCAGCTCCAACTCCAGCTTCTGCGCGGGAAACACAAAATCAGTCGTCTGCGCAGCGTGCGCGCGCGCAACAGCATCAACTCTGCGCAGCATGCTCGCGTAGCGTTTGTGAGCAGAAAATCTCTCTCTCTCTCTCTCTCTCTCTCTCTCTCTCTCTCTCTCTCTCTCTCTATGACACACACACTCACATGCACCTCTCTCTCTCTCTCTCTCTCTCTCCTCACCCTGCACTTCTCCTCTGCTCTCTCCCCACCTCCCTCTGCTCTTTCCCCCCTCCCTCCCTCTCTCTCTCCTCTACTCACCCTGCACTTCTCCTCTGCTCTCTCCGGCATCTCCTCCCTGCTTTTCCCCAGCTCTTGCCTCAGATCTCGGTTCAGCTCCTCCACGTCTCGCAGCTGCAGCTCCAACTCTTGCACTCTCTCGAGCTGACCATGTGACACGCGTTCGTGCATCACGTGACTCTTCTGCGCTTCCTCCTCCAGGCGGCGACTGAGAAACATCAAATGGGCATGTGTGTGTGTGTGTGTGTGTGTGTGAGAGAGAGAGAGAGACAGTGTGTGTGCTTGTGTGAGAGAGTGTGTGTTTGTGTGAGAGAGAGTGTGTGTGCGTGTGTGCTTGTGTGAGAGAGTGTGTGTTTTTGTGTGAGAGAGAGAGAGAGGGAAAGAGAGAGAGAAAGAGAGAGAGAGGGAGGGAATGAAGAGGAGACAAGAGAAAGAGAGAGGCAGGTAAAGAAAGGAAAGAGTGAGAGAGACAATGGAAGGACAAAGGAGCAAAGGAGAGAGATGGAGAGTGAAGGAAAGGCAGGGAGAAAGAGAGACAGAGAGAAACTGACAGAGTAGAGAAACAATGGAAGGACTATGGCAGAAATGGAGAGGGAATGAAAGCCCAAGAGACAGAGAAAACAAAGCGAGTGCAGAGAGAGAGAAGCAAACATGGAACGCACGAAACGGGCAGACAACGTGGTCGTTTTTTCTGTTGTCACTGGATACAAAAGCCAAACAAGACACCCAGCCAAACAGATTGCACACTCACACGGTGGCCTTCAGTGACGTCATCTTGCTGTCCACGGCGTCCCTGATGAGAACGAGGCTGGCGCGCACGCTCGTCACGACGGAGGTTACGTGTTCGATGCGCTGCGGGAGACGCTGCAGCTCCTCAGCCTCGCTTTCGTCTCCAGCCTCGCTTTCGTTCTCAGCCTCATTCTGACTGCAATCCCTGGACAAGGTGATGACGTCACAATCCGCTGCGTCTTCCTCCGTCTCATTGGACACAGAGTCTTGATTCTCATTGGACACCTCTGGGATGGTTTCGCAGGGCTGTGATTGGCTGTCCGGAGCGGAGCTCTCTGATTGGCTCTCAAGAGACGCGGGTTTGTGGATGGCGCTCAGGACGTCGGCGATAATGGAGCGTCTCCCGCGCCCGGGTCCCCGCTTCGGCGGACGCGCTCCAATGGGTCCCGCTTCTTTTTCTGCGTTTGGAATTGCACTGGTTCCCGTGCCCTTCTCTGCGCTGAGTGCTCCACTGGCTCCCGGATCCTTTTCTGCGTTGGGAGCTGCACTGGCCCCCGTGTCTTTCTCGGCGCCCTCCAGGCGTTCTTGCCCGGTCCCCGCTGCCGTGTTACTCTCGCCCGACGCGCTGTGGCCCGAGTCACCGGACACGGGCTGAAAGAGAAACACCAGGCTCATGTGAGGTCACACTGGGGCGTTGTGCGTCGTGAACAGGACAACGGACGTCGTGTCGCGTACCAAGACGCGCAAACAAGGACGCAACGCAAGAGGCTGATTCAATGCGAGACAGGCCTGAAGGTGTGTGTGTGTGTGTGTGTGTGTGTGTGTGTGCGTGTCTGTCTGTCTGCGTGTGTGTGTTTCTGTGTCTCTGTGTGCGTGTGTCTGTCTGTCTGCCCATGTGCATGTGTGTGTCTGTCTGCGCGCGTGTGTGTTGGTGTGTGATGAGTGCAGTTTTCGTATGAGCACGTGCTGCTAAGTGTGTGTGTGTGTGTGTGTGTGTGTGTGTGTCTCTGTTTGAAATCAAAACTCAGTGAGTATTGACCTGTGAGTACTGCTGTACTGACCTGTGAGTACTGCTGTACTGACCTGTGAGTACTGCTGTACTGACCTGTGTGTACTGCTGTACTGGCCTGTGAGTACTGCTGTACTGACCTGTGAGTACTGCTGTACTGACCTGTGTGTACTGCTGTACTGGCCTGTGAGTACTGCTGTACTGACCTGTGAGTACTGCTGCAGCCTCTCCCTGAGCTCGACGTCTAATTGGCTGAGGCTGGAGAGCAGCTCGAGGACGCTGCTCTCTGATTGGCTGAGCTCGGAGTTGAGGTTGAGCAGCATGAGGTGTGCGTTCGCCTTAGTGTGATCCAACTCGTCCTGTAGCACCCGCAGCTCCTCACTGATAATAAACAAGAAGGCTTGTCAGTGCTGAGACGCGCGGGGATGTTGCTGGTGTATGAGGCGAGTTGCTTGTGTTTTGAAGCAGCCATCTTGGACCTCTTTCTGACCTGTGGTCAGGCCAGAAGGGAAACTGTTTGCGGTACGGCACAAGGTAGATATACTCGTATATGTGTCTGCACACACACACGCACACAGTGAAGTGTGCGTTCACACACACTCACACTGTTGAAACACTCACCTCAGGTGTAAGTTCACACACACACGCACACCTCAAGTATGCGTTCACACACATGCACTTCAGGTATGCGTTCACACACACGCACCTCAGGTATGCGTTCACACACACACGCACCTCAGGTATACGTTCACACACACACGCACACTCACCTGAGATCAGCGTTCTCCTTTTGACTCCTGCAAAATAGAAAAGAACGAGTCATGTGATGTTCGGTTCGACTCGGCTAAACTGTGTTCAAGGTGCATCCTACTGCGGTGTCGCACGTATACCTCCCACACGCACGCACACATGCTGGTGAGCTGGCATCAGTAATGGTAACTTGTCTTTACACACAAAACCCTCTGCACGCACTCACGCACACCTCCCACACTCACGCGTACCTACACCCACTTCTGCCACACGCACGCATGCGCAACTCAACACACGCACATAGGTGCACCTCCCACATGCACGCACACCACACACACCTCACACACACAAGCACGCACACTTACTCTGCAAGTTTGGTGAGTTTCTCGGTCATCCCGACCTGAAGAGTAAAGATGTCCTCCTTCTCTCCACACACGTACACCTCCCACAGACGCACACCTCACCCACACACACACGTACCTCCCACACACACCTCCCACACACGCACGCACACTTACTCTGTAAGTTTGGTGAGTGTCTCTGTCATGGCCACCTGGAGAGTGAAGATGTCCTCACGTGACCCCTGATTATCGTCCACCAGGATCCGGTTTTCCTCCTCGACGAATTTCCGGGCCTCCTGTGCTGCCACCATGCGCTTCTGAAGTGCAAAACTCGTTTGTTACACGTGCACGCATACCTCACACACACGCACACCACACCTCTTGTGCTGCCACCATGCGCTTCTGAAGTGCAAAACTCCTGTGTTACACACATGCACGCATACCTCACACACACGCACACACACCACACCTCCTGTGCTGCCACCATCAGCTTCTGAAGGGCAACAGGGCAAAACAAAACAGTTACACACACGCACATGCACGCATACCTCACACACACGCACACTCCCCCAGCGCAGGCAAGCGCTACTGCAGGGCAACAAAACAGTGACACGTGCACGCATACCTCACACACACGCACACACTCTACACTACCTGCGCCGCTGGCATCCTCTTGTGCAGGGCAACAAAACAGTTACACGCACGCACATGCACGCACACCTTCGCGCGCCGCGCCACCAGTACCAGCACAAACTGTGGAGCTACACACGCACAGATGTGCACCCACAGATGACACACGTGCACGCATACCTCACACACACACCACGGAAACCCACGCGCACCACTCACACGCACGCACACTGAGGCAGGCCAAGCCCCCCCCCCCTCACCTTGAGTTCCCCTTCCCTGCGGCCCGCCACACACACACACACACACACACACACACACACACACACACCCTCCTCACCTTGAGTTCCCCTTCCCTGCGCCCCGCCACGGCCAGCAGATCCTTGAGTCTCGTCACCTCCGCTTCGTACCTGCGTCAAACAAAACTAGAGGCTCGACAGCGTGGGCAACGGCTGCCCCGTCAGTGGCAAAGCAAAGCAGTCGGCACTTCAGGGAAACACGCACAAAACCGAGTTGACAAGAGGTGCGAACACACCCTCTCCTCCCCATGTCATACATCCTTTCTCCCATCCTGCCCTCTCCTCCACCTCCCTCCGCCCTGCTCCCACTTTACCTCTCCCCCTCCCTCCCTCTCACACCTCTGCTTCCCCAAGCTTTCTCTCTGTATCTTCCCCTCTCGCCAACCCTTCCTCCTCCCTCCCTCTTCCCCACCTTCCCTCCCCTCTTTCCCACCCTCTCCTCCCCCTACCCCTCTCCTCACTCCCTCCCCTCTCCCTCCTCACCCATCGCAGCAGCGCAGTCTCCACGCCTCCGCCTCCCCGAGCTGTCTCTCTCCTTCCTTTACTCGTCTCTCTGCGTCGTCCGCGCGTCTCTCAGCGTCCTCAAGACGCTCCTGTAGCAGCGTCGCGTCGCGACGTAGCGTCTCCGCTTCGTGACGTAACGTCTCCGCGTCGTGACGTAACGTCTCCGCGTCGTGACGTAACGTCTGCGCTTCGCTCTGACGCTGCGTCTCTACGTCGCGACGTAGCGTCTCCAGCTCCGCGTGACGCTCCAACAGCTGCGAGACAAAGGTCAGCGAGAATTGAGCAGGATGGTGACCTCATTGCACTTGTTTCAGCCCTGACCTGATTGTTGTGGTGTCTGACCTCACTGTACACAGTCGTTACGCCATTGTTTTCAGCCCTGACCTTTCTGCAACCAGCCCTGACCTCATTGCACCCTGCCCTGACCTCAGAAACTCGGCTCTGACCTCTGTGTACCCGCCTCTGACCTCTTGGTACTCATCTCTGACCTTGTACTCATCTCTGACCTTGTTGTACTCATCTCTGACCCTCATCTCTGACCTTGTTGTACTCATCTCTGACCCTCATCTCTGACCTTGTTGTACTCATCTCTGACCTTGTTGTACTCATCTCTGACCTTGTTGTACTCATCTCTGACCTTGTACTCATCTCTAACCCTCATCTCTGACCTTGTTGTACTCATCTCTGACCTTGCTGTACTCATCTCTGACCTCTGTGTACTCATCTCTGACCTTGTTGTACTGGTCTCGCAGCTCGGCCGTCTCTGTGGTCGCCGCCTCCAGTTTGTCCATCGTCGCCTTGTGTTTCTCAGCCTCCTGTGGAGAGGCAATCTGGGTCAACAAACTGGGTCACAAAGCAGGTCACTTTACTGGTTGTCCCCCAAGCGCAGTCAAGTGGGAAATTGGGTTAGTGATCTGGGTCAAACAAAGCTCGAGTTGAAGAGAGCTTTGCTTCACGTTTGGTGCGCAGCACATACACACACACACACACACACACATAAATACACACGCGCACACACACGCACACACACACGCACACACACACACATACAAATGCAGGCACACATGCACAGAGTGCCCGTGCCCAGCTACAGTTGCTGGTGCACACACACACACACACATCCCACTCACACACACACATCCCACACACCACTGCCAGATGACCGGCACCCAACCAAATCAGAAACTTTCTCTGTCACGCATGTACCACACACACACACACGCCCACCACACACGTACGTACACACCACACTCACCCCCCACACACACACACACACACGCACACACACACGGACTCACACACACAACACACAGTGTCAGCTGACCAACACGCAGCCAAAACAAACTTTCTGTGACCCACGCACGCACCACACGCACACATACCACACACACGCACGCACACATACCACACACGCACGCACACGCACCTGGAGCAGCGTCTGTTCGGCGCTGCGTCTCTGCGCGTCAAGCAGCATCTCTCGTGACGTCATGTCGCGCTGACAACCAATCAAAGGTCAGAAAGCAATCAATTGATCAATTAGCAATCAACAAGATCAAAAACCAATCAAACGAGAATCAATCAGAATCAATGATTGATCAGTGATTCGGATCTCACAGAAGTCAATCAGATTATCTTTCAGTCGCCAGTCTTTTGTCAACTCAGCCAAGCCAGTGACCACAGAGAAAAGCTCACTGCACGCATACCTCAATCACACACGCACGCACACTGCCTGTGGCAAGACATGTCTGTGCGTGTGGGGGGAAGAGGGTGTGTCTGTCTGTGCCGTTTTTGGAGCAAACGGGCATGTTCGATAGACGGGGCGAAGTCAGCCACAGCGGCTCACTCAGCCAGCCGCACGCGTAAATCGAACGCGCCCACTCTTGCAGGGCGGAGGCAGAGGGGGGGGGGTTGTACCTGTTTGTGGGGCGCGTTCTTTTCGTGACGCTGCGTCTCGACGCGCGACGTCGGCTTCCGCTCTTCCTCCATCATCTTCCGGTGCCGCGTCACGCCCCCCTGAAACAAAAGAAACCGCTGCACGCATACCTCTACCACACACGCACACTTCAGTCACTTGTACTACACGCACACCTCCACACACGTACATGCACATGCGTGTGGTGCGCACGCCCACAGGTTGCTGCACGCATACCTCTTCACACACGCACAATGTTTTCACAAGTGTGTGTGTGTGTGTGTGTGTGTGTGTGTATGTGTGTATGTGTGTGTGCGTGTGTCTGTGAGTGTGTGTGTGTGAGTGTGTGTGCATGTGTGTGTGTTCTCACCGTCTTGACGGCGGGGCGCGGGACTCCGGACGGACGCGCCGCTGTTTCGACGCCCTCCCCCCTCCGCGCCGCTGTTCCGACGCCCTCCCCCCTCCGCGCCGCTGTTCCGACGCCCTCCCCCCTCCGCGCCGGTGCCTCGGTCTGGGTCGAGCAGCTCACCGTCTGCAACAGCCAATGAGAGAAGGTTCTCATTCGTTCGTTCTTCCAGTCATTTCTTCTTCAGTTTGTGCGTCAGATTCGTTGGTGTGGGCGTTTGTGTGCGTGCATGAATGCACATGTGTGTGTTTGCACGCGCGTGCGTGTGTGTCAGAGAGACAGGTGACAGTAGATTTATGCGCAATAGTGTGTGTGTGTGTGAGTGTGTGTGTGTACGAGACAGAGACAGATAGAGTGAGAGAGACAGGCAGTGTGTGTGTCTGTGTGAGAGAGAGAGAAAGAGAGAGAGAGAGAGAGAGAGAGAGAGAGAGAGTAGTGAATGTCTGATCGTGACTTGAGTTCGTGTAAACGATTGGGCTTGAGCTCTGCCCC
>JAAUXT010111969.1_pt1 | contig 25471 bp, 26 predicted proteins | sample 7278171 | NCBI WGS metagenome assembly JAAUXT01 (sample SAMN14350112, study PRJNA611818) | marine sediment metagenome | isolation source: surface marine sediment (1.8m) | place: French Polynesia: Moorea | collected 2018-08
CCCGCCCTCCGCCCCCCCCCCTTCGCCCCCCTCCCGCCCGCCCCCCTCCCGCCCCGCCCTCCGCCCGCCCCGCCCTCCCGCCGCTCCGTGTCGTACCTGACTCCTGCGGTCTGACGCGCGGGTCCATGTTTCCGAGGAGGCGGTTCAGCAGCCGCGTCGTGTTGGGCGAGTCGCGCCTCCTGCTGCTGCAACAGACGTGACAGAGACACTGCAGGGTTCGCGTCGTGAAGGCAACCTGGAGGTAGGTTCAGCGCAAGTGTTCCTGGAACACTGCGGACATCCTGCGGTCTGAAGGAACATTTCAGTTGGTCAGGAATCTTCCAAACGTGTCTGCAGTGCGTCTTCTCTTTGCACAAAGTGTCAATGTCTACGATGGGAACACTGAGACCCAAATTGCAAATGATTTGTGACCGGCTGTGCGACTTTTGTGTCTCGCATAGCAGCTGTAACTTTGATTTTGCATTATTGTGCGCATAAAATTGACAGCAATCGTGAATTCAGACGATTACAATAGGCTGGACCTTGGAAATAGCTGCAATGCGGTGTTCCAGGGAGACAGATATTCGCACATTGCGTAACGTGAATGAGCAAAAAGGAACAATCTTATTCCCTCCTGTCTTGGCACAGCGTGCAGCCCACCGCAGAAGGGCGGTTACGATGCCTTGTAGACGCCGGAGGCTGGTGCCAAATGTCCAAGACACAGGCTCTGCATATTTCCCAGGAGGCGATGTTTTGATGAAAGCAGACAATTGAGGGTGGGCCTTGAACAGTTTGATGAACTATTTCCCGCCCCAGACAGTTGAATATCAAAAGTCCGAGGTCTCAGTTTTGTAAGTTCACCAGAGAAACATAAATCAGCCACACAGCAACAAAAGCACAGGTCAACAGGAGTCTAAAAACCAAGAGAGAAAGATTTATGTCCAGTTGGGAGTGCCCACAGCAAAAGGAACGATTTGTACATCCTGTCGGTTTTGGGCTTTGTGAGTGCTCGTTGCAAAACATAAAACAACAGACTGCAGCTGCAGGTGCTTGTCGTGCGTAAATTGAAGAACATATCTTTTTGGTCACTACCCTTGAGGGAGCTTTTGTTCGAGATCACTAAACGAGACACTTGAGCGTGGCCGGACACTCCAGATGTGTCGCACAGTGAATTATTCACAAGCTTCAGGAGAGAAGCTGAGGAACCCGAGAACATTGGTCTCATTTGCTGGGTATCGCTACCACCTGACCTTGGGACGCACGACACTTGCAACTTTATTCGTCTGGTTGCTTCTTTGATCAACAAGTTCAACGCAGGTGACCAAGCGGGCGCTTGATCTGCAACCAAGTGTCCAAGAGCTCGTACCGCTGCACCGTGCAGCGACCCCGTCCAGTGCTCTTTTACGGGGGATGGGTCGCTCAGTTAGGCATTTCTTTTGTTATTGACAGGCAGCAGCTTGTGCTTCATGGGCCTCTAAAAATGTGGGTGGCACTGCTGACTGCACACTTCACATTGCACAAGGCAAATATGGGTACCTCCAGAGCAGCGATGTTTGACTCTGCGGGAATGCACTATGTCCCGACTCGAGTTCTTGACTTTTCTATCAAGTTTCAAAGCACTTTTGTGTTCAGAACTTTGATGTGACTGGCTGATATGTTGGGTGAAGAACCACCACCTGACAGTCCTTGACAACTGAGCAAACAAACCACGAATAGTCCCATTTTTCATGAACCAACAACTTGTCCCCTCTATCCCAGGCTGGACTCAGGTGAAGCCCGTCTGATAGCGATACCCTTTCAGTGAAATCTGTTGCGGAACTCCAGATGTCTTGAATATTGATCCCGACGAAGCAGCGCGTGATGGAAAAGGTCTGCAAAGTCGCAGGCGAATGGCGTGATTTTGTGTCTGTGTTGAGAACACAAACAGAAAATACTACAAAACTCCGTTTGTGACAACACAAAGTGCTGCAATTGCACTTATCTTCATGAATAAGTGATCATAGCTGGAAGGTTTTCGAACGATTTCATTGCCATTTCATGCTCTGCCGTGGCCCAAAAGAACATCGTCTGGTCTTTCCTGGCCCGAAGACAACTTTTATGCCTTTTTTGCCTTTGTGTTGGTCCAGTGAGAAACTTTGCAAAGTGCACTTTGAGCTCATTACGCGGCGCGGATACTGGTGCACAAAGCGGCGGGTTTCGAGTCGCTCCCAGCGCAGGATCAATGTTTGATGCGCATTATCCCGGAATCCCAGCTCCGTTCGCTTTCTCTCTCTCTCTCTCTCTCTCTCTCTCTCTCTCTCTCTCTCTTTTGTTCCGCTCACTGACTCAGACTGTGCGGCTGGAAATATCACAGTGCGGCCACCTTTCCTCGCTGACCAATTCGTTTTCGATGAAGAGGAAAGAGACTGTTTTGCCCCACAGAGAGAGGATTCAATGCATCAGTCCCGACATCTGATTCCATTGCTTCCAGATGAAGCCAAGATTGAGATGCCATACGCCCTCCAGATTCTGCGAACGCAATTGTGCGGTGTTGGCTGCTGAGCTCAAGAACCTGCAGAAGTGCAGCAAGTTTCAGTCAGATTTATTGGTTCAGGACATTCTTTCTCTTTGGTTTTCGACACACAGGCTGCGGCTGAGCAAACGAAAATCACCAACTCGACGTGCTCGACCTGCAAGAACCCTCCAAACATCCGTAATCCCTGCGTCTTCTCGACTGATAAGAGGAACTTTCGTGACTGTGCTTTTCCGTGCAACAAAAGTCGAGTTGAGTGGGCATTTTCGACGGGATGCAGACTGAAAAGCCATGTTGTGACACATACGAGATTCAAAAAAACAGATTTCTTTCGCTCCCATCGTGGTTCATTTCACCGTCGCACACGCCTGTGAGCATCTCTTATGGATCTGCATTTGGTGTAAAATCCCATGAATATTTGTGTGATGTCGCTGCAGCCGCAGTGACTCACAGCACATCTCCATCATCGCAGTTGAATCGTTCCAGCAGAATCGGATCCACATTCTGTCCCACTCCTCATCTTGATTTGCATCGATCACCAAATAAAACCGCAATGTCCTGCTCCCTTTCAGGACCAAGCCTTTTCTTGTTAAATTCGGCTTGCATGATGTACAGGTTTGTTTGGCTCGTGACCTGTCGATGGACGTCAGCATTTTACCTCAGAATTCTGATGTCCTTCCAGACCTTCGAACAATCTCTCCCCCTCCCACCCATAAAAAGCACGAACCTCCACACGACTGCGCCTTCGATGTCCCAATTCAAATTCAGCACAGCTTCCAGTGCAGAGGAAATTGATGGCTTTGTGTTTCTTTCTTCTTTGTGAGCCCTACTAGGGTGAACTTACTCTGTCATTGTACCCTGATCATTCTTGATTTGAAGGAGAGGCATATATGTTTTATGTTGCAGATTTTTTGTTGTCTGTGATGCCAAGTGAAACAAGCTGAGGCAAAAGGATAAAAACCATCAGCAACCGGTTTGCTCTGGGAATGACTCAAAACATGCAAGTTTGCAAGTTGTTGACGGACAATGCTTGTTTTTCACACTTTCAGAAGACTGTTGAACCAACTTTGCAAACCGCAGAACAAGAATCACGACTCGCGGAGATCAGTTCCCATTTGAGGTCACTTCCCACGCAACGGCCGTTCCAGCCACGGTTTCGCTTTGTTGCACTCCTGCACTGAAGTGACCCTGAGATCCACGAAACGCTCCCTGAATGAGCGTGGCGAGGCACTCCGCGATGAGATTTCACTGGAGATGACATTTCAGCGGCACAGAAGACTGTGTTTACCCGATACTCGAGCGCTTATCCGATGCTCGAACTGATCTCGCTGCTTCGGGAAACATCAAAGCGACGTCCCCGAGAGATGAAGGGTCCGTCGAGCCGTGGAGCCGTCATCAGATCTACGAATCATAGAATTCCGAAGCTCAAGCGTTGTGTGCCACGCGCACATGTAGCAGAGAGGGGCTCGCAGATCTACGTGTGTGCTTTTGAGGCAGAAATGCTGACCTGTGTTTGGTCTGGGGGGTCGGAGGCACGAGCAAATCCATTCGCTCGCGGAAACCCTGTCGTGGGAACTACATCTCAGACCCATTACTGTTGGAATTCAGCCAGCGAACCGAAGAAACAGTGCACTTCCAACCAGTACACGGAAAGTTCAAACGAAACTTCCAACTAATTGACATGGTCTTTCATCAGCACTCAGAGATGACAGGTTGTGTGTCGTGGGCTCGTGCAGGACGAACCGGGCTTCATCGAAGTGCAGGCAGCGAACTGTCGGCTCGGCCGCCTGCGTCGTGGTCCCGTCAGCTCCTGTGGATCCTCATCCGATGCCTGCCCCATCAACACCGAATCACAAGTTGATTGAATCGGGGATGACATTTCTGAGACCTTACTAATGGCGGAGAAACGAGCCACACTGAAACGGGCCTCAAGAGAAGAAGAGGCGCAGGCAACACGTTAGCTTCCACTCTTTGCCTTCACAACTGAACGTCGTGTTCGTGGCATGGCTTTGCACAAAACGTTGGCCATCACATTTTACTTTGCCGCACTCCGAGGCCGGAGAGCGGACTCCGCAACTTTTGAGAGGTTTCTATGCAGCCCGCGGGAACCCGCCCGGTGCCATTTTACGTCCAGTGCCAAACCACTTTGGCACGTATGCATTCTCCGCCACTGTTTCATGCTGACAATAACTTGTCCTGACAAATTTTCTTCATGCCATTCAGTCAACGGTGGTCTGTCACAAATGCTTCTTGAGTTTGAAGAAAAAATTCAGTTTAAAACTGAGGAAAACCTCAATTTTAGAAACTGTTCTCCCACGTAATTTGGCACCAGACATAAAACGGGACCGGAAGGGTGTCCGCACGGGAAGCAAAGGAAACTTTCTTTGGCGGAACATCTGCGATCAGCGCGACACGAGGCTCCCGCCTCAGCACCGCGGTCACGCCGCGGGTAATTCGCGCGCAAGTCCAGCTCCTTGAGATTCAAGCGTCACCTTCCTCCCGATTACATTCCACTTTGTATTTACGACCATTTTCCCGTGGAAATTACTTTGAATTACCTCTTCCTTTTCAGCCAAACCACATTCTGTGACGCTGTTTGGCGGTGCATGCAGATGTCCCAAATTTGCACTTGACTGCAGGTCAAATTCTGATGTTTCTCAACAAACAAGGTGATTTGTATGTTGCGAAAATACGCAGAGAGCAAAGGTTAGATTGGGATGAAAACCAGACACAATGCGTGAATCTATTAATATTCAGCAGGCAGAAGAAGACTTGTGGCTCATTTGGAGTTCAGACACCACGGGGAGCACTGAAGGGCTTCTAGAAAAATGCTCGTCTTGTGGTGGTGCCAAGACCTGGTGCGTCCGCGTCCTGACGAGGTCTGTCTCCGAATGTTCCTTCTTTTTGCGATTATGGCATTCCACACTGACCAACAACTTCTTTTGTCGGTTTGTTTTCTTCTTGACAGGACCCCTGATTTTGTAGCCAAAAAAGAATGAAAATGTCTGGAGTCACACTGTCAATTTCTCTTTTTTTTTTGCTCTGCAGTAATTGTGTTCATTTCTGGTTGATAAAAAATCTGCACAAGTTGGAAAAGCAAAAAGTTTTGTATAAAACAGCCTGAACAGTGAGCAAAAAATAATTTTGTCAATGTGAATTTGCTTCAAATTAAAAACCAGAGGAAGAACTGGACCCATACCCTCTTTTGGCTGTAAGTTACATTGAAGGTTGGCTCTGTTGTCAAGAAAAACCAGGGTATTTGGAACAAAAACTTTTTTCTTATAAAATTACTATTTTTACGCACAAGACCAGACTATTTCCTCACCAAATAAAATTATGATATGAAGAAAGGTTTTGGGATCAGCTTTGGTTGGAGTATCACACTCGATGGGTAAGCCTTCGCAAAAAGAAGGAAAATTGTTGGGACAAATCTCGTATCTGCGTGCACAGGCTGCAGGTCTGCAGTACGTTCCGGTGACAAACAGAAACTTGCTGAACGACCTTCGTTTTTGTTGTTCCTGTTCCTTTCAGGCACTGTTCCTTTGAAACTGATGTGAACCAACAACAAGAATGCATAACAATCACTGCGCTTCCCAACAGACAGCATGGCGCAGAATTGTTGACATCGCATCAACCTTCAGCAAACGGCGCTGGTCATCACTATTCAAATCCCTTTTGGAGCGCAATTTGTGAGGTTCTTACACAGCCTGCAGTGAGCGCTCAACCCGGCTGACAACGGACTGCTATGTGTGGACGTTTTATCACGGCAATTACCAGAGTTTATCTGGTGCCCGCTGCAAGCGGGACAAAGCACACAGATACGTAGATAGTCCGCACTCAGCAAAAAGGACGGGCTCTCATCTTGGCAAATTATGCGAGGCACTTTCACTGCTTGACGTCCATCTTTCAGAGAGTATGTGGAGTGAAGACTAAAGGAACTGAAGGGCGCTCAACAGAGCTGGACGAGGTGTCCGAAGAGCGGGTCGCGAGGGACGGGAAGTGGTCGCAGTTCTGCTGGAGCTCGGCGTCCAAGCTGCTGACAACGACTCGCAATTTGAGCTTGCGACAGAAGTTCTGTGAACTTTCTCGCACAACAATTTCCGTCAAGCCAAGAAGCAACAAAAGAAGACATGCTTGTACAGGCGCAGGGTTTTGCGATATTTTGTTGAGCACAGATTCCAAGCATGTGTCATCAAACGAGCCCAGACCGCCCGTTCGTTCGTTTCTTCCACAAATACATCTCGTCCAGGAAGCTCTCACAAACACTCGTCATCTCCTCCTCATACACATGAACTTGAGACACCAGCAAATCTCTTCAATCAACGTGCTGAGTGGAAATAGCGTCACGCCCGGGTGAAATCCTGGCGAGGATTATGTTCCGAAGGTATGATCTCAGAAAGTGCTTGTCAACTTTGTCTTCGGTCGCTGCATGAATCGTATTTTTCTCGTGCTGGTCGACATAATCACAAGAAGGATTTCTGCCAAACGTGATGCAATACTCGTATCGGGCGACGAGGAAGCCTCTTGTTCGCACAGACAATCGGAGTTGGGACATTCCGTGTAGTTGCTCCTCACCTTCTCTTCTTGCTGACACTAAATGGTCCCTTGGCGTGTCGGAGGGTTGTGGAGATGGGATCGCGATTGCTTTTTCCTGGCGGCAGGGAGGCCTCTGAGATTTCAAATGCATTACCAAAGTCCGGACAGGACTGCTGAGCGGGCTGCGTGGTGTCGGCAACACGGAGTCAGCAGCACGGAGACGCCAGCGGGCGCACCTGCAGCCGGGGGGACTTCTGTCCCACAGTTCAGCGCCAATTACACTGACAGATTCTTGGCCACGAACTACAGGACACAATTTATCAAATGTGTCCTGAGTAATCGCTTCATTTGTATTCCGTGTGCTGGAGATGATGCAAAATGATCTGCTCCTCGCTGCGACAAGATCGCGATTCGCACGATGCGCAGATGAAATGTCACTCCGCACAACGTGAGGAACATGGCAGTTTTGCTGCATCCCAATGAGAGCGAGGCAGGACCAACCGAGGCGGCTTCACCGTCATCCGTCTGTCCACGGTAGAAGCATGGCGCGAGCACTTCGCTTGCCTAAACACCCGTGCGGCTACGATGCGAGCGTACGTCTGTGTTGCTTCTTTGGAGGGTTGTCTGATATTTCTCATGTCAGGTTCTGCACAGACACCTGATTCCACGAGCTGCCACACGTACTGACCATTGAGACACATCAAATTCCTTCAGATTTGTGACGACTCGTGAGGCTTCAGTTTTGGTGACCAGCCTCTGCTGTCGGAGAACCACTCATCCAACAAAGTGGGGATTCCTCCTGATTCCCTAACACTGAGCGAGAGGTCTGCACCAGCGGCTCCAACTTTGTGTACAATCCGCTTCATCAGCTTCTTTGTTCTTCCCAGGTATTTCTTGTTCTGTTTTCTCTTGTGTTTATCAGACAGAACGACATGAGCGATCGAACAAAGGTTGTCGCTGAAGGCGGAGCAAGCAAAACAAAGTTGACGTCACGGTTGTGATGTTTGTTTCCTTGGAAATGAACGACGCCGTGATTTGAACAGAACGTACTTTTTGTGTGCAATGCTCAGGTGCCACTTCGTCAAACCACACAATGTGTTTCTTTTTCTTGTCACACTTCATTGATGTCAAAGATTCTGGTGCGTCAAATCCCAACCACAGAACGTGAAACAAGGTCCTTTGATAGACCTCCAGAGTCCATGTCTGCAGAGATTTTCAACCTAAACGACACAGGTCACCGGCTCAATGACAAATCTCTCAGCACTGGTCTCCCTGTAATCTTGTCTCGGTTAATCCAAATGTAAAAACGGTTCGCTTCAACTCACAGAACACAAGATGTACGAGACACTTCTGAGAACCAAGCACTACGAAGTCCATTTGGTTGTGAATGATCATCCAAAATCCACTGCTTTGTGAAGTCTTCATCGCCGGCGAGTGCAAGGCCAGGGATAGGGAGAATGCACAACCATTTCATTGGGGAACGGAAAATCAGAAAGGATTCATTGGCATATTGACCACAACAAACCTTCTGATCTGAACATCTGGGAATCAAATTGTGACACGCAACGAATAGCAAGGCAAAAGAAAGTTTCTGGATTCCGGGAGGAAACACTTCTTTGGAGCAGCTTGTACGAAACACTGGCGAGGTATGGCAAATACGTCCAGCCCCCAGATCGGTGATAGATACCATTTGGTCACTTGTCATTGGCTCTCTGTGCACAACTGAGTCTTTTGGACCACAGATCTGGCAATTGGGGCACCACACGTTTGGAAAGAACGGCTGTGCTAAACCTCCCCACTGCTTCAAGAAGACGGACGTTCAGCAAGTACAAGGAAGTGGTGTCAGCCTGTTTTCCATCCAAACATTGGTGTCATTGTTCTATGCGATCCTTCTCTTCTGCAGGTTGGGATGAAAATACTGGAAAAGCAGCGCTCGTGTTCGTTTCACCAGGTCAGTGCGTCTGATACCGCTTGAAATAGATCACAACCGAGGCTGTCCGCAAACCTGATGAATCTCTTGCAAAACCTGAGTCGCTCAACGGTCTGTTATTCTTGAAGACACTGAGTACCAGGAACGCAGAAGCTGCGCCGGAACGCGGTTCATTTGACACAAGAATGTCTGCTTTCTTTATCGTGGGGGCGCAGAAAGACAGACGGGTTATTTTCTGGGCAGTTGCGGGACTGTTGATTTCGAGATGTGGACAGGACTCTGGTGGATGTCACGTCCTCCCAGTGACGGAGACTCGGCGCTCTGAGCCGACAGCGCCAGGGCTCCACAAAACTAACTGAACCGCAGATGGAGATCATTTCTGACCAAAAACAATGAATGCACCCTGTTTCACAAATCCGTTTCTTTGCGATCAACATCCAATGAAAAACAAAACTTGGGACCCGTCAAAAGCCACTTTGTGAGGTCAGAGGTTCCTGTGATAAGCCACAGCTCGGCGGCTGTTGACTGGCAGCTTCCTGTTGAGTGAGCTCATCAAATTAACAGAAGTGGAGATTGTGTCTTGTGCAAAAGAAAAACAAGACCGGGAGAGTGAACCGAAATTACGAAGGTGAAATGCAGAATTGTTTTTATATGCTCCGGGGTTCCTCACTGTCGCGTGGCGCACGATGGATCTCGATGAGGAAAGCGGAGTCCCGACCGAAGCCATTTGAATCCGGAATGAGCCTCTGTTGATCAGTCAAGACGAATCCACGAGGAGAAGACAAACGCAACTCCTCGCCGCTGTAGAGACGCACTGTCATTTCCAACAGAAAACCACAGTCCACCAACTCAAAAGGGAAGAAACTCTGTCTTCACCATTGAATTGAGTCCTGTGAAGCTGTGAGTTGAATGTCTGCATGTATCACGGTGGGCAACGCACAAAGAGCGCAGTGGCAACACCAGGGACAGGGCAGGTTCCGTCTCCATCTGAGGAATGAACGCAGCTGGCCCTTTGGTCAAATCTGTCAGTGAGGCCGAGAGTCTTCAAGGGTCTGTGTCTGTCTCAGGAACAATTGTTTGCGGGCTGTTCATCAACAAACACAGGTGAGCGATTTGTCAACCTGACAAGGACACGACTCACTCAACCTTCGCACGAGTTGTGCTGGGCATGTACCGACTAATTCCAGTTTAATTGACACGGCGACCTGCCACTGACGCTCAACCATTTCTTTGTTACCAAAACCCTCAAGTGGATTCTGCTGATTGGACCTCAAACTTTGAAGAAATACAAAAGCTCATTTGTTTTGCAGAGGAAAAATATTTGTCAATTTTTTCATGCTGCTTTCTTTCGGATTGCTGTTCTCGTCCGACCCTGGTCTCCCTCGACTCGAAACCACGGCTCAATGGAGAAAAACTGGCCACTTGTTTCAAGAAAATGAGGTTGAACAACACGGTGTCGGGAAGAAGAAAGATCTTGAACTGTGAGTCTTTTCTTGTTCAGGGAGACAAGGACTGAGGCAGTGCAGTATTTTGTCCCTGTGTGCCGGATGAGCGTTGGAAACGACAGCCCTGAGCTTCCTGGGAGGCTTCCACTGCTCAGATCGAGGCGCCTGGAGAGCGGGTCAGCGCGCAGGCGCGACAGTCCCTGGTGAAGCGAAATGCCAGACACCCCAAACGAGGAGGCACGGGTGTCCAGCCATTTCAGTCCAGGGGGTGAAATGTCCAGACACATACCTCCTTGACTTGAAATGGTCAGACATGGGGTGAAGGCTGTGATGCTCTGTCAAGGTTGAGGCAGGTCTGGCTGTGGAGTTCCTGCCCCTCACCTGATGCCTCCTCATTTCAACTCACACAGTGACATCAGTTGACGCATTCCACTCGGAGATTGTTCAGTGGTGTCAAAAATGTGGGGTGTCTCCTCATTTCCTTACACCGGGAGCGCTTCACCGTTTGCCCCTGTCCGAGGGAATTGGCCAACTGGTTCTGCTCCCTTTCCTCATTTTGACTGACACTGCAAAGCATTTCTCCAGGGCTTTTGTCAGGCAAGCGCACAGCTCATGGATCCAAATTGATCTATGTAAATTTGTGTTTGTGCTTTGTGGCCTTTGTCGCAGATAAAAGGCAACAGATTTTGAGCGGTAGATCTATACATGTTTCTACATGTCCGCAGACTTTGCAGTTCACTGTTGTTCTGTTTGACATGAGTGGTTGAGTGCAGACAAAAACTGACTTTCAGAATTTATGTCCTTCGCAGAATCGCAAGAACATGCAGGGAATTTTTTGCGAATAATTTCCGTGGCAAAAATTTTTGTACTCGTATTACTTGTCTTGGCTCCGTGTGGGGTGGGATGAGGATCAAAGTCAAACTTTTAAATTTTGTTTGAAAAATTAGCATTGCAAAATAACATTTTATCCTTGTTTGCATTCAACATGACAAAGAACTTGTGCAGATTTGGTGTTCAGATCTTGCCATTCATTGGACAAGGCATTCTGGAGGTGCTGCCATTTTTTGAAGATTTTTGGGGGTTGAGCAAAAGAGAGCTCGACTCACTCCATAATTTTTTAATTTTGCCATGTTGCTGGTGTGTGAGAGGGTTGTTGACTTGAGGTCAAAAAAGTTTTTGATTTTCTCATCAATTTGTGTTTCGTTGTGGAAAGGCAACGTCGTGTGTGCAAAAAGCAACTTGAATGGGCGACCCAATCATATCACCGCGAGCCTCAGGGGCCTGTTCTTTGAAACAGTCTCGCATGTATCAGAGGGGCAGCACAGAACCGGCAAAAGTTTCAACAAAGCAACGTCCAACTCTAGTCCAGTGCTCAGACGAAACTCGGAGAAGGCGAAAACTGACCTTGTTGGGTTGTGTTCAGCGCAACTCAACAACATTGATCAGCTTTCGATTTCAGAACAAAAGGCAGGTCTTCTTGCAGGCAATCTGTCTAAATGCTCTTCTGCCCTGTTTCGTTATTTCGCCACAGCGGAAACGTCAAAGTGACACTCTCGGAGTAATGCATTCAAATTACCTCATCTGAACAACCTTGTTGGTTACAAACTGAAAAGAGAAATCAGTTGGACACGGATTGCAGCCAGACACGCACACTCGCAATGCGTCCCCTGAACTGAGTGCAGGGCCCTGGCAAAAACAGGTTTCGGCAAGAATCATTTCTTCATCCGCAGCGTTCAGGAAACCACAAAACCAATTTTCAGCAAAGATAGTGTCTTGATCTTGTCCAACCACGACTCGACCAAGTTGACCCAACATCATGCAGGCTTCCGGCTGAAAGTGACTGGCGTTGTCACTGAAGGCCAGATTCAGGTGATTTCCATTGTATTTTCCGCCCAGATGCTGACAACTGAAGGGTAAAGGCACACTTACCTTTGAGCCTGCGTCAGCTTGGTGAGAGGAAGGCTGGTGAGTAGCCCGACGAACAGGAGCCATTTCACCGCGACCATTCGCACGTCAGGGCTCTTCATTCTGGAACGACACAGACGCACAGAAGTTTTTGCTCTGCTGAAAATTTTGAGGCTCAATAAAGTGTATTGTGTAGTGGAAGTGAACGTTTCCCCGAAAAGCAGATGTTTTCTGTTCCCAGAAAACCAATAATTTGTCATTTCTATGGTGCAAAGTTCTGGGACACTGCACAAATATGTATCAGATCAACTGTTTCGTATCCACCGTCTGTTGATTCAGTTGCAAAAGGAATTCGTCGACGCAACCTGTTACGAGTCGTGTGCAGTCGTTGCTGCCAGTCAACAGACGCATTTTACACAACATAACCAAGTCGTAAAAAAAAGCCTCAGAGATTCGACTGCTGTGTCTCTCGTTCAATTCTGTCCAACAATAAGCAACAAAGTGTGTAAAGTTTCAAGGATGGATTTCCCAATGTACGCCAGCGGTTGGAAAGGCAGCTTGTTCAAGCATACGAGTATAACATCAACGTTTTGTGTGTCCAGGTTGGCTCAAGGTATTGTTCCAGTGTCATGAAAGAGTTTCGTCCAATTCCTTCAGCCACAAACCGTGGAGCCTTGAAGCACTCGTACTTTCATAAACAAAGCACACTGTTTGTGCTGTCGACACTGTGAGACTTCGGGTCCAGACTGAGTCGGATTGAACCACAGGTGAGCGTACTCGTGAGCTCACGTATCACACGAAAGCCTGAAATGGATCCGCAACGAGGAACGCGTTGAATGCAGTTCCAGGATCTCTGAACCACCTGTTGGTAATTTGGAGAGACCTGCTCCTGCTTTTTGCCTGCAGCCGGACCAGCTGAGCTCAGCACCGCTCCGCTCCGTCTTTCACTGCCCGTTGCACAACATCTATGAACTTCATACATCTGTGGTGAAGTCAGAACATTCCAGACAACACGCGTCAAAAGTGAGGACAGAACTTGACCCCATGCAACCATGCTGTTCCGGCATCGAGTGATCCAAGAATGACCACTTTCCCCAATCTGAGAAGCCCCACGGACACAATAGAACATTTTTTGTCTTCACTGAAGAAACTTATGACGAACAAAATTACAAACATTTGAAACACAACTCACACGAAAGCAGAACTGTTCGTCAGTTGTTTTTCTTGTGGCTGTGGAAGTTGCAGTTGCTGAGCAAACTCGAAGCTTTCAGCGTCGGCGTCGCTCTCCCGCTTCCGCTTCGCACGAGCCGCTTTTGAAGCTGACTGAAGGACGCACCAAGCAGCTCGTTTCTCTTTATCCTGTTTACACAGCCACACTTGTGCTATTGATGCACTCACATATGCACGCAACGGCAGAATGAAGACTCCTCCTCCTGCCTCAGCGCACACACTGAATCTACGGGCCTGCGGAGCCCAGGGCGCCAGAACTGGGAAGTTGAAAGCTTCGCTCAACAGCTTCGGGGGAGAAGATCGGCCTCGAGGTCTGACGGAGGGTAAGTGGTTAGTGGTCGGATGAGAGGTGCCAGTGGCTTCTCACTGTAGTACGAACAGGCGCCACCCCACGGAAGGATGTGGCAACAGCAAATCTGCAGACCACAGCCCATCTCAGATTGAACAAAATTATCGTCCCTTTCTGCCCAACCCTACTGTTCAAGAGGACGCAACAGTTGCAACAAGAGAAGACTCACACACCGAAATGACCAAGGAGCAAGTTTTTCCTCGTGCTCACAAAGTGCGAACATCCAGCAGAAATACACAGAACTGGGGACCGGGTCCAATTGTGCACTCGACGACTTCCGTTCGCCACTGCGGCCTGGACGTCTCGACCAGTCATGCCAAGTCAGTCATCATCAATGACCTTCGACCGTACGTTGCCAATGAAGAGTGATCTTGAAGACAAGACAAATTCAGCCAGAAAATATTGCGAAAGCCACACCTCATGCCATCTCGAAAAGTTGTTCTCATTTGTCCAGCAAGCGGCGGCCCGTTACGTATTCCTGTGATGCAAGAAAAGACCATAAATCTGAATGTGGATGCGATGTTGACTTTTGCCAGACAGAAGAAGTTTGAGTCTCGCAACGTGACGCGAGAGACGCGCAGAAAGCCACGAAGTCAACTTCAGTCACCTTCTCCGGCGCGGAAGATTGTGTTCCGCACGGTGCACGCTTTGATCCAACGAGTGCGCCTCATCCAGGCTCGGCTTCTGACTTAAGCGCCGCAGAACAAACAGAATCATCTCCTTCTCCTTTGACAGCGCAGATTCCATAGAGACACTTGATGCCAGTTTATGAGAACTCAGACCAGGTCACCAAATTTCCCCAGACAATTGCACAAAGACAAAGCAAAGAGAAGCTGATGGGGACTTGATCAGCGGGAGTCGCTGGGAGCTCAGCTGTGCTCAGCCAAATTGGCAGACTTGATTGTCCTACGCGGGAGAGTTCCCTGTAGGGAGTGCGTCCTTCCTATCGTTCTTGTGGGGCACTTCTTTGGTGGCCGTCGCCCGTCATGAAGTGTCCAGCACAACCATCTCCTGTTATTCCTTTGTGGTGTCTGTGTGCGCAGTTGCTGCCAGGTGTCTGGAATATTCACAGTTATCGTGGTGCACCAGAACTGAGTGTACTGGTGTGCAAGTTCTTTGTCACCTGCCTTTACTCATGAAGGTGAAGCTGAGATTGTTCACGAGAAGTTCATTTTGAGCTGAAACATTCGTAATTGTTCCGACGAGGCAGAGCTCTGTGCAGCGAAAGAGGCCAGACTTTCAAGGTCTGGATCCGTATCTCAGTGCAGTAACGTTGACAAAACTCGTTTGTCAGAAACAACGAAAACAAAACAACAATGTTCTCTTCACTCAGTCCAAACCTGAGTTTTGGAGACGCTTTGAGGTGTTCTTTCTGCCTGGCCTTCAGTGTTCGAGTGACTTGCCTGCGGAAGGCAATTTCATGCAGCGTTCAATTGTCCTTTGACTTTGGTCCTTGCAGGTTGTTGAAAGCACGCATATGTCCGAGTGTTCAGTGCTTCTGCATCACAAGACCAGGAAGGACTGACCCACGAAGCGTTCCAGAGGCAAGATTCTTCGACATCTGAGCTGCTTTCCCGTTGGTCCTGCACATCCCAAGTTTATGAGCGGCCGCCTGCGTGACCACAGCTCTCTCCCAGTCTCGTAATGAGCCCAATTTCCCAGCCATTGAGTTCCCTGCGCAGCTGCGGATGACGCCTTGTCAGCCACTGACTGACCTGTCACCTGGAATTCCAGGTGCCTCTTGGACCTTTCGTCAGGCCTTATGCTTTCAAGAAGACAAAAATGCTTGTAAAACCAGGCAATTTGCCACAAAGTAAAGAATGACCGCCATGAGGAACCCAGGACAAGGGAATGGCGGTTTTCTTGCAGCGACCTGAACTCGTTTTCCGCCGCGTCGTCGTTTCCAACCACAAGAGCAAACTGGAAATGTTCGAAAGTCATCCACTGCGCGCAAATGGATTTCTGCCAGCGTGTTGTTCGTGACACAACAATTGTTTCTCCAGGGAACAACAATGCAGCGGAACGCTAAAAGGTCTCTGATTTCAAAAATTGATGAGTGACGGCAGGTGACACGGCAATGCTTTTCTCTGTGTGTGCATAAAACGTGCCACTCTCCACTGGTGCTTTTCAATCTCCAAGGCACGAAAAACGTTCACAAACAAGAGAGCACGAAGGTCAATGGAAACGACGAAAACTGTCGCAAATGTTGCTTCTGAACATCTTCAGAACTTCGGAGAGGTCTGGGGGATCTCACCTGCATAGATCGCATGCCTGCACTCCCACGGACAAGACCGCCAGAGGGTCCACCGGAGAGAACAGCATCGACTGTGATAAAGTGTACAAAAGCAACGTGCAGCACAGACAATGTGCTTGTTCATCAATCTCCCTTAGATGCGGAGCCACAGGTGAATCTGGCCAAGAAATTGGAACCTGAAAGACAGACACGTCAGTTATCTTTGAAAAAACAGGCCATTACTGACGATCCTCTGTGGAAGTTCACCCGACAAACATGGCAGAATTTGAAATTCGGAGAATTCTTCTTGTCGCAAACCAAATTCACCGGGTCGTTCGCCTTTGATTTGGCGGTTGAGATTTCTTTCTCGACAATTTGTTGCTTTTCCATCTGCGAACCTGTTTTATTTCATGCATGAACAAAAAGCAATGCAAAAGCTTTTAAAAAAGGCACTGAACGTGATCTGGTCACACATCACGACACTCACGCAAATCATCTGCTTTATGGCACACAACACGAGGCCGGAGGGTTGCCAACACTTCTGACTCCCGCCCAATGACACTGAGCACGAACATTGGGCACCATTCTGGACATGGTGTCTGACTCAAGAGATACAGATAGGTTTCACCGGCTGCTCAGCTGTGGGTTTCTCAACCTTCCTTTGACAAAAGAGGCAACTGAGAAGACAGATGGCACTTTGGGGCGGTCAAAACAGCTCCGAGGAGCAAAGGAGCACCATCACTTTTGCTGTTGCAGAAACCGAATTTGAAGCCACCTGCATCTGAATGCATTAATTGGCGAAGCAACAACGCTTCCTGAACGCTTCCTGCTTCGGCAACAATATTTGCTAATTGGCAGTGACCACGTGTCCGTCTGCAGCAGAGCCCGTCCTGATGAACACCGACGGCCGCAACTCGTCTGAAAGCAAGTGTTAACTGACGCTGGCAAGTGTGCAGCTTGACTAATGAGAACAGACAAGCCAGTCCAACGCGAACCAACCTTCATGCTTTCAAGACAGGGATCTCGTACAGCTTCACTTTTCCATCACAAAATGTTTTGTTTCAAAGTTGCTGTTCAAGATTCTTCTCCACAGGTTGCACACAGGTTTCTTCCTTGAAACTAACTGGACTTGTGCCTGCAAAAACAGAGAGCCACAAACATTGCAGAACTCCTCGGTACTTGATGCTTTGTTTCACTAAGAAAAGGCCGGTTTCTTCCTTGGAGTTCTTTGCGTAAAGGTCTCAAAAGGAAAGCAAATGTCCGGTTTCCACTTCGGAGGGAGTGCCAGACTGAAAGGTGCTGTTCGACATCAACAAAGGGCACTGTTCTATTCATCTCGACCGAGTCTGCTGCGCTTTATGTGACGTTCTTGCAGGACGCAAAGCAAACAAACTGTTGTGTCAAGATTTAGTGGCACGATAAATCTTCGGGCCAAACAAGTTTCGGCGAGAGCCTCTTGAGTTTCCTCGTTACGTCTGGGTCCGAACTCCGCAGCCTTCATCTGTGTGTCTTACGTCTGGTTTGTTCGTGGTTTTGCTCTCTCTCCACACAACCGCCGACAGATCGACCACATTTCACAGATCGGTCCAAAAAGTTCAAATCGAACACCCGCAAATTGCTCAGGATTCTGCTAGTTGTCTTGTGAAACTTGTCTGACTGGCGATGCCCGAGCGAAGGGGTGCGGGACACACATGATCTCTCTCACGAGATGTTCTGACCACCAAAGGGTCCAGGTTCAACAAGGGTCCAAGAGCACAAGCTGCATGAAAGGAGGAATTACTCCAGTTGTATTTTTTCTTCCAAACAACGAAAACATGGTGAACAAATGCAAGAACACTGTGGATCTATTTTGTATGTGTCTGTGGCAAAAACACGAAGGTTCCACACGACGGAAATCGAGATTTGTTCAGAGCAAGAACGCAGTCTGTCCACACCAAATCATTCTGGTTCGAGAAACCTCAACGTCCCTTACGTGCATTACACCAGGCAGCAGACTCGACTCGTGGACTCTGGACTTCGCAAGTTGTGCACAAACATGGGTGAGAATGCGGAACGGTTTCCCCGGAGCTGCGGCTTTCAGCCGCGTCTCAGCTTCGCACCTGGTCCGACCTGTCTGCGTCTCCATTTCGTCAGCCTTGGTGGCAAGGAGCTCACAGCCCGACAAAGCAGCTGTTAGTTGGAGGAACCGATCTCCTCTCCTTCACAAACAAGTCAATGCACAAATCGCTCTGCACTTCACGTTCGTCTGATTTGAGGTCGCACTTGTGTGACACGACGCAGAGGTTCTGCCCGTCTTGCCACGAACTGCGCCCACCCCTACGAGATTCGGACCACCAAAGGCAGAACGGCCCTGAGAGGCCCCCAAACAACACAAGGCGAACATGTGCCTCACAACACCAGAAAATAGCTCCATGGAGCCAGCGGTGACTTGAGGAAATTTCAGGAGCTCGGATTTGGCTCACTCTGATTTGGCTTGCTCTGATTTGGCTTGCTCTGATTTGGCTTTCTCTAATTCAGCTTCCTCTGATTTGGCTTGCTCTGATTTGGCTCACTCTGATTTGGGTTGCTTTTTATGTCAAAATTCTTACTTTTTTCACTCAATATTCATAACTTTGGAACTTATCTAGTACACACCCAAATGGAACAAATTTGACAAAATAGAACTTTTACACATTGTTTCACAACAATATCCACATATCAACCAAAAGAATTGCCCAGTATCCATTTTTAAATTTTCTATTAAAAATGAATTTTTAACCCAATCTTTAGCCCCACCTAAAAACCCTATAAAAAATTTCAAAAATCAAACCCAAGTTCTTCAAGGATTTGAAGAAAAGACTTCACGTACAGACTCGCAACCACAGTTCTCTTCCCCAGTCTGGTTTGACGTATGGTAACCAGCCGTAACTTGCATTCAATCTTCTGGACCTCTTCAACAACGCCGCACATTTCCTCTCACGCACTGCTGCTTGACTTGTTAACCCATTTGTAAAGCTACCACAAGGCCACCTGTGCTCTTCAGGAACATGCTTTTGTTCAGGGTGACGCGCGCAGCCCTGCGGCTTTCTATCTCTTCTTGTGTGCCTGTAGAAGCGACAAATGCCTTTCATTGTTTTCCACAATAGGCACGAGATCACGCGGTAGACAGGGGAAACAAAGCAGAGAAATCTGCAGATGTGGAGTTTGCAGCGGACAACAGCCGTCGACAGCCATTGTGAAAGTGCTTGCTGCATGCTTGGGGGGAACTGCACCCAGCAGTGGCAGTTAACACAATCAAAAAAACTGAAACATTGTTTGGTTTTTGCCTTCAGGAGCAATTTCGCGACAGCATCTGGAAGTGACACTCCCGAGAAATACGCGCAACAACTCAACTGCTTGGGATTGAGAAAAGTCAACTGCAACGCTGCACCAAATCTCAGGATTCACCTCAAGGGCACACAGTTTCTGCATTATAGTTTCACATGAAGAGAGAAAACACTGCATATGTGGTCAGCTTTTCTTCCAATGGCAAAGTTCAGCCTGTCATCTTTATGCCCGCATGTCAAAACAGTTCCGTGCCAGAACCACCCCTCTTGCTCGTGAGTTGCAGCATAATGCGCTGATATCGGCGAACCGAACACGTGAATCAGCTGTTCTGAATGTGCGCAGCATCACGGCACACACAAGAGATCCGAGCTGGCGCAAACATTGTGCTGCAAAGTGCATGCAATCTGTTCGTTGCTTTCTCACGCCACCAACTGTAACCGTGCACTCGCCGGAAAACGTAGAGGTCACACTTTCTGGGTCCAGACAGGTCAAGGTCGAGGGATGGAGTCGCGAAGACGGGTGGATGATGTGCTGGGTCTGACGTCGTCTAGACGAGCTTGTAAAGGTCAGCGCTTCGACGCGGAAGCTCTGCAGGCTGGCACACGAAATCGCCATGTCTTCTCCAATGCCAGTTTGATGTTTGGGTCCACAAAAATGGTTCCTGTGAAATCATACAACGACTTTTCGAGACCATTAGTTGAGAAAAGAGTTGCGTATATGATTTCACAGGGACCGTTTTTTCACTTCCGGCACCATGAGATTACGTACGGAGAGGCTTTGTCAGCGCAGCGTGGCAGATGAAGACAACGAACTGGTTGATGTTTGAACGTACGACATTCCCACGTTTGACAGAAAACACGCACAGAGCATCCTCGATGTGGACCTGCTGTCCCTCTGTGGAGCTACGATCTGCACAGTTTGTGTACCTTCCATGGCCTTGAGTCAACACAATTGCCGATTCACGCGCCGCTTCGTGAAAACATCACAGCACATGTCTGCAGAGAACTTGTCTTCTGACAAAACCCGTTTTCCAGCAGGTCAAACATGCTTTGTCGAGCTTCAGGCTCAGACACGAAGTTCTCTCCAAGCTTTTTCCTTGTCTCATTGGCATATTTTCGAATGTTTGACAGGAGGAAAAGGACAATATCGTCTGTTTGCAAAACAAATTCGCGACAACCACACGCAGCGGATGTCGAGGTGAATTGCTCTGGTGCATCTTGCAGAAAACATCCTTGAATCACATGGCGTTGTTCAGCTGTGTGACACGGTCGCAGCATGGTTTTCTCTCACCCTTCACCAAACTGCAGCAAACGAGACTGCGTGTGCACAGAGATGGAAACACCGCAACAGTCGGCACATCAGGAGAACCCACAATCAACCTGATCACATCTGCAGGAAACAACATGTGTGGGCGAGGGAGATTGTTGTGGTTATTAGCAAGCTGAGTATTGCAGTAATTTACAAACAGGTTTGAAGGCCAAATTGCTTCATCTATTTTCCTGCAGTTGTCTGTGTTGCAGCGTCATTGAACGTCAAGTGTCTTACGCTTCAGTCCAGGTACTGAATTTACGGTGGTCAAGTCCAGTAGCCACAAATTTTGCCTTCAGCTTCCAAGCGTAAGCGGATGAGCACCTGTTCGGCACCCTGTGAGTACTTGGTACATCAGCTTCTCAGTCTCATGCGGGTACTCTAGCTGCCATGCAGCAAAAATTACATTTTGTTTGGTTGTGTTCTGAGCTCTATGCAACCCTACTTGTACCCATGTCCTTGTGACATCTTGCCCAGGGTCCTTACAGTACGGTAACTTTTCGGAGATTTCAGACCAGAGTGTAAGACGGGAGCGGGCGGTTGGCTGTAGTCAGCAAACCTGATGCAAAATCTGGAGTTTCAGCTCGAAGGTGTATCTGCGATGTCCGAGCTGCAATATCAACTTTTGTGCGTGGTCTTCAGAACAGAGTTCACAGAAACTGGAGAAACAGGAGCAGATCCGGTTGTGAGAACGCACAGTCAAAGAAACTCCGCTCTTGCAGTGGCTCAGTGCCTCGGTTCTGTGGTCTGGTTCTTGTTCTGAGGTAACACGCAATGAAAAAAGCAAAGCAGTGGGACGTTGAGCTCAGGATTCGGTATTTTTCACGCAAAGGCCGTTTTTGTCGCGGAAATTCAGAAGGAGGAAAGACCGGGCATCGTGAGCAGTTTTGTTTGTGTGCAAGACTGGTCCGGCTTCGGCCATACATTCCCCGCAGATTCGGTATTTTTTGACAAAAACTTGCGACACCAATGATCTTTCTGAGAAACAGTCAGTGTCACTCGGAGCGAACATAATGCCTTGGATCACCGTTCTTGTTGGTCTTGTCAGTCTGCCGATCTGCGACAGCTCAACCGGACCACTCCTGTGCCACATTCTGCAGCCAAGGCTGCCCTGGTGGTGAGTGTGAATGAATTGAACCTCGTACCTTGTTCTGCTTCCTCCTGTGTGTTCACACCAACTCGGGTCATAAGCGTCTTGTTCTGGACATTATCCAGTGTACTGTGAAGGTGTGAATTGCTGCGTGAAAAGCCTCAAGGGCTGTAATCTCTCTGCAGCGGCAAAAGCTCATGGTTGCAGTGAGCAACACACATCTGCAGAGCCGTGCACCACTAGAGCCTGCCTGCGTGCACTGCCGTCCGCTTACAGCTTCTGTTCGGCGAGCAGGCCACGAGGTTTGACGGAGGCTTTGGCGTGGATCCATTTGAACCGGCGACTGAACTGCGCTTGGCTGCTTTTTGATGCACCGCAGGACAGATTGGCGTGGCGGATAGATTGCAGGAAGGACCAACCTGCGAGTCAACACAGGGTGTTGGTTTGTGTAAAATCTCGACTGGAGGAGAGAAAGAGAGAACTTACTGGCAAACAAGGTGAGGATGCTACCTACCACCAACTTGCAGTCGGAAACTCGCCACACCAGCTGGTCATCACGACTCACCTCCAGCCAGACAAAGGAATCATGGTGGTGTAGCTTGGCCAGACCAAACATATCCTGAAAAATTCTCGGCCATGAAAATCAAACGAGAAACTAGCCAATAAACCCAATGTAATCCGCCCACATGAGGAAAATACAAATGTTTGAGGTCAGTTTTGAGGGGGAAGGAGTGGATTTTGGAGCATTTTAGCATTCTGTGTTGCCTATCCCAAAGAACATGCACACACAGAAGTTTACGGTCGGTGGATATAGTCGGGTCTAAATTTTTCAAATCGAAAATGAAATCATTGGAGTGAGGAGATCTAATTGAGGATGCTGTCGCTCTCGTATGCCAAAGAAGATCATGAAAGTCTACCTCTACAACGAGCTTTCAACTGGAAGCATCCTCTCTGCAGCAAGAAGCAGCTTCTCACTTCAACGGAAAAAATTATGCAGACTGGTTTCGATTCAAACTGAACACATGTGTTGCCCATTTTGAGCAGTGTTCATTGTTCAGCTTCACAATGCAGATTCAAAGGTGAACGATTGGCAGCCCACAAACACACGAAACGTGATCGGCTTCTTCAATGACCTGTGGAAAAAAAACCACTTCATCCATTTTTCGGAGTCTGCTGTTCTCTTCCAGCTACAGGACTCAAAAAGGAGACAAGTACTGTTTGCACAATACATGACAACTTCACAGAAGAGTTCGAGTTGTTGAGCACAACAACGAAGTTTCAAGGGCGCGTCACCCAGAGGGATGACCAGTGACAATCCTCTCCTGTTCGCAAATCATTTCTGTTTGTTGGGGGTCACGTGTGGAAAATGACATTTCTGTTTCACAGTTTTTACCATCATTTCTCTTTCGTGTGCAGTCCGTGTCTATTTTACGAGTAAGTTGGGTGGGTGATGAGGAGAGTCTGTTACAAGACAAGCTTCTCCAGACCAAAGCACAAAGAAACTTTTTTGGCGAATGTCAGTCGGAAGAGCATTCGAGGCACCGCCGTTTGTTGCGTCTTTTCAGCAGCTTGGGTATAAAACCAGCAGGTCAAGTCAACTTGTGCTGCGATTCTGTTTTCAGTTTGGAGGCTTTTGCAATAATTTTGCGTATGAAGCTGGTGTTCCGATTTGGTTCGACCAATATTTTGGCCGACTTGGTATGCCACACATGTAAGGTTGTCTTGGGTTTGTGTGTGAGCCAAAACCCAGGATATGTTTCCAATCAGAAGTTTGACAAGAAAAAGCTCGTCAATTCAAAGATGATGCAAATGAAGGAGGAACAATGAGTTGAAATTCGACTTTTGTGCAAGACTGGAATCATTTTCGTGTATTCACAAGAAATTGGTCAAGGGGCACGGCAGAGAGGCCTTGTCACACACGGTAGCGGTGGTTCTGGAAAGTGATCACACAAGACCCAAGGTGCGAAATCCAGTGAACATTGCCTGGGTCGACACCGACTTGTCAGCAGACAAAAAGGAAGAATGTGCGTGAAATTGGTGAACAATAGAATATTTCCAAGGACTCTGTACACAGGATGATAAGGAAGGATTTCCAGCTGAAGAAATGCCCAGCCAAATGGGTACCCCATCTGCTCAACCAGGAACAGCATGACCGACGTGTCAGATTGTCCAGGCTTGGCAGATGCTCCGCAACAGAAGAATGCCGATTCAGACTGGGATAGCCAAGGATGAAAGTTGGTTCTTTGTGTGGGACTCGGAGAACAAACGTGCAAGCTGGTGAACAGAACACTGAGAAGGTCAGAGTTGAGCGCACAACTGTGAAGATCATGCTTGTCATTTTCATTGATAGGGATGGAGTTATTTACAGAGAGTTTGTTCCAAGAGGCTAAGGAATCACAGCTGCTGCCTGTGTGGCAATTCTCAGGAGATTCAATGGGCCCTTGGTTGGCGCGGATGACATTTGGACAGGCACCGCAAATCCTGGCACTTCTGCATGACGGAGCACTAGCCCACAGAGCCAGAAATCACTACCCAGTTCTTGGAGCGCCCGCATCAAATGTCTGCCACTCCCTGGGTACTCGCCCGATCTATCCACTATACCAAGAGGCTGGAATTAATTTTCTCAGCAGCTGTGGCACCAATAAATTGCAAAAAATGTACCCTACTGGATTGTAAACACAGGTCGGTGTGTCAAGTGCACAATAGATCAGCTATAGAGATTTCCTAAATGATTTCCTCATTGGAATGCACTGAAATTGATCACTACCCAGTGTTTGGCACCAATGCTTGTCTTTGGTTTCACAAAATTTTACTGATGGTAGTAATTTGTGTAATGAACATAATCTGTGAGCCGCATATGCATGTGTATGCAACACAGACAGTTGGTCTTGAGACCCCTGCTGTACCCATATGCAGTTTCACAAGGATATTTCCTCGTGGGTTCGTACACTTCAAACACAAGTGTTCATGAAACCCATTAAAATATTCATTTTGTTGCAGATTTGAGAACATCAGATTCTCTCTCCCCCCCAAGGGGAGTGACAAATGCAATGCGCAAGTCTGAAAAATGTGCCTTGCAAAATGTATCACTGGTCAATGAACATTCATCTGAAACATCTGACTTTCTTGTTACCAACAATTGACTGGTCACCATTAGATCATACATTTCCAAGAAAAAAAGGTCAAATGCTTGAAAACAATTTCAGATCTGTGGAAAATATCTCGAGCTTGCCATTTTTCAGGTTCAGCGTTCTTTTTGGGAAACAAGTGAAGAAATCAAGCAAAAATCACTTCTGATAGTGATAAATTTGTTCAAAATTGAAATAAAAAATGTTTCCAAAAATTAACAAACATTTAAGTGGTACTAATCATTTTTAAATATTTTGAAAAAGTTGCTTGACTGAAAAATGTTGACAGAAAACATGTTTTTGGCAGTCTGAGTCCCCAGAATAGCCACAAGGGTAAAGCTGAGCCTCTCACACAAAGCCTGATGAAAAAAAGAGTGCTCCGGTTCGGTTTGTGCAGAAAAGTGTAAGAGTCGTGGAGCTGAGCAAAAGAAAACTAGACTTTCAAGAAGACAATCAGCCGCGGGCAGCGTACATAGGCAGGACAGCACTTGTCCCAATCCACCAATGCCCCAGTCAGCAA
>JAAUXT010084524.1_pt1 | contig 25464 bp, 22 predicted proteins | sample 7278171 | NCBI WGS metagenome assembly JAAUXT01 (sample SAMN14350112, study PRJNA611818) | marine sediment metagenome | isolation source: surface marine sediment (1.8m) | place: French Polynesia: Moorea | collected 2018-08
CCCCCCCCCCCCCCCAAAGAAAAAGAAAAAAAAACGACGAAAATCTTTCATCCCCTCATCCAAAATCAACAACATTCTCACAATTGATTGTGCGAGCCACAGGACAGATTGGAGCAGAAGGTGCATTGGAGGCAACTGGGTGCAGGCTGAGCCTGCACGAAGTCTTGCCCAAAGCCGCACTCCTTTTGGCCTTGGCCTGCCAGAATGTTGTGTTTCCCTGGGTGTTCTGTCGTCTGCACAGTTCGGCATCTGCGGTGGAGGAAACACTGTCAGATTTTTCGCAAGGGAAAACTTTGTGCACTGTCAAATATCCTGCATAAAGAAGCAAACACAAACACAAAAAAGCCAAAATAAGCAATTACGAGCCTCACACATGTTGCAATCGGGGATGGCTGCCACACAAAATACAAATTTACAAGCAGAAATTGTTGTTATTTCTTGGAGACAAATGCGCGGTGTAGCTGACTCATGATCATTCATCGGTACTCATGGCTGATCGGAGGATCCAACAAAGACCAAATTTGGTCTCCTGCATCCTTTAATCATGGTCATTGAATTGAACAATTTTTGTCAACATTTTCAGTTAGTTGTCAGTGCATCCTGCAAACTGTCTGGGTGTGTCCCCAAATGTTCTGCACACTCCAGAAGAAGGTCAGTGTTCGTTCTTAACAGTCTCCAACTGGAAACCAAGTCACTTCTGTTCAAAAGTATACTCCTCCCACAGCAATGCACTGATAAAGTCCATCTGGATACCTGTTGATTGTATGGTCAATCTCTGCCTGAGGAATAATTGTCATTGAGCACTGCATCAACTGCAGTGTGTGGTCAAATCCTGAATGGAATGGTATCTGTGCCCTCTGGGCATGGCTTTGAGGCATGCAAAAAACAATAGTCAGGTGATGACAGGTGAGGACTGTAACCTGGTTCTTCCATCTGGAACCCACTCATGATGCGCAATTCCTTGTCAGTCAAAAAGTGATCAGCATCACCTTTGGCGCTGACTTCTCTTTGTGGACAATTTCTGGTCAGTCACTGCCAAGTGTAATCCATTGGTATGATCCTCTTTTAGACTCTGACTCCCAGGTCCAAAACCAACTTTCATCACCACAGATGAGGTGAGATGCATTTTCTCTTTGCCTAAAGAAAGCCAAAGACGTCCTGGAACAATCCACACACCATTGCTTTTGAGCATCTGAAAGCAGGTGCAGAACCCTCTTGGCTGGTCACTTCTTCATCTTCAGATCTTTGTGAGTACCTTGTGGACTGTTTGGTGTGCCATGCCCACTTGAGCTGCAACTTGCTGAAGGGTGGATTGCTTGTCTGCAAGCATAATGTTGTCAATTTGTTGGATTTTCTCTGGAGTGAGTTTTCTCACACCTGTTGACAGTCTCAAATCCTTCAAAGAAGCAGTTCCATTGGTCTCAAACCTTGAGTAGTACCATTGATTTTTCTGACTGGCAGAAAGAGCATTCTGACCATGAGCTTGAATCCAATTTGCTCTGGTTTGTACTCTGCTCTGTCAGACACAAAACTGGATCCTCTTTTGTCTGCCCTTTTCAACAAACGAAGTCAGATTGCACAATTGGAATCACACAGCACTGACTGGTCACTTGTATGCAACTTCAACCTCATTTCTAAATGGGTTTAGTGATCATCAGAGGATTGCCGATTGACCTAAATGTTGCAAACATGGTCAATAATGGATATGCCAAAGATGAGCGAAATCGCAAGAAAGACATGCCCTTTGCTGGTACTCCACGCATCGTGAATCATCCACACCTCGTGCATCAGGGCTGTCAGATTTTGCCAGTCATTCAGAACTTCAGGCGTGGTTGTGCACAGCCAAACATCTTGTTGATATGCTCAGTTCCACCGTCAGGTGACTCCCCAACAAGGAGTGCCCCACCTGATATAAACTTCCCCACACAAAAGGTTCAAAATCACACCCAAAAATTGCCTGCCAATTTGAAACCAAAAAATGGGAGCCAACATGCTCCCCCAGCCTTCACCAGGGGTAGTCTTCAGCTGTTTAATGTTCATTCCACTCTGGTTTCCATCTCGAGAAGCTGAGCCTGTGTTTGGGCGCAGGCAATTGAACTTCTTCAGTGGTGCAGCTGAAGATGATAGATAGACTTGCAGGTTGAGACAACAGCCATTGCTCTGAAAGAACTGGATGTCACACTTGTTTTCGAGTACAGGACAAGGAATTCCATTGCACTGAACCGTGCCTTGTCTGGCATGAAATCTTGGGTTTCTTTACAAACATCAAATGCCATTTGTGTGCTTGGATTTTGGTTGCAGCTGTACTCCTCATTTGTTGATCACTGGACTGTTGTACAATCAAATGATTGGTTTTTAAGTTGTACTCAAGGAGCAGTGCTGCATTGCTTCTCACTGTTGACTTCTGAAAGTCCAGCGGTTCCTAAAGTTTTGGGCGATTTGGTTGCTGTCAGCAGATATCTGAGATCTGAGGCCAGTCGATTGCGTCCCTTGCTCCCAGTTGTGTCTTCTGCAGATATTGTTTGCACAATTTTTCTGTGATGGTGAGGTTTCCCTTGACGAGAAGTCAATTCTCCACACTGCCATAGTCTCCTCTGTGTGTGAGTATTGGATAAGGGGCTTCTTCCATTCTGGCCATTCTTCTTGGACTGCTGTCCTCATAATATTCGGAAGCCTTTCTGCCTGCTATGATGGGAGTTCTTCAAAAATGGAGGCTCAGATCACTTCCACTTCTGCATGGGCTGTCCTTCTTGTGCAGTGTTTTTTATAATGAGAGTGCATTGGCAATGAAACTGGGGAAGGAATTCCACGTGATGCACCCCGACAAAATAGGGTTTTGTCACTTGAGCGAACAAACACCAACAAAAGGTTTGCTGGAATTCAACATTCAGGGCCTACATGGTTGTGAAAAGTAGCAATTTCAGCAGGTCTCACAAGGCTGAAAAGTTGTGGAAGCTTTGCCAATTTTTGTTTTGAAAACATGGTTCCTCTGGATACATAACATCGGACATAAAAAATAACTCCGTGCATGTGGGTGGGATCAAACTCCCTGTTCTCTTTCCCCTTAAGGCCCCAACACACAGCGTGTTGAAACAAGCAGATCCTGTTTTCAAGCACACGCTGGACTGACCATTGAAGTGCAACTTTAGGTACCACACAAAACAATGGTGATGTGATCTACTGCATGTTTATCTGTTGCATGCAAACACCAAACACGGGCAAATTTTCAGTGTGTTGTTGAAGTTGTCTTAGAATTTTGTTCACTTAATTTTGCACAGACGTCATTTTCAGGCGAACAAATGGAACAATGTGTGGGTCGTGACACACTGGACGTTGCGGGGTGGACGCATGCAATGGTCTGTGGACGGCGCCAACCCTGAACTGACAACAGACACACTGGATGGCACACTACATCAAGTTGCAACATTCAATTTCAACTGCATGTTGCAACTTTGTCACCATACAGTCAAACTGAAAATGTTACCGTGCAGTCAACTGAACTCAAACATTTGCCTGTACAGTGCTTAAAAATATAGACTTTCACTGTATGTGCTGTGCAGTGAACTGAACAATAAAAAATTCACTGTACAATCAACAAAACTCAAGTATGTCTTCATACAGTTTAAACTTCCACTGTATGGTTAACTAAACTCAACAATATCACCACACAATCCTGGATGTAGAACATCAAAAGACATCACATGCAGATATACTACTTTCCAGTGGTTCTTGTCACACACAACCCCAAAGACTGTCCTGTCCAGGGGTGTGCCGTGCTGCTGAATATCTTTTGGATCCAGAGGCTGGGCAGGGTGCCCCCCCCCCGGGTGGGGCAGCCTGCAACACATGCAGTGTGTGTGAGTACATAGAAAAAGCCTGAGACCCATCCAGTGGACGTGACAGATGTGTTGCGGGGCGCCCCGCCCGGGGGGGGGGCGGGGCGCCCCGCCTGACCTCAGTGTGTCCGGGCCCTGAATACTTTCTGGCATGTGTCTTGTGAACCAATTGCTTGTCATTTCACCAAAATTGTGACTTCCACAAATGGAATGATCATCCTTTTTGAGCACAGATGATTACAACCACACCCTCTGATGTTGCACTTTGCGCACCAAGGAAATGACTCCGCAGCTGTGGAGGCGGGTCACATATCTGTCCATTGCAGCTCTCCATTTCTCCATTCCCTGGCTGGAATGACACTGATTTCATGGTCCAATGTGTTCATGAGTTGTTGACAGTCTGGGAAGAGTTCACCACAGACCTTCCTATTGAGCACAGCAAGCAACCAGAAATCTAGAGGATTTAAATCAGGGCTGTAAGCTGGGTGTGACAGTTGAGGCAGATGGACTGTCTGGAACCAGTTCTGGACCAGGAGAGACCAGTTGATGGGTGGGCACCCTATCATGAAGCATACCCCAGCACTGTTGATGTTAATTTGTGGGTGGCATCTGCACACCACCTCCGTCACCTGCTGGACAATTTTAAGGTGAAGCTGAGTGTTCATGCCTTGCCCCCAGGGTATGAATCTTCTGTAGACAAAAAAATGACCAAACATCACTTTTTCTACTGCTTGTTCATGCACAGGCATCTATCTTGTCTGGGTGTTGGGTGCCAATCACTCTCTGCTGTTATGCCTGGAGGCAGGGTTCCAGATGTGGAACCAAGATTTATCTCCACAGATGACATGATCTATGTTTCCTCCTCTGCCTAGTGCACATAAGGTTGCCCTGGATTACTCAACCCTCTTCTGCTTTTGAGCAACAGTCAGCCTGTGGGGGATCCAGTGGGTGCACTTCTTCTTTGGTCTGAGGTCTTTCTTCCCTGTCTTGAAGATACTCCCAATTCTGAGATTTGTTCTGGTGCAGTAAGTTGATGAATTTGTCTGCCTCCTGTCTTGCTGCAGAACTGTGCTCACTTGATTAATGTTGGCTGCAGAATGATGCACAGGTTGTTCCAGATGAGGCAGGTCAGCCACAGAGGCACATCCATTCTCAAAAGCTGAGAACCACCGATGGATGGACCACACTGGCAATGCATTCGTACCACGCACTTGCCTAATTCTCCTCACAGTCTCTCCTTTTGAAAGCCCACACCTCGGGCAAAATTTCATTTCAGGTTACTGATCTTTCTTGGCATTTGTCATATCTGCTGCAAGCAAGTGTGCATCTCTGAAAAATGCCCATTTGACTGGTCGATTGAGGTGAAAAGTATTGATTTCTTTCTTTGGGAAACCAATGCACGAGCAATCATGCGAAAGGCACACAAGAGAGGCTGCGGAAATGCGTTCAAAAATGCTCTTCAAAACATTGCAAAACACGTTTGTGCAAAATTCAGTGAACAAGCTATGTAGTGTGGACTGATTTGTCCTCGTTGGGATTCACTGTTGTTTTCTGGACAGACTTGTTGGAATCTTCCTCAAACCACGCGAAACTGTGCAGAATCTTCCTTCTTTGCCTTCACTGCAACCAACTGGGCAAAAGAGAAGAAAGACTGCACAGAATCTTCCTTCTGTTGCTTTTTCCTCAAATAACTAGAGATCTTTCTCAATCCAACCCAAATGACACGCAACAGTTCAGAACACTATCTCCAATGCCCTCTGCTGGTATGTGAACTGGAGTATGTGTTTTGGGAGTCATTTGACCCACAAACTTGCACAACAGAACATTGATCTACATTGCAGGCTGGACAGATTTCCATCATTCGCAAAGGCCAAACGATAAATTTTCGCCACTCAGGAAAACACCTTGGGAGCAACTCTTTGAACAAATACAAGTGCTAAATTGGAAGACAATGAGTAGTGAGGGTGATGTCAGGTGTTGGAATGACACACTTGAAGCATCTCCATTTCATCCAGAGGAGTGCAATGTGGACACTTCATGATTTGAGTGAAGGAAAGGAGTGATGCGTGTGACAAAGATGCCACCATTTTGGATTGCATTGACACAGATGATGTGCACCACATTCAGTGTTCACCTTGGCTCTCAACAATGTGCCTGCACAATTGAGAAAATGCTGTTTGTCAGTTCCCAGCCAGAACACGTGTATGTTGACACTCTTTCATCCACCCTGCGCTACAGATGTCACCCCAAGCAATTTCTGGCTGTTTCAACCGCATCAAATACCCATGAAAAAAATCAAGTTTTCAGCTCCTCAAATGAACTGCAGCAGCAAGTCAGTGTTGTCATTGGAGATATGCCAACCAGCGATGTGCTTGTGATGCAGAGGGTGAGGGTGCTGCCCCGTCGCTGAACCCATCCAGTGCATTTTCAATAGATGGGGACACACACCCAGTGATGGGGTGGGCACCACAGGCTGGCCCATCACACTGATCGCTCCAGTAGTAGTTAAGCCCATCATAGGAGAGAGCAACAGGGCAGTCAGTTATGTTTTGGAGGACTGTATGGTGATATTTTTGAGTTTAGTTGACCGTACAGTAGAAGTTTAAACTTTTGAGGATTGTATGGAGACATATTCAAGTTTAGTTGATCATTTAGTAATGTTTTTAAGTTTAATTGACTGTATGGTGGATTTTATGTTGTTCAGTTCACTGTACATCACATACAGTGAAAGTCTGTATGTTTAAGTACTGTATAGGCAATATTTGAGTTCAGTTAAGTATATAGTACACATTTTGAGTTCAGTTGACTGTATGGTGATAAACTTGCAACATTCAAAAAGTTGAAATTGAATGTTGCAACTTGATGTGATGTGCCATCCAGTGTGTCTGTTTGCACGATTTTGTTGCTGCGTCGCCATCCAGTCCATGGCATCCAGCCCGTCGCGGGGAGTGTGTTCCCAGCCTGAAAGTCGCCATGCAGCGCTGTATGGCTGAGCAAGGAAATGACTTCACAAATGCACCCACGGTGTTGAAAACCTGTGTGAACGTGGCTTACAGTGACATCACTGAGAATTTCCAACATCTCATCCTTTGAAGTGCCACTGTATTTCACCACTTGACTTCCTGCTGTTCTCTGTTGGTGTCTTCCCTAAAGCACAAAGGAACTGAAAATTTGATCTCTGCTCATGGATCTTTGCATGCTAAACAAGGGCAGCCATCTCACAGACAAAACAAGGCTTGTGCACAGCGTTGATAGCTGGAAATATCACAACAATACCTCATTTCTGTTACCCACAAACAGGCTTTGTGTTTTATGCTACTCACTGATCAGGATCATGTTACCCTCTTTTTGACCCAAACTCTTGGCTCTCCCTTGAAGATCACAAACCCCCCAAAATCTTTCCTTCTACGCAGCACCAAGAAATATTTCTAAAATATCCCTCCTGGCATTCCCTGGATATGTATCTGGGCGACTTAGCTCCCTTCCTTATCACAGTGGCTGCATAGAGGCAAGCACAAAGGCTGGGCCTTTTCAAGATGAAGCAGTTCAAATAGACATCTCTGAGAATCAAAACGAAACATTTTGACAGCAATTGAACTGTGCGAGTAATGATGAACTAGTCAGCCACAAATATGCTTTTTCTTTGGATTCACCAAAGGAAATAGCATGAAGATCAAGGTTCAATGTCTCTGCTTGAAAAGATGAAGAATGAGGAAGTCAAAGCATTTGGATTTCACAACCTCAACCTAAGGAATCTGTGTTTCCTTGCCTGAGTAACAGCAAGGTCAGCTAAAACTCTTCTCAGCTGTACTCAGTCACAGCAAAACCAACAATAAAACTGATTTCCTCACATTTGCAACAGTTTCACATGCTTTTTGGCCGATGCCACTCGTCAGCTAGGTTTCGCTGCAGTATCAGCAGCACCAAAACAAGGTCCAAATGGCCATTGTTTTGCAACTGTTCTGTGATGCTTCTCTAGTTCTGCAAGAATTTCAGCATCACTTACAAGGTTGGTAGAGCACATTAACCACATTAACCCCTCCCCCTGAAAGAAAAACTGAGTTTCCTGGGGTGTCAGGTGTATTTGATGGGCAAAAGCTGGTCTTGAAATGGCAATCAGAGGCATCTGATTGGCTGTGTGTACATTTGTAGGTAAAATGGCTGTTTGCAATCATGAAAGGCCCCTCAACAAAATGAAGAAGAACACAATTTTCAATTTGTTCATTTTTGATGGGATATTTACACTGGCAACTGCAGAATGCACTATATTGCCTGTGAAGGTGACATCTGGTTTTTGGCAAAGAAACACTGTGCTTACCATCAGCAAAACATTGGGAGGTCCAGTAAGTTTTCTATTTACATTTTGCACACTGTAGTTGAGTTCTTGACAGGTATCCCTTGAGGGACACCATAACTCCTTGCATTCAAGGCTCAACTCATGCTTCACTCATTCTGGAAAGCGCAAGTATCTGTTTGGCATACATGTTGGTCAAAAATGTTTTCAGTCAATGCTGAAAAGACAGTTGACATGTTCAACCAAAATACACAGACACAATACCTCTGATGCAACTTTTGCATTGAGGACATTTGACCATAGCTGGAGTACACAAGGCACAACATACAATGTGTGCACAAGGTAAGAATAGTCTGTTGGCATCCTTGTCTCTGCACACCTTACAAAGCTTAACTTCCTTCAATTCTCTGTTGGTCTGTCTGAGTTCCTGAATGTCAAGGTGGTCCAAGTCCTCAGCCAAATCTCCCTCAATGTCAAATTTTAGGGACAATTCCTTGGCCCTTTTTTCTGCTTCAGTGAGTTCCAGATGAGCCACAGGATCATCTTCTACTCTGTCACTTGCAGGCAGAAAGCTATTCTCTTCACAACAAGCCTCTCCTGTTTCCTCCTCTTCAGCACAGTCTTGTTCTGTTTCTTCATCATCAAGTGTTTCTCTGAAATCTTGTACCTCACTCTGAGTGGTTGCAGTTGACATTTCTTCACATTGTGGTGATGGGTGGGACTCTATCTTCCTGTCAAGTGGACTTGAGGGATTGGGTTCAAAATCAAAAACATGACCTTGCACTGCATGAGAATTTTCTACATTTGATTGCTGATCTGAAGAGACAGGTGATTGACAAGAAGGTAAGGGGGGAATATTCTGCTCTTGATTCACATTTTGGTCAAAACTAGAAGCCAAAGGCACACCCTCTTCTGGTGGACCACATTTCTTCCTTGTCAACACTGAGGAGGAAGTTTGAATGTTCGGCAAAATATTTGCAGTCATGCTGCAAGCTTGGACTTCATTTGGAGAATCGCTGTCAACGTCTCTACATGCTCCAGTTACCAAATGGGTCTTTTGGGTGAGACCGGTAATTCTTACCTGAGTCACTTTGTTTGTGGTCGTGTTGCTTTGGGCCTCATGTGTATGAGAAGTGTTCTTGTGGTTTTTGTTTCCGGTGTCGAAAATATGAAGTGAAAGGTCCAAGGGCAAGGACTGCAGCGGAAGGAGTGAAGGTGGACCTGAGGCACTGCTGGACTGTTGTGGTTCACCGTCCACAACATCATAACCTTCCCTTCCCCTGTCTGACCTCTGAACTGTACCTTCTCCACCTGAAACACCTTTATTGAAAACTTTCGCGACAAATGTGTTCGAATTGTGCTTTCTGCTTTTGGGCCTTGCTCCTCCTTGGTGTCCTTTCTTGTCCTTGTACCCGTAGTTTGGATCAACTACCTTCCCGGGCGGGGCTCTTTTCGGCCTATTCGTTGTGAATGGCCAGCTGGTGCAAACAGCAGATTGCGGATCTGTCATATCTTTCTCCGGTAAATTTTCTGGCAGTGACTGGCTCTTGTCACCGCAGATGAAACTCAGATGTATGCCTGTTAATTCACGAATGAAGGTTTGAATCTGGCGTACAACATCTGGCAGAAATTCTGGAAAAAAACGAAGAGAACGGCTGGTTGTAAAGACTGATTGCAATGTTGGTGTTTGAATGTACTGGTGCACCATGATCGACTCATCATACATAAATAGCTGTACCAAAGGAGTGGGACATCCAGTTTTGAAGCGCTTCCACTATCTTGACACAATCCTCTTTGGAGCTCTCCAAACTAAAATCTGAAACAGAAACATGTTCGCTTTTTCCCAGTTGAACAGATTCATACATTCATTTGTATGTGGGCTGCCTCCACAAGTTTCTCTCGTAGGACTCCTGTCTCCTGCTGTGTGTGACAAGGAGAATGTCCAAAAAAGCGATGAGAATCTCAAAAAGCACCTCACCTTTGTGATCCATGGCTCACCAACTTTGGTTGTTCATCCTGTTCCTGTCCTTCTGCCAAATCAAACACAAGAGCCGGACATCACAACGAAGGACTGGCTTCAACCATGGTGTTTGTCTCTCGGATACGTGAGCATAACCACGTCGGAAAACATGTGGTGAGTCACGGCTCACGCGAGGCTGTCAATATTTCATCAACATGTGGACACGTGCGGAATCAGGAAAGAAAGAACTCGAGACTGGTTGCCTTCACAGCAGATTTATGGTTGGCTGAACGTGAATATCTCTGTGACAATCTTCCCTTATATGGCAGTCGCACTCTGGAGGACACCGATGAGAGGAGCGTTTCTTTGTGGAAATGTTATGGGGGTTGTCACACCTCGTACAAAAGTGAGTGTGGCCATGCAGGGCCCAGTTCTGCTTTGTACAAAATCTGAGTTCCTTTGATCCCAGTTCAGATGGTTTGGACCTGCGCTCCCCTTTCATGAGATCAGATCGAATCATTCGATGTTTTGGCTCACGACAAAGTTCTGCTGTGACATGACATGACTCACTGAAATTGTTGTGGTCGAAACCAAACACTTTTTCATTTATTTTTGGCATTTGAGCCAAAATGACCCAGTCCCATTGCCATCTTAGAACTGCATGGGTGGGGGAACTGTCAGAGCTTCAATTCTTTTTGTGTCGGATCACAGTGTCCGATCATGTAACATTACATCTGAGGAAGAATGCTGTTGCCAGTTCCTACTGAAACAGAGATTTGGCTCTTTTTGTCTTGGGGCTTGATCACAGAATTTTGTCATTTTAGGGTCGTTTGTTTTTGCTGGAAAAAATTCTTTCCAAGACACCTCAGCTCCTGATTTTAGAGAGCTTGAATATGAATCACAAATTCTCATTGTGTTGCCATAGTTGTCAGGCAAGAATGTCATTGACAGGTCAACACTCCACAAACACTCCGGGGACATTCCGCTGCAGATTTTGCCTTGATAGGTGTGTGTGTGTTTGTGTGTGTGTGTGTGTGTGTGAGTGTGTGTGTGAGTGTGTTTGTGCGTGTGTGTGGTGTGAATCTTGAGGTTGTCAACTTTTCCGTGCGTTTCTCATGCACACAACAACGGGCCAAACCCTCTGCATGCAACAGGATCAACAACTCATTGTCAGCATCGTGTTCACCACAAAAACTTCCCCACATCCGCAATTTGGCGTGGTTATTTTGTCTCTATCAGTGCACAAGGTCTATTTTCAGCTTGTAATCAAGAATAGAACCACGCAGAAACCTCTCGAGTCGCTTTTTCGAGCACAAAAGGGAGTGTCAACATTTGTCATACTGAGCCGAAGGACAAACAATCCTGTGGTTTTGCAAACGTTTCCCTTTTTCGTACACACAGAATTACGGATCAAGTCTCAGGTGCATGGCACAAGTCTACTCGAACCAACACTGCATAAAATGGATGTGCACAGGATAACCAGTGCAATGTCCTCATGGTTTGTTCTGAAAGAAAAAGGAAGAAAGAAAAGAACGAAGAGAGAAAGAGAGAAAGAAAGAAAGAATCAGACACAAGGCTTCACTCACTCATCCTTTAAATCATGTGCTTCATTGAAACTCTTTCAGACAACTTGAACTCCCAGGGGTAACAAGATTAGACACTGTCCAGGGGCACTCCTCCGTTGGGACACAGCGGGTGCAGGACAAGGTGGGGCTGACCCTCCGCCGTGTGTTCCTGTGTGGATTGCACTGCCTCCCTTCTCTTTTCCTGAAACAAGAACAACAAGGCCATGCAGTCTCTCACTGTTTTGCCAGCGCACTGCTCGCACATTCATGGGCTGTGTTTGAATGAGAAGACACTACAACACAACAAGCGAGAAATGAAGAACAATGGCAGCTGAAAACTGCAGCCATGGGTCACATGCACACAATCTCAGATTTTGAAACAGTCGAAAATCTTCCCTGGAATCATTGAACACTGAGAAAAGTGGTGTTCGGCCAGGATATCGCTTCTGCCTTGCTATGTGGTTTCGCACGTGGTTCATCTTGCATGCTCTTGTCCTTTTCTCAATTACCAACGAAAAGGAACAAGGACTGAAGTGCGATGAAAGGGAAACCTGTCTGTACGTTTTGGTTTCACCAATGAACTGCCACACAACACGAGTTGGAAAACTTAAGCTTCAGAAGATTGAAATCATCCGCGTGCAAACTGACAAAGGTTTCTGTCGTGCATCATACGGTGGACTTTTTGGTGGTTGAACATTCACACAACTTGCTTTCATTCACATGCCTCAAAATAAATTACGAGTGCGTCCAAACTGCATGGTGATTCAGCCCATGGCCTGATGCACAAAGTGACTGTCAGTGCTCTTCTTTTGGTGGGTATTCAGTCCGAATGTTTATTTTGGGAGTGTTTTGTGAGTGAATCAAAAAGTGGGATCGGCCCTGTGCCTCTGCCTCTCTCTCCATCTCTGTCTGTCTCTCTCCATTCACAGCGACTGAACAAAAGTATGTCGACCAAAGAATGCCAAAGGCTTTTTATTTTCAACTTTGGATCAAGGAATCTCGGACACACGTGCACAAAAAGACCAAGGAGCAAGTCACTGTTCAAAAGAAGGCAAAAGAGTTTTGTTGTCTTTTGTTCATACATACATCTGCATGCTCAGGGCTTCGCTTTCTCCTGGAAGTTTTCCATGACTGTTTCAGAGATTTTCTGGACTGACTAGATCTACCACTCGGCGTTTTGGGGTTGTTGGGTGCTTGCAGAACAACGGAGCAGTATTCCTGCACAGCCTACAGACAAAAGAAAGAAGTGAAATAATGAGACAAGCGACGCAGTCAACTTCAAGTCTAAAATTCAAAGTTCTGGGGACAACATCCACGGACAATCTGTTCGTGAAAAGATCATTCGACTTCACTCGTCCTCTTTTCTGCTCAAAACACGTTCTTTTGTGGTTTTACCGACCATTTCATCAAAGGCATGAGAACATTGCAGTGCATGGTCCTCGTGAAGATGACTCTTGTTGCACCAAGCTCTCCCATTGAGTCGATAACACCCTGACATCTCGAACACCGTGCAGTTATTGTTCCTTCTCAGTGTTCACCGCACAAGACTAAAATTTGTTCTCACCTTCTTCTTGCACTTCTTGTATCTGATGCAGATGATCTCCACCACGCAGGCGATACAGGCCAGCAACACTCCAGCAGCCAAAACGAAGAAGACTCCCGCCACGTTGGACAGTTCCAGCTCCTTCGTGTTGGTCACTGTTTCCTTGAAAGGTCCACATTTTCCGTGGCCACCCCACCACCTGAAACACAAATAAGAGTCCAGGAGGGAAATGCACAACCTTCTCTCCGGGAAACAGTTGTATTTGGATTCTCTGTTGCAAATTTATCGCAGTCACGTCAGCTTTCAATTGTGATCAGCAAAAGAACTTACTTGTCCAGAAATGTTTGTGTGACGCCCTTCTCATTCAGACTCAACAATGCCATGCTTATGTGATCTCGATATGCAGCACCGATGGGCACTCCGATGCCCAGACCCTTTTGGTCAAAGTTGTCTCCAACCACCATCGTGTCACACTCTTGCATTGCCACATATTTGATGATAGGTGTATCAAATATGAATGCATAATCTCCCTCTTTTACTTTGGCAACTGCAACAGTTGTGTTGTCCACCATAGCATCAGCGTAAATTTTGCTCATGAAGCTCCACATCTTTTGAATGACGTCCACATCAGAGGATCTGAACAGTGAATGTGCGTACGTATCTTTGATAGTCCCGTACTTGATTTTGGTTTGACCAGCAAGGTCAGCAACAGATTTGATGGGAGTTTCTATCTTGGTCACTGTGAGAAATGCTGCCAGGTTTGCAGTGTAGGAGGCGATGAGAATCAGACTGAAGAACCACCAGGCGCCACTGAGCAGCCGCGCGGAGAAGGTCCTGGGCATCACCACAGTCTCAGCCCCAACCAGGGACCCATACGTGAACCACAGTGTTTCTCTCAGAGTGAACTTTTCCACAATGGGGCCCGATGCCTCGGTGGAAACCACATCTTCGTTTTCCTCCGTGAAGTTGGGACTGAAGAAGTCCATCACATAGAGGATGATACCGACGGTGACCACAGCTGCGGAGGTGACGAGCCAGACGTTGGTGGACAGTGGCCAGAGAAACTGAAAGACGGACGACTTGGCCTCGGGCTTCTTGATGAGGATACCGAACGTCTTCTGCATGTACGGCTTGGCGTAGTCGACGACCGACTCGCGCTCTGTGGTGATGGACATCGCTCCCAGGCACAGCGACGCGTTCTGAAACCAAATGAAGCGCATTGGCGTTCACCATGGATCAAGATGCAGAGTGTGGAAGGAACCTCAAGTGAGACTTTGAATTTCAGAGGAAGTTGACTCACTCCAACGATGATTTCCTTGATCATTCCGTTCCATTCCCCGTTCTCGTTCTTCGACCCGTAGTTTCCATCCGGTGACTCGTACAACTCGAAATCGAACTCGAGATCGTCAGCAATGGCTCCCATGAGGTCAACGAGGAACCCTTCAAACCTGTCGTTACCCTCCCTCTGCAGGTGATCAGCCTTTAACATGACAAATGGCGGGTCCTGCAATCACAGAAACCCAGAACGTGCTTTGCTGAATGGTAGTGTAAATGACAACGTTGACAAGATACTGAACTTCCTGATTTTAATGAAATCACGTGTTGGCAAATGAGACGAACGCGAGGAGGCGCGGTTGGACCTCGGCGGCTCCACCTTCTCCAAGCTGCCTTCATTTGTCAAGCCAGGGGACAAGTTAATTGCAGTGGTTCCTTCATTTCCTGGCACAGTCTCTGCCTCCGTGTTCAATCGAAATGGGTTTGAGTCGCACATGAAGAAATGAAACCATCATGTCCAACAACAACAACCTTCAAATCTTGTGCAGAATCTCGACACAGTTTTTGGCTCTCTTCTCTGTCTGCTTCAACTCTCAACCAAACACTTGAGCCATTCCCACACGTTGTTTTTTTTTTGGCAAACACAACTGTCTCTGTCCATGGATTTCAAAGACCTCAACACCACAACAACCACAACTTTCCTGCCTTGCTCGTGCCGATCGTAGCTTCTGTTCAAAGACACTTTGGTTCAGTGAATCATTGGAAACTAAACGCGGAGCGCACCTGAATGGTGACAACTTTCACTGTCTCAAACCCGAATGGATGCGGCAGGTGGGAGCTGAAGGTGGGGATTTTTATCGGCAGCTGCAGCCTTTCGTGCAGGGTGCTCAGGCCGTCCTTCCACTCTCCAACCTGCCATAGAAACAATAAATTTTGTGAGCAGTAACAAGCGACCAATTGATTCGTTTGCACACAACCTTGTGAACTATCGGTAAATGAGACGAGCAGGAAGAAAGAATGAAGAAGTTCCCCTTGCCAACTACAAAACTATTGGCCACAAGCAACTGTGCATGTCGCATGATTGAAGAGCAGTCACAGATGATTTTGACTTTTGTGGCAAGGATTATTTCCTGAACATCAAAGAAGTGCGCTGCTTTCCTTGTGCATATGACAGGAAATTTTATGGATAGAGATGTATCAATGACAGCCAAATGTTCAATAAATAGTCACTTCTGGCAAAGACAAACAACGGAAACTTAGCAGTTTCCTGAGAATGCGCACGCAAGCCAGCGACAATCAATAATTTAACGGTTTGCTACAGTCCTTGCAAAGTGATCATCCACGCCAATACCATCTTTGATTGTCACTGATTTGAGGATTTTCTGTTTTGTTCTGCAAAAGCCACGTCCGATTTCTTGCATGACCTCCAAAACAGCTTTTCTGAATTTCTCATCAGAAAAAGGACAATCTGAACGCAAGTGGAAAGTGGTTCAAGTGATCGCTGGATGTCGTGTCCGGAAGCCATTGCGCCCAATTGTGCGACCAGGACACAGCTCAAAGCAGTGGCAGCACGGATGCTTTTGTTGACGGTACAAATAGTTCTTCTGCATGGGAATTTGTGACTTCAAGGAGAATAAAGCAAATTCCCCAGCGATCGCTGCGGCGGATGACAAAGTTACAAAGTTCCTTCATTTGTGATGTTTCATTTGTACCTTGGTCAAACCTGTTTCGTTCAACACCAGAACATTCAACCTGACGTCGTTTCTGTGACTATTGCCTTTGAATCGAACCAATCCTGTCTTGCCATGGAGTTCTTCCTGCAACAAAGTATGACAAATCACTCCAAATCCCGTGGAATTTGCAAAGAACGATACCATGCAGACAAGAACTCAAAAAGAAGTCACAATGTTCGGAGACACGCGCGTGAGCAGCGCCTTTCAAAAAGCAAAGAAGCAGAGTTGCAATTTGTCGTCTCTGTGATGGGGCGTTGACATGAATGTCCTGGTGAAGCATATCCTAATTGAATACATATTGGCACTGATAACACTTGACAGCTGCTTCAGTTTTCTGTCGCAAGTCGCTCGATTTCATGCAACCAATGAGACTCCTTTGCATGGTGAATCCTTCCCCAAAGCTGAGAACCCTCCCTTTCCCATTTCGCTGTGCTCGAGATCTACTCACGTGGAAAATCCCGTGGAAAACGCTGCTGTTGAGGTGACGCTCACAAGACGTGTGCGCGCTGCACGCGCTCGGCGCGGCGGGCACGTGCTTCAGCGCCATCTGCATGGTCAGCTGCAGAGCGTCGCTGCAGACGGCGGCCTGCAGGTGGCGCGTCGTGCTCTCCACGTCCGGCGCCGTCAGGCTAAATGACGTCAGGTTCACTTGCGTGTACAAGTAGTGCGTCATGTCAACGTCCTCGGGAGTCTGCAAATGGTGGAGCTGTGGAACCAACTCTGTTCGGAACCTTTTGGACTTCGTGAGTAGATTCAAGGCCTGTTGTATCTGCACGCTCACCAAGGTCACGAGAATCCACGAGTAGACTCGAGACATCATGCTCAGCTTCAAAGCCTGTCAAAAATGAGAAGGTTAGAGAAAGTGTTGTGAGCAAAATACGAGTCTTTGAGTGGTACCAGAACCAAGGCCTGCTGAAGAAGAACCTGTCTGAGGATCCTGGACTGAACAGCCGGCGTGGTGACGGTGATGATGCTGCGCAGATGTTTGAGTCGGATGCTGAGCAGCAGGTCCCGGATCTGCTCCGTGCTGCTGTTTGGGTCCAACTCACCCCCGTGAACAGTTACTGTGGTCAGGGTCATCAGCTCACCCGTCAGCCAGAGCCCTGAGAATCATTAGAAACTAAAAATTGTCGTTTTTCTGGTGTTGCTCCGGAGGCTTTTGGATCAGAGCGCAGGGTGTTTTCCTGGAAGTGATTGCTTGGAGAGAACAAACTCCTCGGGCAACTGAGCACCCATATCTCAACGCACACCTCGTGGATTGTCGTAGAGAATGGCAACATCATTCCACTCGTAGCCGACGACGAGATCCCGGGCGGCAGCGTGCATCATGCGCTCGGACGGCAGCAGGTAGATGCCTGTCGCCGGAGACTTCCGGTTCTGCACTTCCGGCGAGGTGAGCACCAGGTACGGAGTGTTGGTCGCTTCGCTCGCCATCATCACGGCGTCGTTGTAGGGACCCATCAAGAGGGACAGACCCCTGGAGCGGATCCACTCTCGCACTGCAAATCAGGAATCGCTACTCACTCGCTAACGCCATCTTTTGTGACAACTTGTCAGCATGGGCAACAGATGTTTTTGGACAACACAAGATTGGTAGAACAGAAACGACATACCACTATCAACTGCACCATACGTGAAGTTGAAACTATTTTCGAGGAACTCCAAGGAAACTTCGAGATAAGCTGGGGAAACTTGGAGTTTCTTGTTCTTCAAGTCGGCCTTCATCTCCTCCCAAGTGGCCTTGACCAAAGTTAACCACTCTGTGTCCTTTGGCGTGTAGACACCTGAAGAAGGACGAAGCAAGAAAACAACTCAGTTGCCGTCAGAGTAAGCTCGCTCACAGAATGTTGTGCCTACATGTGCGCGGGTTGTCAAAAATTAATTTGCTGTTTCCCGACCATTAACATACGACTGCACGCGATACTGTTCCGACAAGAAACGCCTTGTACACGCAAGTTGGGCTGACACCTGACAGTGAAGGCAAAAGAAATAAGAAAACAAAGGGTCTTCTCAAATTCAGTGGACTTTCAATGAAAAGTCGGAAAGTTTGGCTCACTTGCAAGAATATCTTGCTTGAGGGCAACGAGTTCACGAAGACTCGAGAACATGGCTGAAGCTGCTGAATAACATCTGCAATTTCCATGTTCGTGTCTGTTCGGGCGCCCCTCTGCATGCAAATTGCAGCGGTTGTTCCCAACTGGACAAACACGACACCGAAAGAACGTTCTTTGCACAGAGAAAGGAAAAGAAACTGATTCTTGCGGCGTTTAGCCTTGCACTGCCAATGGTTTGTTGTGCCAGTTTGATCGAAAAATATGCCAACTGAACTCAAAATTGAGCCAAAGAAAAACAGCAAGGACAAGGGCGAGGCTCACTTGGTACCCCTCTCAGCAAACTTCAAAACATGATTCCAGAAGACTGGGCAGTGCATCGGTTGACAACAATGCCCTTACATTATCGACAGCTTGAGGTTCTGTCTGCAACTGATCTGCACGCAATTCAACATCTCCAAGGAAAGATGTTGTCCAAACAATTGTCGGGAACAGGAAGCTAACCATTGCAGTCGTGTCAGCAGGGTAAACAAGCCAAGACGTGGCTGGGTTTGTTCTCTGAGGGGTAGTTGTCTGCAAATATTCACTTTGGACTCAAAACTTTCGCAAGAGACAAATCGTGATCAACGACGCCAAGGATTCGATTTGGCTGAGGTCAAATCCTTTTTATCCTGTGTTGGTTGGTGGCTGCCTTTCTCTTGCTGAGATTTTTCTTTTCCGAACAACCTGTTGTTGAGAATCAAGTTGCCCTCTCAAAGGGACCACAAAATCGGAGAATAAAAACATGTAGTTATGGTTGCGCCAGCAATGCAGGTGTCATTGTTTGCTTCACAACCAAAGATCAGGTATCAGGGCTGCCTGCCCTTCTAGCCCACCATACCTTCTCTGAACTAGTTTCACTGAGCTACATTTGTTTGTGCTTTGTTCTGAGTAGAGACTCCTGTGTAGGGGAGTTGGTCTGTGCTTTTCAATGGGCCCAGAAGCTACCTTGAGAGCCACTTCAAAGCTACAAGCCTGAAGCTGCTATGGGAAAAACTGGTTGAGCACACGTGTGAAGAATCATCGCAGAAATGCGAGTTGTTCCTTCTCGATTCTGAGGGTAATCTGTCTGCTTGTTGAGGCCGCACTGTACGGAAGATGAAAACAACGACCCGACATTTTGGCAGACCATCCATAACCAACCAGTGCACCTTGCAGTTGAAGAAGCCAGCTCAGTTGAAATTGCACGTGAATCTGGTTTGAGGCAGAAATTTTTTGCGTTCCTTGACATCCAGTGAGCAGACCCAGAAAGCTGGTTCCCCCTTTTCACGTTATATGACATGTGTGCACTGCTCTCCACGACTCGCCATTCCTGTTCGCTTGAAGGCGGATTGATCCCCGAACAGAGTCTCTTGGGCAGGTTCACCCATAGCGTACTGACCACATGTTATGGTGTAATTTGTCAAATGGAGACTGATTTTGTGTCAACAGTGCACAAGAGGAAACTGTTGCGCATCCATTGATTGAAAATTTGTGTTCAGTTCATGCTCGGATGACGCTTTTTGTGTCACAAAGGACAACTTTTGTGAACACACAATGACACGTTCACGCTTGAGGAGAGAAATTGACGCCTCCAAGTCTCGTCTTTGAATCTTTTTCAGGTTCAAATTTGCCAAAGGAAGAAAACGACCGAAATTTGCTTGTTGTGATGTTCACACAGACTCACGAAGCTGAAAGGGGTGACTGGAGAGGGTGAAAGAACGGAAGGGTGTTTCAATGTGAGAGATTCAAGGTTGAGATCTTTTCCCAGGTTGGCGGGTCTGCTGTCTTTCAATGGGGAGGTTTAGCACGCCTTAAATTTCATACCAACGGTACCCCAATTGCCAGATCGGTGACATACGTGGATACCAAACCAGGTTTCCAGAGACACCCTGAGAGCCAATGACAAGTGACCAAATGATATCTGTGTCACCGATCTGGCAATTGGGGCACGTGGGAAAAGGAGCGGACGTGTTTGCTGGCCCCCCGTAATGAAACCAGCACGTGCGTGCGCCAAAAGTCCTCGTTTGTTTGGGGTAATTCACAAAAGTTGGGTTCCTTCAGGGATTCTGATTCTTCTGGGTGCACAAAGACCCATCGATGTTGGAAGAACTCAATCGACTCCAGCTCACTGTTCACAGGCAAAATTAAACAACTCTGAGGTTATCCTTTTCACGTCCACTGAATAAGCTTCACGCCAAAACATTGCTTGCAGGAGTTTTTCCTTGCGGTTTGCGCCGAAGTCAAACAGAAATGTAATCAGCGATAATGAAATCAAGGGAATAAGAAATAATTTCCTGCATTAGTGTTATTTAGTGCAAATATTTGAACGTGTATCTAAAGTCCCTGCTTGCAAACAACGGAACGAGTCATATTTCCACACTGAATTAGCTTTCATCGAGTAGTGGCGAAAATAGCAGCCCTTGCTTTTGCTCCAGTGATACGTCCTATCCCGAGCCAAACCCAAGAAAACGACTGGACATTGAAATTAGCCACTGGAAGAAAAGCAAGTGAAGTGTAGAATTTTGTCTGACAAAAAGAATCAGTTTGGATTCATTTTTGTTTGCTTTTCCAGACGGTTCATTTGTTTGATTTGTGAATATTCAAAAAAACGATTTGTCGTTTTCGCTGTCCTTGTTCCGCAAAAATACAAGTTCTTTGGGCCAAACATGCCATGCGTACGCAGTGGTTCAAAAGATGGACCTTGTTCATGTGAGGTAATATTTCCCAATCCCACCCCCCAAATGACTTGCGGCAGTGTTCACATCCACAGTGTCCGCGTTTGTCCCAGTTGAAAAGTTTGCCACAACGTTGAAGTGGAACTCACCCAAAGTCATGGTGTAAGTGACATCCTCAGACAGGCAGAAACTGAGTCCCACAAGCAGCCAGGCGAGTGTCCTGCAGGACAAATCCCATTTTGCTCGGTGTCCCATCGCGCAGTCTTCATGCACTCTTTTTGCTCATTTGCGAAACAGAACTTGTCTTCCAGCATTGGATATCGTTGATGTTCTCCGAAAATAGATGTTCCACCCTCTGTGGGCCCACGTCAGTCCGTTGTTGTCCTGTTCACTGTGAACCAATCCTCTCCGTGAGACGCGCTGTGATACGTTCAGCCTGTCGACAGCTTCATGCAGTTGTCACGTCGTTGTCCTGGACGCGTTCTGCAGTTCAACTGTTATGCCAAGTAAATTGGCATCTGGGTGGGATATCACACAGAGCATATAGATCTCTGATCTGTAAAACTGAATGAGTGTCACTGTTCGGTTCGTATGCTTTTCTGAAGCTATGATTTGCTCTATTGTGTACTAGGGGCCATTGGTGCACGTAAATACACACAGCTGATGGGAAATCGTTCAGGAAATGACAAACCTGGACCACGTTGCTGCTGCACATCCAGGGGCCTTGTGGAGCCAACTGAACCATTTGTGAGATGTTCGGGCTGGACAACGACCTTGTGATGTTCGCCATCTGAGTCCGTGGAGGTCGTATACTATTGTGTTGCTCGTAGGTTCAGAAACACGTCACTCAAAAAATCGCTTTGCCACAATGTTTAGCAGCCCACATCATGGCGCAAGTGTGAAATGTTGTCCACAAAATATTAACAAATTGACCTCAATGCAAAGAAAACCACCCAGAGTCGTTTCATGATTTCACGTCAGAGGGAAGTTTGTTTTCCCTTTTCGACCCTCTTCTGCTTGGAGTTGGGTTCCGTGGATTCCAACCACACTGCTCCGGGGCAGCTTCTGATCCCGGTTGCCGAACGTCACAACAACACCTTCCTGACTGTGATTGTCCAGGTTATTGATGAACAAACAGCAGTCAATGACAACACTTTTCAGTTTCCCTGGTTGTGTCAACGGCAATTTGGACAATTTTGTTGGAAATGTTGTCAACCAAACAGGAAGGAATCTGTTGTTTTTCATCTCGTTAACTCATTTGAGAAATATTGTTCCAATGGACATCAAATTAAGCCAAAACCACCCTTTTTTGCTCGGCAAAAATACCAACAAAGTTGCTGCCAAAACAGATTGCCACAGCTGTCCGTGGTGATGGCACTTCCATCTCAGATTTGGCAGTTCGTCCAATGCAGACAAACGCAAACTTCCAGCAGTGGAGTCTGATCCTTTCCATGCAGAAAGATTCCCGAGGCCTGAGAACAAGGTCGTGATGAATTGCACTGTCCCCGCACAAAACCTGCGTGATACAGATGATGAAGCTGCTGAACAAGGAACAGCTAAGGAGACCAGAACAGAAATGAGTCTCGATTACTGGACTCCGCCATGTGCTTGCTTGAGTCACATCGAGAAACGTTCTGCAGCTCTCGGCCAAACGAACCGGAAAACGCATGAGCCGGACTCAAATGGGGATCGGATTTACGACAGAGTCACCACTTGGCAAAGTTTGTTCCACCATCTGGAATGATTTTTGTTTTGTTCGTTTTGGTGAAATACGCTCGTACTCGTAAGTCATTTTGCCATCTAGCTGTGTGCACAGGAGGCACCAGAAACGAGCATTGTCAACCTGAGAAAAGCACTTGAGGCTGAAGGGCGGTTTTATGTCACTGGAGATCAATATCAATATTTGGTGATCATTACAGCGAAACGGGTGCACGCAGCCAGTTTTGCAGCCGAACTCTGAAAACAGTTCGACACGCGACTCAGTGTTACTGTTGTACATCGGTGTGTCAAACAAACCCCAAAAACTGACCAACAATTTGGTGGCCACAAGTCAGGGCACAACGAGAAAAGATTGCCGGAAAAAGTATTGTGTTGGTGCACCAAGAGAGAAACTCAAAAATTTCGTGTGTCCACCCAAACCTGTTCTTTTGGTGTTGTTCCGAACAAGAGGAAGCCAGGAATTCTGGATTTGGTGGAGAAGCCGCGCCACAGGTGCATTCAGTGGCGGCAGAGTCTCTCAGACTCAAAAAAACTCGGACTCCCTTCGAAAAAAACAAATTGTAGCGGGAGCTGGAAAAGTGTATCACATTGTGGGATCAGCCACGCCGAGGGTCAGGCGCCCCTGGGACCCCGTCTCGAATAAAGCCCGCGCACACAGGTTGGTGAACGCACGGATCGTTGTCGAATCAGCAGGCTTCCCCATTTTTTCGGGACAAGTCGGAAGTCAGTTATCCACCTCATCCCCTCCTTTCATTCAACTCACCATTTGAGGAGCTCATTGCCACAACGGGCCTCTTCCATTCTTTTGCCTTATTTGGCGAGAATCCACAGATAGCAGCACAGCTGCAGTGCACCCGTGTGGCCTGAGTCTCTCACTTTCTGAAGTTGGGTCGAGAACAAAAACGCGTCTTTCATGGGACGCTTCCGATTTCAGTGCAGGCTTGTTTGCAATCAAAGAAAATAAAGCACGAAGCAGGCAATCTCGATTCCTTTGGACAAACATTGCCATTTTCGCACGGTCATGAATTCGTTGACGATTCTTAAAATTCCTCAAATTGTAAACGAAAGACCAAATTTCTTGAATGCATTTTGTTTGCTGGCTTCTTGGTGAAAATAGCCCAGAGACTGATTCTCCTATCAGACACAGGATCTGTCCTCTTCACCTTGACATATTAAAACCGTGTGAGTGAACTATCAGAATTGATCTCTTCCGTTTGTTTGAGGCAAAAATGCAAAACTGAACTGTCAATAACTCAAAATTGTCATTTGCATTGACTTGCAACATATTACATTCAGTCTCTGCTTTTATTATGGACTTGTGTTGAACAAATGATGCAGCTATGCACATAAACTTATCGCTCGAGATTAAAACAAATTTCTATCTTTTGACAATCTTGATGGGATGACAACGTTTGCAACAGGTGATTAAATGTTCCACAAACGCTGTTTCTCCATGTACGTATCCTTTTGATGTGAACAAAATGCTTGCTTTCTAGTGTGCTGATTTTTCTCTCTTTTTGTTTCACCCTGTCATTTGAGAGCACATTCAGCCCGCACAAGTCCTTTGCATGTGTCACCTTCAAGTTCCTGTGTTACGAGTTTGAAATGTTATTATTGGAAAGAAGTGCAGAAAAAAAAACAGACTTGTTCCTGCACAAGGATCGGGACCTGGATCCTCAGGTCACATCGTGCACACATTGAACTGAAAGCACAAAACCTGCGTTATCTTTGCCAAGCGAACATTCGCCAAAAGAGGACAAAGACCATTCGGGTGCAGTGCGAATCGTGTTTTAAGGCAAAACATATTCATTCGCCACTACTTTCCACCAATTGTCTCAATTTTTCAAGCATGCGTGCAATTTTTGTGACGATCAATTGACAGCGGGAAAGAACAGCTAGGTATATCAAGGCAAATGCATTTTTCAGTTGTGGATGTTTCCAAAATTTGAAGTGTGGAAACAGTTTCAGCAGACTTTGTTCTTGTTCTGTCTTTTTCTCACTGTGTTTTCTCCTGATGTGATATATAACATTTGGTTTCTTTTAAATTGGCACAATTTTTGAGACCATAGCCAGACATTTCCTACAATGGGTTTGGATGGGCGACGGTGTGTCGTGTTTTTTTGCTGACATTGCCCCTCAATCACCTCAGGGGAACAAGCTCCTTGTCACGACCAGTGAAGCATGAATAGAGACTTTTAGCAGGAGCAGAAACGCAAACGCGAACGCAAACGCAAACGCAAACTCAACTTTTTGCGTTTGCGTGTACATATGATATTTTGCATTTTGTATTTTTAGCAGATTTGGTCAACGCAATGCAAAAATTCATGGGAATGTGTATGTGGGCTGTTTTACGTGTTGTATTTTTAGCAGATTTGGCTAATGCAAATGCAAACGCAATGTTTGTTACTCCTGGAGAGCTATTTTGTGCGTAAAAACACCTGTGCTCTTTGTCGGAGAGCGAATCATCATCTTCAGATGCGAGTGGTAAGTGTCATCTTTTTGGGCTTTTTGATCATTCCTGATGCATTTTTTGAAAAACCAAAACAGCAGTTTTTGAGGGCAATGGGTGAAGGTCACCCAGGACAAAATTGGTTGAAATGCGTTCAGAACTTTTTCCATACTGAGGAGTTGAAATTTCAAACCGGGCGAAAAATCGAGGAGTAACTGAGTCAAAATGTTCGAGTGGCTTCAAAAATGAGCGAGATGCTTCAATTTGTGTCTATTTCTGTATGTTTAGTTTGTCAGTGACCTCTCCAGACATGTTGGCACAGTTCAGGAGTAACGTTAGCAAC
>JAAUXT010122111.1_pt1 | contig 25459 bp, 26 predicted proteins | sample 7278171 | NCBI WGS metagenome assembly JAAUXT01 (sample SAMN14350112, study PRJNA611818) | marine sediment metagenome | isolation source: surface marine sediment (1.8m) | place: French Polynesia: Moorea | collected 2018-08
CTCACACACACACACACTCACACACACACACTCACACACACACACACACACACACACACACACACACACACACACACACACACACACACACCAAAATATCTTAAACTGAACTGTTGAAAATTCCTGTAGCCAACAGCAAGTTCTTCTGTTCAGTTTGTTTTGCTTTGCAGACGGGGAGGTGGTAAACAAACAACCCAAACAGTTGCTTCTGCAAAACCAACCATTTGGCACGTGAAACCCCATTCCCCGTGAAGCAAAAGGAACTGAAATGTTGAATTTCTTGTTGGATTGACAAAGGGGGGGGTCAACCATTCATTTTCTCCAGAAAGCACAACCAACCAGGTTCATGTTGGGTCAAAAGAAGCGACCACAAGCCTCCCCTTCGCAGATGTAACGTTTCGGCCTTCTGGAACATATTCCTGACTTGGTCTTTGACTGACACACTTTGACTTTGTTATTTCCTCGCACAACTACACCCAACCACACGCATACCCACACAAACCACTCTGTTTCAGTTTTCAGCGGTTGGAAGGACCATTTGGGGAAATACTCCCCTTGATACTTGATGGTGTGTGACCAAGAGACGCGTTTGCTTCGGCGAAACTTTTCTTTTTGTTCACAAGGTTTAGATGTACCGACAGCGTTTGTGAGTGTTCAGGTTCTGATAAACAGAACACGTTCGCTCGGTTGGAGCAAGTCCGCATCCCTGCGAGACGCGGGCTGCCTCTCGATTTGGCCTCGCCTCATACAGAACATCCAATGCAAACAGGCCACGGAAATCCTGCCTTGCAGGTCCACGGCATTTTACCATTGATCATTTTTGACCATCCATGCTGAGTAAACCATGCCGATGAGCTTTCGCCATCACGGCAACCCAGCGGGGAGTTGGTGCGACCGCCGGTTTGTGGGATTTGCAAGAGAACATGCCATGAAATAGGTGCTGCGTGACGGCGGGATGCTGAAGTGCGTGAACAGGCGATTTGTTTTTACTTGGATCTGCAGAAAAAAAAAACAACTCCACGTTCAATATTTTCACCAAAGTTCTGCAGGGCAACGTTTTGCCTCAGCGGGTGCGTGGGTCAGTTCAACCGGGACTCACAGCTTCAACATCTGTCCGTGAACGTCTGACAAACCGCAAATTTCCGGCAACAACCTTTGACACAAATGAAGCCACAAAGCAAGACACCAAGAACAAATCCGGCAAAACCAGCCAAAAAAGTTCTTGTTCTCCGGGAAGGCTTCGTTACATAACCACTCAGCTCGCGTGTACCACAACCTAGATGGCTACTGGCAGGGAAACCCTTTTAACTGCCATTAAGGATGTATTTTCAGTGGGGAAGGAAGCCATTGAGAGCTACTTCTGGTGAGAAGCGTGGAAGCGTTCTTCAGCTGAAAATCTCGGCTCGCAATAATCACTTCATCCTGAAGAGCACAGCGGGTCAGGCAGTGTATGTAAATTGTCTCCACAACTTCGCGCTCAAACATCTGTTTGGATATTCACACACTGGAACTTCGAAAAGTCAGACTCAAGAAAACAACGTTCCCTCAAAAGTTCCAAGATTGACCTGAGACACACGCAAATGTGTGTCTGATTGCCGTTCAAGTCATTGCTGCAAAGTCAGGTTGTGGAATTTTGCACGTTGAGAATGAATGGTCAACACGTGCAAGACACATCGTCCAATCTGTGCGCACAGATTTCCCCTTCATTTTGTACGAGTATCGAGAAGACAGACGTGGTTCCAAGACCATGTCGCACTGCCATTGTGCGACTTCTGTAGCTGACAGAATGGACGCCTGAACAGAAAAGAAGCGGACCACACGTCCAGCGTTTCTGTGTCTGCAGCGACCGAATGAACACGAATGGCAGGAGAAGGACCTGATTGTCATGCCTCGAGATGAAAAGAGCACAAATAGAAGCGAGGAATAACGCACTCTCTAGTTTTCTATCCTCAAAACGAAAGCTTCCCGGAAGCTGCCCCTTTCGTCTTTCTTGCTTCATTACCAGCAAAATGACTCCAAAACCAGCTGTGCAACAAGAAGAGTCAGAGTAATTGCATCCAAAACCGCCCAGCAATACTAAACCCACATCACTTTTATCGTCAAGCAAATGAGGTGTCTCACTGCTAAACTCGATCAATACGGACCGGAAGATCTATAAGTTCCGTTTTGTACTCGTCATGCTCAAACAGCTTTTTTGTCATGCTTCTACAGTCTGATGATCTTCCATGGTTACATTTCCATTCGTCAAGAATCATCCGCGTGTTTGCTCCATGTCTCTGTGTTGTTCTGAACTGTTGACGTGCGACGACGGAAGCAGTCGTTTGGAAGGACATGCTTGAAGCGAAGGAAACCACAGAGCTCTCAAATCCCCCTCCCACCAGCTTCTCTTTTCGACTTGACGATCGCCTGCAAGTCTGCAGATCTTAGCGGAACGAGACACCTCACTCACGTCGACTCCGGTAAGAAAGATGCACGACAGACGCAGAACAAGTGAAAGAACACACAACAACGAGAGCGAGAGAGAGACACAGAGAGAGAAAAGACAAAGAGTACCACAGAGCGAGAGAGTGAGTGAGAGAGAGAGAGAGCGAGAGAGAGAGAGCGCATGTGTGCGTGTGTGTGTGTGTGTGTGTGTGTGTGTGTGTGTGTGTTTCAAGCGATCACTCTTTTGTGAGAGATTTGCTGCACTACATCTGGCCCTGCGGTAATGTACCCATGCTTTCCACTGAGGATCATGTGAATCTGTGCAGCAGAATGCAATTCTGATTCTGAAGCCCTGGGGATGGTCAAGTGACCCCACCTCACTCCCTCGAGCCTTTTGGAAGATCAGAGGGACCTCAGTTCAACATGCCCACTCTGCAACTGAAAAGACACTGCACAGCGTCTTGTGTCAACCCACAACCCACAGGAACACAGCCAGGGCGCGCTGTGGTCTGCATCCTGATCAGTTTTAAAACTGGCATTGATTTGAGCCTTCTTGTGTTTTTGTTCCACCTGATACCACTGACACAAGAAGTGTGTTACGGTCCTGTGTATTTTCAACCTTGAAGCAAATATTGCCTCTGGCGATGACAATTTTGGGGTGGACTTCCAAACGATCGGCACAAATGTGAGTGGAGGGAAAATGACAGGAAAGAGACACAGAAGTCCAGACAAAGACAGGAACTGGCGGCCTCCATTGGAACCAGAAGTATGTGGTCTGTCCCTAATTCTCCACAATTTAGCCCCTTATTTTTGCGCCGCAGATGCAGAATGTCAAATGTACAGCGATCTGAGTTTGTTCCGACTGAAGTCCTCGAACGACCGGAGCGGCCTGGAGGTCCCCGGACGTCCCCTGTCAACACCTGGACGGACGAACGAACACAGACTCGGTCTAAAACTGGGATGTCACAAATTGAGGCAGCTTGCAATGCCTGAGGTCTGACTGTCCACACGATGCGTCAAACAAACGCCCACACTTTTGTCACGTCATCTCGAGCCGAAGCCTTGAGATCTCTCACGATTTCTTCCCAAATAGACAACTGGCACCAGAATTAAACTCAACACCAAAAGTGAACACGAGGCAAAAGGCTTCAGTGGACAACAAAACAACAGTTGAAGACCAGTCAACGCCTAGCAAATTTCATTTCAAGGGGCCAACAAGAGATCAAAGATCGAAAAGCCCGCGGTACCTTGCAGCTGTGCTCTGAAAACTCATTGTGCCAGCGAGCAGGTCCGTCTGGATTTCATTTCAGTTCATTTTTTTCGCAAGGAGGGGGGTAAAGCAAAGTTCATTTCATTGCTTTGGCCAAAAGAAATGAATAGAACTGTTGGTTTTGCCCCTCCCCACTCCTGGTAAACCAACTGAACTGACCTGTTGAATTATTTACTGAGGTCCACAGCAAATTTGTCAGTTTCTGTAGCAAATTCAACAGTTTGGTTCTTTTTCCACCCAGCCCCCTCGCGAATCTAAATGAATTGAACTGTTTCCTGAGCAAATTCAACAGTTTGTTTCATCCCCCTTGTCCGCACACAAAGTGGACAACTCTCACCAACTATCGTAATTGCACTTTGCCCGCAGCTCAACGGAATGCCGTGGGCATAGAACACTGAGGATTTACACCGTGCAAAAAAGCCCAACTCCCGAAGGAGTATCCATCACCCTGGTGGTGTGAGTGTGTGTGCGAGAAAGAAAAAGATTGTTGGCGATGCAATCGCGCGTCTAAAATGCACTTGCAGGCACACGCAGCTGCCCGTCGGACATGGTACCAGCTGCAGGAGTTGCGACACCCGATACCCAGCAAAACATGCGCTCAGCTTTTTGTGCAGATCTCGTCTTTCTCTCTTACCTTGCCGAAGCTTCCTTTTCCCAGAACGGTGAGGAAGTTGAAATCCGATGATCTGATGACGTCTTGTCGTGTTGTGGAGTTAGGCATCTTCTGTGGTTCTTTGCGTTCCGTTCTCATAGACTCCTGGTGCAGAACGAACAAAGAGGAGAAAGCGTGGAGTTCAGCATTTTATCCTTTCCTCCGATTACACAGAAAAATGCTTCATTCAAGTTCCCTGCATGTTCAGGTGCTGCTGTTTGGTGCTTAGCATCTCAACCAAACGTACTAAATTTTGGACCTTTCTTCCCTGTCGTTTCGCGAACGGATCTTCTCAAACTTTTGCATGCACGTCCAAAACGAACGCTAATTTTGTCATCAGTCTCACTGAATTCAGAGTGCAAAATGACCATTGGCGTTCTCTCACCCTTAGAATCCATTTTGTGCCTGCTTCGTTTGCGAATTTTGGTTTGGTTCAACAACATACTTCTACGGCAAAGGGAAAAGTCGCGGAAAGGGCAAAACACAGCTGTAATCGCTGATTTCGACCAAAAAGCCAAGTGAGCGCAACACGCAATTGGTTCACTGGTCAGGGGGACTGGACCAAAATGTGAGTTCCCTCGCGGCGTCCCGGCTCCACCGGGGCCGCTCCGCTGACCTCGAGCTTGTTGCGCAGCTCCGACACGTTCGGCGCCACCTCGTCGGGACACGGGATGCTGTAGAATTCGCCCTCCTCCTGGCTGAGCAGCTTGAACCAGCCGTCCGCCGGTCCCTTCACGATCTCCGACACGCCGAACGACAGCGCGCCCATGAAGTCGTTGCGGGACGTACGATCCCAGTCCCATACTTCCACTGACAGTCGCTTGGAATGGTCGTCTGCGCTCAGTTTACTACAATGGTTCACAAGCCATTCTTTGTGGGGTCAGTTTTCCCAGCACGGTCTCTTTTGTTGCAGCTGAGTGAAGGAGCCTGAGGTCTGAGTCTCAGATGCGCCTTTCTGGCAGGGGAATGGGTTTATTTTTCGGAAATTTTGGTTTGGAGAATGGAGGGGCCAGTGAACATACACACTCGTGTTTCGACTTTCCAGGTCAAGGTGAGAAGCCAGATTCATTCTGAATTTGTTCAAAAGCTCTCAAGCGGATCCGCCATTGTGCACAAGACTGCTTTACCCTGCTTGAGGAGCTCACTGCGCACAATGACTGTTTAGCACAACTCGGTAGGTTCCAGGACATCTGAACACCCAGGGCTCCAGCAAACACAGGAAAAGCACCGATCCCAGGCTTGCGAAGCTCAACTCGTTCTCGCTGCGAATGCCGGGCACCTCGTCTTGGAGCAAACGTGAAAGTAAAGGTTAGAATGCGAGTGAGGAGGCTCTACACACGAGTTGATAGCGAACAGGAAACGCAGCACAGAGTGAACTTCCTGCAATGTGAAAGCATGCAAGCAGAAACAAAACAGACCGTCTCACAGTCAGTGCTGAAACATCAACGTGGATTATTTTGTCCAACATGCGTTAGTGTGTTCAGTACAGGTGTTCAGGCACATTCAGGAAACACAAGAAGCATCATATTCTCAAAGTGACAGCTTTTTGACGAAATAAGAACATCTTCCAGTGCGTACACGCGCCGAACAGTCCTGGCAAGCGAAAACGTGGCCCGAAGACGGCGACCGTAGAATAACATCTGAACAGGACAACCTGCCCAAGTGACAGCAGAATGACTGACCAGCCAACAGCCCTTCTTGGGCAAGAAATGTTTGCAACCAAAGGGCGGGGCACCTGACTCACAGTTTGTGCCGTGTACTCCACCAATGAACTTGTTCACAGAAGGCAGGGCATTTTGCATGCCTGGAAGATTCGTGTGTCACTTGGGCTGCTGGCACTGGAAAGCAGAGGGCACACAAACGTGCACGTGAAAGCACATCTTCTGAACCAGCCATTGCCGAGTTTCCGAAGCAAGACAGCACAAGCACTCTGGACTACAAAGTGTGACACTTCAAGTTAGTAGGTGGCTTCAGGTGAAGCAGTGACAAGCACGTGCGCCCTTGGTCCGCGCTCGGTACGAGTTGATATCCAAGCCTCAGTTCATGTTGAATCCATATGCAGATAAACTGATGCACAGATCCATCCAAGCTGAGCAGCGAAGTGAACAGTATGAGAATGAACTCTCAGGTGCGTCGTCCGCACGCTCACTGGACATAACCGCTTTTCGAGGCCAAAACACGGAACTGAAAAGAAGTCTTGAGAAAAATCCTGAAAAACGAGAGCACTCAGGTTACAATTCTTTTTTCGCTGGGTTGGGTGGAAATCATTGAGAAGAGAAGCAGCTCAATGTTTGCCTTCCATTATGTCTCTGTTTACCTCCTTCCATTTATTTGATTTTTCATAATCTGGACCGGGAAAAGCTCTGAATGAAATTTTCTTGATGGAGGTACAACACAAACGTGACAGCTGCAGGCAGACACTGGTTGCGAAATACTCCAGACCATGATACCGTCCACAGGAAGGTGCGGATACTTGGAGAAGTTTGTGCAGGAAGCGCTCGCACCGTTCTGCAGTGATTCATTCCAACACCATCTGTCTCTCCCCGACTGATATGCTCCTCGAAATCACTTACTAATAAAACGTCTCCTTCCACTCCGGGTTGAGCTGACCCTTCTGGATTTTGGTTTTCTGCTTTGACTTGCCCCCATCATCAGGCACCAGTTTGATTTTGACGTAGGGATCAGCGAGGCCGTTGGGGTCCATCGGAATCAAGTTCCTGGCTTCCTGAACTGCAAAGACAACAAAGGTGAACGCTACATAAGACACGCTGGCGTAGAAAGGGAAAACGACAAAGTACAAAAGCAAATCTTTTCGTGCAAAAAGTACAAAAAAGTGAAAACGCAAGAAGCCGGTACGTCGTTGGCAAGCCGTTTCATCAGAGACAACAATCACCTCATTCAAGAAACTGTATCTACACGGATCAGTTTCAGCCTGAGCAGAATCAATGACCAAGAGCATCGAGACAACGTGATTGTGTTCCTGCTTTCATACGGGCTCGTGAAAAGGTGGAACTGCGGACCAACATCAAGTTCTTCGTGAAACCCAAACGGAACCTGATTCAGGCGTGGGAATCAGTTGAGTTCAGAATTCAAGTAACCTCGTGTTTCGACAGATTTCGAGCAAACGGTGAGTCAAGACAAGCATGGGGAGTAGATGTTCAAATTCAGAGTACATGAAGACCAGAAAGTGCTGGTATTTATATCGAGCAAGACAGAAGAAAACCATCGGGGAGATTTTCGCCAGGTTCCAACGTTTGATACATTTGAGTCGCGCTTGAAAACTGATCTTGCAGGAATGTCAGTCGGAGGGAGATTTCTTTCACAATTGTTCACTCAAGAACAGTGGCACTGGATGAGGTGAGCGTCAACAGTTTTGCTCACATGAAAAATCAGCTCTGTCCTCTTGCCAAGACAGTGACACGGAAACGCTTGGAAACACATTGGAAAGAACGGAACCAAGGTGCCGTGTGTGCAACGACAAGGATGGGCCACTCCGGTGTGCATGTGGAATTTATTCTTTTCAGTGATACGTCTCTGAGAGAGAGAGAGAGAGAGAGAGAGAGAGAGAGAGAGAAACACACACACTCTCTGCACACACACAAATAGAGCTGGGAGACTTGCTCATGACGGCTTCACCGCGTGTGTGCATTTCATTTGAAACTTACCTCGAACCAATCTTTTTCGCATCATTGTACGTGATCTGTGCAGCAAAAGCGTCTGGCCCACTTGCATCAGATGTTTTTTTTTTTTCAACCTGTCATGCAGCAACTGAGCAGAATTTGTTTGTGCTCACTAGTACAACCGGATGTCTTCCTCTGTTTTCCAAGTCTACGCACGATGTTCAAGAACAACTCGAATCAATTCAATGAATTTAGTGAGTTTTTGGAGATCAATACGGGTGCCTTCCTCCGCATACGGATTCGAAGCAGAAGTCATTGCCCTTTCTCCAACAAGAAAGATGTCCCTGTCCAATTGCTGAGAATGACGCTGGATGGCGGAACCTGATTCTTTTTCCGGTCGACTGTTGTTCCGAATTCAAACGATAAGACTCGTACCCAAGTCGGATGAACTCGCGAACTCGCAGTGCACTTGAGCACTGAAGGTTCCATCAAAAGAACAAGAACAACTCGCACTTCTGTGAACAAGGTATTTCGCTGCCGGCGGCAAAGCAAGTTTCGATTTTGGGGGAGCACTCCACAGATTGAGACTGGCAATCATTGTCACATTCTTTCCTCCCTGCACAACAGCAACAGATGACTCAATCGATTGTTATTGAATTACAGGGCTAATCTGGGTATCTAAAACACACAGCCCAATAAAGTCATATTTCTGGTGATCTTCCCAACCGATCATCGGCTTGGCTTTGATTTCCTGCGCTCGGCACCCGCCCATGCTGATCAATCGACATGATCTGCCCAACGTCACACGCAAATCTGCATCGTGAAGACGACAGGGCGTGGCCGAGGTCAAGATGCGCTGCGATGATCGCCAGCAAGTCCCAGGCAACCCGAGGTCCTTTCGTCGTCTGGATGCACGTGCACGTTTCTCAAGTCCAGAAGGAGGAACACTTCACTGTCAAGGAGACGAAACGGTGCGGTCGATCGGCATGCATCGCGGGGCTGGCTGGACATCGACTGTAGGACGGACAAAAATGACAATCGCCCCGTAGTACATAGATGTCCTGATGTCTGCCCCATTCAGCTGTCTCAGAAGATCGTAAAACAACCTTGTCATTCTGAAAAAAGGCCATGACTTCAGGTCGACTGCTGTTGCAGATTCGCCGTCTCACGAACATTTCTGCACCTGTTCGTTGCACAAAAGTTGGTCAAGCAAAACCCAAAACAGAACAAGAGTTGCAATGCGGAACAAAGGAAGTCATTCAATCTCACTTGTCGCACCTGTCCATGATTCACAAACCAAAAATTGTTTTCGCTGCTGCAGCAAATTCTCAGAGATATTTACAGAGGAGTCAACAACAGGGAACAGCAACAGCACGAGGACGATGAGTCAACGACGACGGCTGCGACGTCTCGCATTGATACGACCATTTTTCACACAAAACGGTGCACAGCTGCATCCCAGGTTCCTGACGGTGATGAGCACAGGTCTATTTTGGAGTCGGTTGACAATGCTCACATAAACAACAATGCAATGTCTCTGAACCATTCTCCTCCAAAGGGAATGAGTGAGTATTACACATGCACTTTTCACCACAGTGCAAGAGATTTGATGCTAGTTTTCTTGTGGACACAACGCGCGCCTGAACGTGGTTTGTAAAAGTCTTGAAAAGCACCCAAAACTTCGCGACAGTGCTTCTTAAGCCGCCAGCAAAACAATCTGATTTACTTGTAGTTTTGTCCAAACAGAGGGCATTTCTGTGCTTCCTCCACTTGCCTTGTGCCATTTACGGTAAAGGCGATTGGGTGGGAAAGAAACTTGAGAACCATTCTGTAGCTTTTGATACGATGAAGACACCATGAAATGTGGTAACTTTACTATACACTTGTTGCCAGGCAACCACGCAACGCGCATTGCAGCCTTCGAGCAAGCCCAGCCATGCAGCTGGAGCTGTGAGAGACGAGTCTGTCACAGCCAAGTCATCGAGTCCATTCGTCACACTGAAGCGCTGCAACTTCTACCTGTGCAAACCCAGCCTCTTCACACGCGCCAATACGAAGTTGCGAGTTCAGGACACTCAACCTACCACTCGACAAACAAGACCACAAGAAGAGCCCCAAAGACGTCCGAACGACCACAGCTCCTTTTCGAAGACTGCGTGTCGACTACAGCGGCTACTTTGCTTCCAAAGCACTCGCAGGGGACACTCTTTGGTTAAACTACGACCATTCATCAGCAGGGGTTCTGTGTCCTCACTTCCCAACAATTCAATCAAATTTTGCAGCCTGTCTCGCGGCCCCTTACAGCATGCATTGTGCTTACAACACCCATTGCTTTTTAAACTAGTTACCCTTTACTCTGTAGAAAAGAATGGTTGGTTTACCCTCCCCCCACACCGGGTAAATAGTCGACATGCAGAACACCACCACCAAGCCGCGGCTCGCCGACATACCGCGGGCTTAAAACGGAAGAGAGGACCTCAGGGCACGAACGGGCCATTTGAGGAAAACACAGGATTATTGAGCAAACCAAAAGAGGAATATCTGCGTCAAAAGGCGAGATATTTGAATAATCCTGTGTCACTTGCGTCTGGCTTGTTCCCCGACCTGTTTCGGCTGCTTGTTGATGCTGTCACCTTTTGAAAATTTTTGAAATTTTGATCGATTCTTTTCCAACCTGTCCCAAATCTTTTTTTACAATTTTCATGTGTCTGTCATGCTGAAGACACCGCGTATTCCATGCAGCTGAGCACGTGAGCCTGAGTGCCAGGATACTGGTACGAGCTAGCCGGTGTACCGGAGGTTCTGTGCGCCTGTGTGCCTGAGGCACACAGAACCTGAGGTGCAAAGGTGCATTTGCACACAGAACCTCAGGCACACAGAACCTCCAGTATACGCTTGCGTCCTACCAAGCAGCCCCTTTTCATGTATTTATGGCTCATGACTCAGATTGAACAAATCGCTTCAACTGACTCAAACAATTTCCTTCTTGATCCCAACAGGTGCCCTTCTCACCGAAAATTTTGAAAATTTTCTGCCCAAGGGAGATTGCCATCCCTGCTTTTTGAGACGTGATAATTGTGCGATGTCCCTTCAGTGCCAGAGCACTGTGACGTTTGCGACCGAGTTTTTGTCATCTTCAGACCCAATCAAGAGAATAAAGCAAGCGGATTCTGGTGGCACGTGGTCAAACATATTTCAACACCCTGTGTTTTCTCAAGTACATCAATGCCAAGTCACTGGAGGAACGGTCAAGGAGCCCAACAAATATTCTACGACTGAAACCAGAACATTAACAGTGTGGGTATGCGCCCGAGGATGCCACGTCTGCCAAGCAGCCGTCTGTCATTTTAAGAAAATTGTAAATCCAAATAAAAATCCAAACAAGGACATCTCACACGGGTCCCTGACAGCCATATCGAATTGCACCACCGCAGTCTTCAATTTCTGCAACGCGGTGTGGGCAAATTGAGCGAATTCTCTGAATTTGGACGTGAAATTTAATCTGGATTATTGCTGATGTTATTTCAGGCAGATACTCGAGGTCAAGTGTGACTGCTTTGCACACGCCGAGCCCAAGCCAGCTGCTGCTTGTCAACATGGGGAGGTGGGAGACGTCCGAGGCACAGGAATACACGGACAGGAAAGGGAAATGTTCAGACCAACGACCCCTCCCTGAAGGGGCCGTACCTTCACTGACTGAAATTGGCGGACAAACCAAAGTGATTGTTTTCCTGCCGTCGATGCGCAGCAATCGGCCCGTGCAAAAAGTTTCCGCACAACTGACAATGCATCATCCCCTTTCCTCTTCAATGCTTTGTACATCAAAGAGATGACCTTCAAAGGAAAGTCTTCAATAGACCAACATACTGTAATGAGCCACACTGAAAATCATAATTAGAAGCTCGTTTTGGCGTGATGTACAATGCGGCCAGCAATTGAAGCTGCTGGTTTTGGAGTCAGAGACACACTGACCTTGACTCTATTTGAGCTGAAGCTTGAAGCTCATTCCAAACAAAGTTAAGGATCGTCGACAGTGAACATGGATTCAGCAGTTGTACGAGGTCTGTCTCTTTTTGTTCAAGTCAACAAAACAGTTGGTGTGGTGGATCTGGTCCCACCAGTTGGTGAGGTGAAATTGGCCCCACCAAGCGGATGTGGGAGTTCTAACCCTTCCAGTTGGTGGGGTGAATCACAGTCAAGTTTGCGAAACAAACAAGAATGCTACGCATAAAAAGCGTGTGGTCCATAACGCTATCACAAACATTTGCATATGAATTTACTAGAACTACTTGTTCATGGGACACCAGAAATTGTCTCAGATGGGACCATTCACTTGCACACACACACACACACACACACACACACAGACTGATGGCGATTGCACTAAGCGTGTGGTCGAGACCCTTCGGGACCACACGCTTAAAAATTCATGGACAAACCTCTTGAAGAGGACTGTAGCACAACAAAAACACTTGGCAGCATACAGACACGCGCCGAACCGACAACATGGCTCTGGTGAATTGAGCGGGCACCCAAAGAAAGAACAGATCTGTTCTTTTCAGAGCCCCAGCAGCAGAAGGCAACGCGTGCACGCAGCCAGATAATAATCCCTCCCCTTCAGACTCATGGCTGCAAAAGACATGCTGGAACTTTTCCTTTAAAACAAACCCACTGCGTGAAACGGATCACAGAAATCTGTCACCCACCTATTTTTGTGGAGCTTGACTCCCTCTGCCAAGGGAGTCCACCTGGTAGGGGGCTGCATGTTCCTGACGGCCTTCACAGGGGGGGGGTGTATGTAACTGCAGCTCAGGCTTACAATGAAAATGACTCTTCACCAGACCCTCAGTTGTCATTACTTGGTTTGTGTTGGGGAGGCAAGCAAACGGACGCAAACGAAACTTGTCTCAAGGCAAAAAACCAGTGCGGCGCAGGGCAACTGCGGATATGTCTCAAAATCGTCCTCTCATTCAACAAGCAATGGGTGCCATTTCAGTGGTTAAAACTCCGAAGGGAAACGGGCTTCAACGATCGTGTCTTTTTTGATGGAACAACCACTGCGTCATGCCAGCCAGTTATGGAGATTGCTATTGTCAGGTCCGACAATGTGGCCCCTTCAAGTATTCAAAAATATCTGAATTACATTGAGTAGCTGCTGCTGGATTGATCATGAATATTGAAGAGCGCAGTTTTTTTACGTGATGCTTTTGTGTGCAGCTCTCCGCCAGCTCCACAGCTTTGCAAAGGCGAAACAACTTTGTGTTAACAAATTTAGCCAGTGCAAGTGAAAAGCCTGTGGATAAAACGTTCAGAAATCAATGTGCAAAGATTCTAGAGAGCCCTGCACACCGAACTTGATTTTCACCAGTACTCCTCTTCCTCTTCTCAAACATATCCTCACAACTGTCCAAACACGACACTTCGGCGACAAACTTTCGAAGAGCAAAATGGTCCGAATAAAATTCAGACAGCAATGCTTTCACCAGGACTGTGAACAGAAAGGGAGGAAGACAGATACGAAGATTATTGCCCCAAATCTTTCCAATTGATTGCCACTGCCTCAAAGGCTTTTAATCTTGGAAGCTGTTGCAGCCTCCTCTCCTCTCCCGCACTCCAGGTAAACACTCCACTTCTGGCTCCAGCATCCTTCACAATCAAATAAATCACATTTCATTCCTCTCCTCAAGCTTTCCACGCCGAAATTCTGTTGGTGCCAGGTCTTCCACAAAGCGTGCTATCTTTTCGGAGATTCTCCAAAAACCACTGCACCGTTTCGACACAGCGGAGCTCAACCCAAGTGCATGCAGGGTGCACACTTCCAAGACCCGTTCTTCGTTCGTCACCACAACTTTTCACACAAGGAATAGCCTTGATGCAGTGCGCTTTGAACATCTCAACCACAAAAAAAGTTCTGGCGGAGCCAATTGAATGAGCTACTTACCGTGCACCGAAAGTTTGTTGTCTTGGACCTGGATCTTCAGGTAGACCCTGCCCCGTCGCTCGGTGTGGTCGATTCCACATAATGCTGGTACGTTGCCTTGACATCGTTTATGAATGTTCATATCACAAGCTGCAAAGAGAAAAGAAAACAACGACATTGAAAACGTCTCCAAACAAGCACGACCGGTTTGATACCAGTGTTCGAATTGCAGAACGAAGACGGGGCAGAACGCCGCCATGGGGGCACCACGGTACAACAAAGTGCGAACGGTCCGGTGGCCGCCTCCCGCTGCTTCATTTAGTCCGGGCGAGAAACATCATTGCGAAGCAACCTCTTGGAAATGTTACATCACGTAAACTCCTATGGGAACACTGCGTTTCAATTACTAAGCCAAATCAGATCGTGTTTGACACACCGGTATTTGCACAACTGCGGAGAAGCGGCAAAAACCGGATTTCAGGTTGCTTACGAAGCCTCAAGCCTGACGCAGAGTAACGTGGTTACGCCGCGACAAAGTCAACACGTCGGTCACCAGAGAACACGTCAAATCCAGACTGGATTCTCCAGATTCCTGGACACTCAGACAACGACTGATGCCAGGCTGCGATTCTCTCGCAACTGCCCCAGGATTACCGGCCACTGTCCAAGCGATTGGGACACGACGGGCATCACAGTGAATCGTGCGCAGAATACACAATCTATGGATAGGCTCAATGCCTTGTGGACTTCAGGTCACTGTTTTCATCGCACGACCACCCTTTCATTGAAAAATTGTTCGGGAATCACGTTTTCGGCCTGAGCTGCTCCAGGGCAACCCTCCAACAACAGAGTCATTTCCGCGCGAGGCTGACTCGGTGGAACACGTTGCTCAATCAGAGACTGTTTTTCTCAATTTTCTTGGTGTTTCCAGAAATTCCTGTATCAGAGGCAGAGAAAAGGACAAAAACCAGCAACATAACCCAGAGACTGAAAGCTCAACCACAAAAATTGTTCATTCCCCAGCTCCAGCTGGGTCAGTGTAAAATATTCTCAACTTCTGAATTTGTCTGGATTGATTCTTTGCACTTCGTGATGAGCAAAAGCAGTTCTTCGTTGCAGATGCATTCGTATTCGAGTTTGCTAACATTCGAGAGAAAACAACCTGCGCAAGAAAATAGAAGCAGATTCAGTTTGTATCGAGTACTGGTTTGCGTTGAACACAACAGGCTCAGGTTCTTGACTGCATGAAGCACCAAACGAGACCACGCTTTGGTTGTTCGTCATGATGTCCATGCATCACGGCAACTCGATGAGGTCTTTCGATACCAGCTGCTTGCTGGCTCCATTCAACACCCTTCTGTCGGATTCCTCCCAGTTTTATGACATAAGTTCTGATTCCTTCATTGCCCAGCTCGAGAGCTATGCTGCATGCGCAGGTGAGAGCGTTGTGCTCCGCTCTTTACCTCCAAGACTCTCATTTCCTTATCTAAAATGGTGTTTCGTTCAAGCCTTCGTTTCTTTGTCCTCAAGAGACCACTCCTGACGTTAGTTTTCGGGTGGCACGCACCTCAGAAAACACAAGTGCGTTGAGGTACACAACATGATGGACAAGCCGAGATAAGAGCACTGCTACCAGCCACACGTCAGCTTCCTTCAAGTGTAAAACACCAAGAACGCCTTGCACTGCTGTGCTGTACTGCGTAATATTCCTGAATTGGTGGGTTTGCCTCTTCACCCGACAGCAGAATCAACAGAAAAGGGATTGACGCAGCTTCACTGCTCATTCGACCACCACAGATTGGCGTCCCATTTCAATGCTAAACAGTCCTGAACACAAACGACTGGTGTGAACCTCTCAACAAAATGAGGCCAACTGACTCCTGACGAGTGACAGGCGGAAGAGGAAACTGTTCGTGGATCTTTCCACCTTCCTCCACATTCGCGTGAGAAACTGATGCCAGAAAACGGATAAACGCCAACAGATCTAATCAGAGAACATTGCCGAATCTGGCTCCACAAAGTGACGTCAAGTACAGGTGAAGCTGAATCGAAGGAGGAAAATCCCTGACAGGCGCAAAAATAAATATCTTTTCCTCAGCGAAAGAATGACTAATTTTGTTGGGCCTGTTCCATAGGGAGTCATTTTCCCCTCGTGCATCAAAGTAACGATAATCAATATTCCGAGTGTCAGCAAGTCAAAGACGCCCCATCGACTGTGTGTCTCGGCGGCTTCAGGTAATCAAACATCGTGTGTTCTTCGCCCCATACTTCACTCCTGGAAAGGTAACCCCCAGAAATCGAAGCGCCTCATGTGCACTGATGTGAGTGCAGCAATCAAGCTCCTTCACTTCACAATTGACCCAATTAATGAGCGAGAAGCTTTCACACTGATTGCAAACGATCAGTCAAATGTTGCGGCAAGTTTTGTCTTCAGGCGCTGTTGCTGTTCAATACTGAGAGCTGCATGGGTGGACTGTGAAACGCAGCTGAAGGCCCAATTGTTGGGCAACACAGACACGATGCAATTTCTCTGTTCCACTGGCCAAACAGAAAGGCAGATGGGTTGAGGACACGGACAGACATCGGCTGACGTTCTTCCACATTTGGAGGCACTGACAACAAACGTGCTGACAATGGTAAATAGTCAATTCTTCTGTCAGACCAAAGTCCCAACATGTCCATTTCTTCCCATGCAATGTGGGAGATACTCGTGCGCTGCCCAAGTGTAGCCAATAGACCTGGGACCTCCTCACAAGATGTGGGAAAGACAGCGCCACAAAACTACAGGAAAAGGACCAAGAACGCAATACCACGTGGCAAGGCACGTCGTCAGGGGCAACCTTTGTTCTCAACAGATTTGAAACAAGTAATCTCCACTTGCTAGTCAAATGGTTTGACACTTTTGCACTTTGGTTGCCCTGACTTGTGCCTAACAACAAGTAAGGCCCTGTTGGGGTTGCACTCTTTGTTCGTGACGCTCGATGCGCAGGGGATAATTCTACTGTTCTGACACTCTTCTGAACTGACAAACAAGTGCAAGTGGAACACTGAACGACCATTTAATGACTCAACATGTCACACAACACAAAAGGCAAACCAAGTTCACAAATGGAAATGAAAATGCACATTGACAGAATGGTCGGAGTTGCCTTCAGACTGTGGAGGTCTGCCCTGCGCACGTACAAAATCAATGACCAATGAGATCAACTGAGGGTCCAAAGAGGTCACTGCGGTGTTCATGACCTGTCTCAAAGTCATGTTGGCGTTGGTCAGACAGTCGTCAAGATTTTGCCCTTCAGGAGAGCAGTGGAGGGGGTGGGGCATGGTTGTCACTTGTCAATTGGAATGGGAGTGGGTGTGCCAACAGACTCATTGCAGGCTTCCGCATCAACAGCAACCTTCTTGGACCCGTACAGAGTGTCACACACTTTCTTCTGCAAATCAGTACTTGTTCTCTTGTAACCCCGAACAGCAGAAGATCGGTGTCCGGTGCACTCTTGGATCAACTGCTCATCCAATTGGGCATCATAGAGACGGGTTGCAGATGTCACACGAAGAGAGTGGTTAATGCGCTTGCCCTTGATCCCAGCCTCAATACAAAGATTTTTGATGGCATTTTCAATCTTGTGGATACCCAGAGGTTGGCAGCTGTACCCAATTCCGTCGGCGGAGAACTTTGCCAATGGCCTAAGATAGAAATCTTTGCTGCACTTGGGGTTTGAGTCAGGGCGCGCTGCCACATACTTCTTGAAAAGCCTGATGACACGATTCTCATTAGGATTTGGGTATGCACGGAGCACTTTGCCACCCCCCTTCATTGCACTGAGGCCACCTTGATTGTTCTTGGCAGTGAACTCTACGTACTCCAAGTATTCATCACCATTGTCAGGGTCAGTGCACAGTTTCAGCTGTTGATTAATTTTAAGACTTTTGTGTTTACCACCTGCCCAAAGCGCAAACTGGATGCCCAGAGAGTACAACAAAGTATACACCAAATGTTCCGGAGACTCATCACTGAGCAACCCATCACTCCACATTTTTTCCTCTTGAGAGTAAGTGATGACTTCTGCTTTGGACTTGGCAGTGATGAAGCCTTCATGAGACAACACTTTCATTCTGTTGTCAAGAGTGTTATGGACCTTTGCAAAAGTGACAGATTGAGGGTCAAGGAATCGCATATGTTTGCCTTTGGTTTGAAGAAACATTTGCAGCATGATGACAATGCTGTACAACGTTTCCCGGGGATAAGGGTCACCATTCTGCTTGCAGACTTCCAGAATAAATTTACACATTGTGTCACAGAGACAGTCATCACTCATGTCCTGCAGTTGTCTGGAGATCTGCTCAGAGGAGCCATCAATCTTCATGTGCAAATTCCGTGCTTTCTGCCACTCCTCGAAAATGCGGTGCGCCCAACCAATCTTCTTTTCACTGGCATTCGAAAACCTACAGTGACAGAAATGTGAAGCCCATTGACATGGGAACAGAAAGGAGCACATGTCAATGTCAAAAAAAACTTCACAAAACAGTCACAGAGGACACGGAGAACACTCACGTCTTCCGCTGCATCGATGACAACTCCTGACTTGAAACCAGTACACTGAAGCACTGAGTTTGTTGTTCGGAGTCACCAGACAGGCAGAACTGGGATGGCTGAGAGAGGCCAGACTCCAGGGCAATCACAGGCGGAGACAAGGTGTTGAAGTTGTCGATGAGACCACATTGCACTTGTTGGTGAGCGAAGGCATCATTGTCTGGAAGTCACTGTCTGATCACAACTTCATGGGGGTTGGTCTCCACATACTCCTCGTCATCATACACATACCGCACCATAGGAACTGTCTCAGGATGCCTCCAATAAGAAAGTTGAGAAGAAGGAACAGTGTCCAACTCTTGAGTCAACCAAGCCACATCATCCTGACTCCCTTCCATGTTCACCCACCGGCAGTCTGAAGGCAACTGACCAATGTCGCACACACGGAAACAACACTGATACAAATGGGTCATGACTCAACTCACTGAGGACAAGTGCGCAGCACTGTCAAAAACAGTGTTAAAGGAACCATAGATTATCTAGTAATCTACCAAATAATCTCCTGAAACAGGGCCTTACGCACAGTAAACAACGGATGCTAGGAGGTGCTCACCTCCTCGCTACGCTCGGAGGAGATCACCTCCTCGCACCCGTTGTTTACCTATAACGTAACCAACAGACAACAGGAGATTAATTAAATCTTCGGCTGCGCCCCGGATGCATTGAATCTCCTGTTGTCTGTTGTTTGCCTATGACATCACCACTCAGTCTAGGTATTGGTCAACCCGAGCACAAGGAACCACCACTGAGTGGTGACCTTTGATCACTACTGACTGTCCAGAGGGGTTAGTACAGTGAACATCCCTGGAAAATGCGACATTTTTGTCACCCCCTCTGCAGATACGAGTACTCGTGAGTGATTGAGAGGGTGTCTGCTTCTGAGCATTTCTTGGTAGTTGTCACCCGCATCTGTTGAGTAGTGATCAGAGTGATCGCTACTGCCTCTCCTTGTTGTCAGTGCACAACACAGGCTCGCTCCGACGGACGCGCCTGAAGGACCCGTCAAGATCAAACTCCCAAGAAGATTAGAAAGACTGTGTGCCTCTCCCCGTACAGTTCCTTGCACAAGATGCACCCCAACATTTGGCCTTTTTCTGATAGCAAGGCCCTATTGAAAGAATGAAAACTTCCAACCATGTAAAAGACACACCCCTTCTTTTGATAAATATTTTCGGGCAAAAGAGTGCGTCAAAAACACGGAACTGTGCGGTATCAAACAGACGGCGACAAAACGAGCAACAGCCACTGCGATGAAGTCAAACATGCTACTCGCCGCCGTCTCATCTTGTTCCTTCCAAATGGCCAACACCTCAGTGAGATTTCAACACGGTCTGATGACGAGTGCGCGACGCCTGGCTGAAGAGGAAGGAACCAACCTCCCTTAAAAACATCCAACAAGTCTGTTCCATCAAGTCAGGGTTCAGTCACATTCAAAGTGTTCACACAAGGCAAGAACACGAGCTTGTCGGAGGTAGTCACAAACAAACTCGCTTGAATGATGTCAACTTTGTTTTTTTGCAAACAAATAAAACATTGAAGCAATCTTGAGAGCTCTCGCATTGTCTTCCTGTCTTATTGAACAAGCTATTTGTGGATGTCTTGCGCTCGCTGGTATCCTGGTGTCTTTTGCACGAAGTACGAGGCAAGGTCCCAAACTTTTGATTCCGGTCCTTCTGCAGGTTGTTCCTCTTGGACTTTTGTTTCTGTTCAAAAGACCATTAGACCCATGGACCAAAGCTTTACTCTGTGTGTAGTTAGGTCACTGTTTGAGTCAGGTCTCGGTCACAAATCAATACCAAGTGCAAGGAGACCAATTTTCGCCACGAAGCAAGTGCCTTTGACATTGTTTGATGGATGTTTGTTAATCCAATGGAATCTCTTCTTGTTTGGTGGATACTTTTTATCTTCCTGTGCGTGTCAACAATGCAGCGGAATCTGGACCAGCGCACAAATGTCAAGTTTCTGGTTGGTTTGGGCCACACCCCAATCCAGATTTGGAGGGAGTTGCACAATGTTTACGGCGAGGAAACCATGTCCAAACCCACAGTCAGACGCTGGGTGCTGAGATTCAAGGACGGCAACGGGCACACCCCTATCACTGATCTCCTGCGCAGCGGTAGACCCCGGACAAAAGTGACCACGCCCAACATCAACATGATTTCTGACATGATCCAAAGAGACAGAAGGCTGACCATGAAGGAACTTTCAGCTCAGTCAGGACTCAGCAAGACCACAGTTGTGAGGATTGTGAAGACCAAACTGGATCTGAACAGGATCAATGCCAAATTTATCCCGAAGCTGCTCACGGATGAACAGAAACAGATGCGTGTCAGGCTGTGTGAAGACAACCTCAAGACTTACACCCAAGAGAAACATTTCCTTGTTAAAGTGGTGACAGGAGACAAATCATGGGTCCGAGTTTATGAGCCTGAACTCAAATCCAGATCTTCCCAATGGATGCCCAAAGGATCCAGAAGACCCCAGAAGGCGAAACGTGGACGTTCTGAAAGGAAAACAATGCTGACTGTTTTTTTTGATTCTGCAGGAGTGATTCACTCGGAATTTTCTGATGCCACTGTGGATATGGATTCCTACATCCAGACCATCAACACACTGAAAGAACGCATCAGACAGAAAAGACCAGAACTTTGGGAAGACCGCAGATTCATCCTACACCAGGATAATGCCCCGGCCCATACTTCCAACAGAGCAATTGCCCACATTTCCCATCCAGATCACCCCATCCGCCTCCTTCCACATCCACCTTACAGTCCCGATTTGGCCCCTTGTGATTACTTTCTTTTCCCCTACCTCAAAGCCCAACTGAGAGGACACAGGTTCCAGAACGTGCAAGACTTGAGGACAGCAGTTCTGAGGGAGTTGTGTGCCATTCCTCCACAGAAGCTGGCAACAGCCATCGCAGATCTCCCATCCAAATGGAGGAAATGTGTCGCCGCAGAAGGCAACTTTTTTGAAGGACAACATTACGTTGTGGATACTGACACTGAGTTTGAGTACTCATCTGACTCATCAGAAGACACTGACAGTGATTCGGATTAACTTTGAGAACAATCCATCAGTGGAAACTACCGAAAACTGCATTTTTGACCTTTTTTTTTCCCATGTGGAAAACATTTCTGAGGAGTTCTGTCATTACAGTAACATTAATGAGACCTTTGGCCATTAAAACTTGAGCATTAAGTTCAGATTTGTTCCTTCATTAACCCGCAAAAAAACCGGAATCAAAAGTTTGGGACCTTGCCTCGTAACAGGGCACCAAGCTCGTGCATTCGGACAGTCAATTTTGTTTGAAGTCCGAGACATCACACTGTTACAGCAATCGTTTGAGTGTTCTCAGCTCATCGGGACTGTCAGATCTCCTCCAGAATGAAAGCGTGTGTTACGCATAAAAACTTGACAGGACGTTCGGAACTTGGGGTGTAACAAAGAACAACTCAGCGTTGTCTCGCGCATCGAGGGTGCCGAGGTCTTTCCTCACGCCGGAGCTTCCCAGTTTTTCACTCCGAGGGCGGTTCCTCCCTACAGCATGAACAAACCAGTCACGGTCTTCAGAAAAAGCTGCGCGCTTGTGTATTTCTGAACAAAGGACATGTGAGAGTGCGATGCACCTCTCGTCCTGCACGCGATGCTCAAAGCGGCTTCCTGTCAGGGATACAAACTAGAACTGACTGACACCGAGCACAACACGTTCTGTTTGAGGCTATCAGCTGAAACACAACCTCAATTTCCGCCTCACTCCTCCTCACTAACGCTGTCGATGCTTTTAGAATTTTCTCGCCGTTCATCACATGAAACCCGCTTCAGCGTTCCGATTTATCACCATGTGAGGGTGTTCTCAGCCTGATGAGAAGCTGCTCGACAAGGACACCGTTTCCTGCACCAGGGTGACGATGACCGTCTGACAGACACATTGGGACGAGACGCCTCGCCAGAACCTTGTCGGTTTCAGAAAGGAAAGTGGTGGGACATCCTGACGACTGCATGGCAGTCGTTTTCAAACCGTGCTGTGGAAGCTGCATGTCGACCAATGGACGTGATCTGGCAAAACAATTTCTCACACATGACGAAACAACCAATGCACATCTGCTTTTGATGTCAATGGTCAATGAAAGTCGATCTGCAAAGACTGACCATCGAGTACGTTGTGTGGATCTGAGCAAAAGGACAACAAATTCATGGATGTTCGTGTGGGAGATACCAGTACCTCGACATTCCAGAGCTGAAATCCAGAATCCAAGGTAACTCGGTGAAAGATCTGTGAGGAAATTGACACACACCAACAACACAACTAGTGCCTGACGATTTTCGGCTCCAGATACTCGTACTTGTCAAGATCACTGACTGTTGGTCCAGCTGCTCGTTGACACTCGTTGTGGCGATCGAGCTACTCAGGACGATGTTGGTCACAAATGTTGAAGACAGATGTCATTTGCAATGAGGAGGTTCCACATGCACGGGCATTTCCTGGAATCCACTCCTTCAGGTGCCCGAGTGGACACTTGTAGTGGTGGTCTGTTCTGAACACATGTCAACAGAGAAAACAGTGACCATCAGCAAGGCGGATTCGGAAATATTTGCGTGGGAACCAGTTTCTCGGTGACAAAGGCCGCGTTCGATTTGGCAACCCGAACAACCCGGATCGCTGAATTCTGTCTTCCCATGGGCTGGCCAATTTGGAGAGGTACCTGCACCTGCCTTGTCCAGACGTTTGACCACAGTGATGACGGATTCAATTCTCGGTAAAGTGGAGCAGAAACGCCCAATCCAGGCTTTGACAGAGACCTCAGGCTGTTCCCTCAACAGGAATCCAGGCAACCTGGAGTAACTTCTGTCCTTTGCTCTTGTGTGCAGGTGGCCTCGTTTGCACATTGTTGTTTTTGGTTGTGCGATATTTAATGGCTTTCCTGCATTCATGTACCCTGGACCCATCCACAATCATGAGAACTCAGCACTTTCCTTTGTCCGCAATTTGGACATCCACCTGTCTGTGTTTGGGACACAGTCCACAAAGGACCACTAAATTTGACCAAATGGAGCACAAAATAGTTTGATCCACACTGTGTTGCTTCGTATGGTTGAGACTCAACATTTCTTCTGCTGTGGAAAGTCACTGCCATGCTGCAGGAAATAAAACAGGCATGAATTTAGGAACAAAGAACTCCCACGATGGTGAGGTCAAGCTACACCCAAGGGGCTGGGGGTCACACCCACACCACGACGCCGAAAGCAGAGTGGTTTGGTTGTGACACCATTTCCTGAAGGTCGAGCTTCACCTCATCCTCAGTGGGAGCTGCATTGTTCGTATCATTTTGAGATGGATGTTTTTTTCTTGGTATTTCAGACTGCCATGTCTTTGGATTGTCTTGTGCCATTGAAATGAATGAGGAAGTTAATTTTTTGTACCCGTATGTGCAATGTTTTTAGGAAGATTTTCATGTTTTGACAAAGTGGAAATTGGCATTGCCAGGGAATCAAGTCAGTAAGACGTGAGTAGAGAAACAGTTTGACTCTTTTTGTGAAATTTGTATGTCTTGCCTTTGACCGAATTATTCTTGTCTCAATTTTTTTTCACAGAAGTAAGTAATGTGAAGAAAATACTTGACTGTCGAGCGCTTTCCCCCCCCCACACACACACACACATTTTGCAAATTCCAATCAAACACTTTTGGTCATGCCACCAAACAACAAATACAAAGCTGTTTGTTGGCATCAAGACAGTCCCCCCTGTCCTCCCTGGTACGCCAACAAAAAGCGACCACCTCATAAAAATCCTAGCTCATTCACGAGCGAGTTCATATTCACACGCAAGGTGAGGACTTTCCGTCTTGCTCCAAATTCACATCATCCCTGGTCACATTGCGCCTGAGACCACATCGAGTATGTCACCAAAAACATCCGCTTGGCTTGCATGGGGTTGGGCACTCGTTTCTATTCGGGCACACAACGCAGATTTTGATTGCCTCCGGTGCCGGACAGCAAGACCGCCACCAGCGACTGTCTATAGATTGAAGGCTATTTTCTACTTTGCAACGACAAACAGCCCAGGTTCACACCTTGCTCTGCTGCCGAAGATAAGTTAGCTAATCTTCATCCCATTTGGCATTCAACTGGATCAGGAAGCAACTGCATGCAATTGGCTATTCCTGCTGCGAACATTAGCGAAAACCGTTGGAGCTGCAGCCGCGTATTTATGGAAGCGGAGCCCATACAAATTGGATTTCACTGCCAACTGCAGGCTTGACTCTTTCCGCTGAGTGTGTGATCATTAACAATTTAACTTTGAAGTCTCCGTCAGGGGTAAATCCGGTGCATGGTCCGTGATTCTGTAAGAGCCACAGACACTCCGCACCGGTCGTAGTTCCTCTGGTCACCGACAGTCATCGGTTCACCACCAAAACTCAGCCTCATGAAGCCCGCAGTGCTTCAGCGGAAGATACTCGACACGGATGCACAGGGCCTTCTTTCCTTCAACCAACACCCAAACGCTTTGCAAACGTCATGCAGTCATCGCGTCTCGCGAGTACCAACACTAAATACATAGACTACTGACAGCGCCAGCTCTTCACAAGAGCTTCTAGCCTGTCGCTCACATGGTCATTTCTTTGCAACATCTGTCAAATGCTTTAGGCAGGTCGAATCTCCTCAAGAGATCAAGATCAAGATCAAGATCAAGAGAGAGAGAGAGAGAGAGAGAGAGAGAGAAAGAGAGAGAGAGAGAGAGAGAGAGAGAGAGAGAGAGCAACAACTCCACTTCCTCAACCGTTGCAAAACTTTGGCTGTGGTTCACCGATTGTATGGCGTATCCTGTCAGCCTGTTTGGTGTACATTTCTATTTTTACGAGGCTCTGTCATCTAATGTCGGGATTTGTCATGTCTTGCGGCTGTCGTGCGGGTCAGCACTCATCGGTATGGTTATGTCACAAGACTATTGTGTCACCTCGGTGAACTTGGTCACTGA
>JAAUXT010103608.1_pt1 | contig 25456 bp, 26 predicted proteins | sample 7278171 | NCBI WGS metagenome assembly JAAUXT01 (sample SAMN14350112, study PRJNA611818) | marine sediment metagenome | isolation source: surface marine sediment (1.8m) | place: French Polynesia: Moorea | collected 2018-08
CATCTGGTATGATGAAGTGTTTGCTCATATGATCACCAAAACTTATTAGGCAAGAGATCCATTGTCTGTGAACCAATAGGTATAATTTCATCATCATCAAAGCTTGCTACCATATAGATTTTGAATCTCAAAAACTGACTGATTTACTCTGTGTGTCTGTTGAAAGTTAATGGTCAATGGCTTCAACAAAGTGCAACTCAGTGCAAAATCAATAGTCACAAGTAATTAAACACTAAATATTTCTTGGTTCATCAAGAGTAGATAGGGGACTAAAATTTGTTGAAAGCTGATCAGAGTTGTGGAAAAGTAACTCTAGGTTGTACATAAAATTTTTCAGGGAAATCTATGAAGGTGTTGTTGCCCTACCGAAGGAAAAACGGTTACTTAAATGACAGGCCTCGTATGTTCGGTGTCACCGTGACGTGTCTCTTTTCTGTACACATAATGTTTGAACGATTACATTGTCAGCCCGTTGAAGGTGCACATACAGCCGCCCACTTGTTTTGGTCATACAACAGCAATTTGCTGTGGTGTGTGGTGGCGACAACATTTTACGAAGAAGTTGCTTGTTCGCGCTCTCGCTTGAACATAAACCAATTTTGAACAGATCTGTTCTTCACCAGAGACAGAAAACAATGCCACAGCAAGAACTACACAGAGTTACACTTGAATCTTGTGGACACGAAAAAAACAGCAGGTGCACTGTTTTTCTTTGAAGTGCGAGCAAGTGGGAAAATTGCCTTCCTGTAACATTCAGCGCATGTACTCTCCCAGTTTCCTTGCCTGGGCTACAACTTCATAATCACCTGCCTGCAGGATCAAAGCAAACACGAAGGTCCTGAGGTCGTGGTTGGGCGCCATCTTGCCCTGGGTGGGCAGGAACCTGAAGGTTTGGAATAGGGACGAGATGATCAGGAAAAGTCGGTTCTTCGCCAGGACATCCCCAGGGCACGCTTTCATTCCAGCTCCAAACGTGAACAATCTGAAATGCCAAGTACAAAATGACTTCTTCGGCTGATGAATCAATGTTTCTCCCAGTACTGAGGGTTTCCAAAGTTCTCAGAGGTGAATCCTACCTCTTCCTGTTGGGGTGATCAGGTCCCACCAGCTGCCCCTGTTCATCCAGGAACCTCTCCGGGTTGAAGGTCCAGGGGTCGTCCCAGTACTCAGGGTCATGGTTCATCGCAAAAACATCACCCCAGATCTACAGAGAATGAGCAAATACAACAACCTAACAGGAAAAAACCTTTTCACGTGGTCTGTTGTTTGGTCCTTCACACCGATTTGTTCAAGCAAATGCTTGGGTTCGTACTGAAAGGATTAGACATTCCACCAAATGGGGAGTTGTCACCCTATTTTCTTGCCTGCGTGTTTTTCGGGATGAAGTATCCACCGAGGTGTCCGTCCTGCGTCGCACTGTGAGGTGGGAGCATGGGAACGACCGGTGAGTGCCTGAACATCTCCAGCATCACCTGCAAGATCACCAAAACACAACGCAATTTTTTGAAAGGGTATTTGGACGAAATTGTTTTCAAGCTGTGTGCAGCGAAGGACAACCAAACAATGCTGTGCGTCTGGCTGTGTTCTCGTGTGCACGAGCTTGTGATAACTTTGTATTGAGTGTACTCACACGCGTAAATTTTGCCCCCCTTGTTTCCTGTTTCGCATGTCGCTGAGTACATACCGCATTGGTGTAGGGCGTTTTGTCCTTGTCCTTGAGTCTGGGTTCTGCGCCTCCGATCTTCTAATCGATCTCCCGCTGCATCCGGGTCTGGATCTCGGGGTGGTTCGCCAAGACAGCAATGATAAACCGAGCACTGGCGCTGGAGGTGGCCAAACCTGAACAGAGTGAAGTCAGAGGCACAATTCTGCTCGACAAGCTCGTTTGTCCCTCTGCTTACTTCAGGTACTCAAATCAGCCTGTCCACTCTGTTCTGCAATTGCTTTTGAGAACAAACCCCTGCACATGGAAGACAAGACACGTGGTTCACGGAAAACACATCACACCAGATCTGTGAATAGGTGTCCTCCGGTCAAGCAAAACGAACCGTTTGTTTTAATTGGAGGACAGTGGCACCAAGAATTGAAGCACTCTGACTCTGTGATGAAAAAATTGAACTTGTTTATGCTTCCAGAAACTCTGTGCTTGTGCCTGCAACAACCCAATACCCACATGATACCTGCGTGTTCTTCGGGATCAGGTATCCACCGAGTTTGCCTTCCTGCGTTGCCAAATGGGGGGCCAATACTGGAGCAATTGACACATACCTGAACATTTCCCAGATCACCTGCCGTGAAAAATGGAGACGGCATAGTAGGTCACGAAATGGTAAAAATAAGTAACCTGACTCATTGCAAAATGTGCTGCTGGTGTGATGGGTTATTGGTGGAATTGAAGGGTCAAAAGAGTATGAAAAGGTGACATTCATGTCTGATGGTGCTTTGAGGCTTTGTTTGAAAAAGTGCAAGCCAAATGAGCGACCCAAATGAGCGACCCAAATGTTCACCGTGAGGCCCAGGTGCCTATTTTTATTTGCCGTCTGGAAAAATGTTTTCGGAAAGTGGCTGGGGGTATTGTCTTCTTTGTTTTTGGTTCAATGAAATCATTTCAACCAAGCCCAACTGAACTGAACGTGTCAAGTGCAACATATATAAAATTGATGCTCTGTTGCCACACCAAGACAAATTGCGGTGCAAATGAAAAACGTTTGTGCAACACCGAACCTGCGAGGAAAAGACATTTGTCATGCCATCTCCCATCAATAAGATTCGAACGCACAGCTATCGTGTAGGGCAGTTGATCCTTGTCCTTGAGTCTGGGTTCAGCCTCCCCGATCTTCTCATCGATCTCCCGCTGCATCCGGGTCTGGATCTCGGGGTGGTTCGCTAGGAGGGCGATCAGGGCCCGAGCACTATTTGTGGTACTTGGCAAACCTAAATTCAGAGACAAACACAGACGATCCTTCTGAGAACAAATTCTGCAAACACCTGTGTCCATCAGTGTGCTCTTCGTGACTTCGTGCCGTTTTGCTTTCCACACTTTCATCATTTTCATTTTTGTATTTGAAGTTCTCAGACTTTTGTGTGAAAAAAATACAAGAATCCGTGCACCTCTTTACCTCCCAAAAAGGTGAAAGAAAGCAGAGATTTCAGCACGTCATCAGTCAAACTTTTGGGTTCTCCGTAGATCTGGATCTCCTGCCTCTGGTGCTTGATCAGACCATCCAGGACACATTCCGGCTTCTCGTCATCCATATCATCCTGCATGAGTGCAGGCAAGTGAATGCGCACAGACAAAGCAGGAGTCGTGTAGATTGTGTCAGGTAAATTGATATGAACGACGCAGCAAACATAAAAGTTGATCCCGCGATCACAACAACAGAAATTATAAGGAAACAACAATGTATTTTCCTACCTTCCTCTCCTTCAGCATCTTGTTGTAGATATCCCACATGATTTGTACATTTTCCTGAATTTCTTTCCAAATCGGGTGTCCAAAGTGCCTCAGCCTGCAGCACAAAGTAAAAGCTGAACTTATTTTCCTCAGACACACTCCGTCCTACCAGCCGTACTCATGGACCCAAAATGACTTTTGCCAACAGAAAGCAAAATGCATCTGGCAATCACCAATACACAGTATGCAAAGTGTACTGGGGTCTTCAAAGCAAAATGTACACGAGAAAAGGCTTTTCGGCACCAAAGCAAATGCATGGGACATTTTTAGAAATAGAAACCAGAACTTTTTATCAAAAATGTATCATTCCTTTTTTTTCTCAAACATTCTGCAAATTGTCAGGAAAGCCCTTTCACTTGAGACCAAAATTCAGTTCCCACAACATTTGTATTGTGCCTGTGATTTCCTGCAACAATTTTTGTGTACCTACCACGAAATCACGAAACGATTGGGAATTCCGAGTCAACCGAATATCAGGCTGAGCACGGCTGGTGTGGAGCACGTGCACGTTCGCACTCACCAAGGCATGTACTCCAGCTCGATTCCACGTCCTACCACATTGATGTGCCTCTTCTCTATCAAAGCAACTGCTGCAATTAGTGCTTGGACATCGCTGTCAGCCAACTCTCTTCCAGTCACCTGAAAGAAACAGGAAGCCATGTCGAGGTGGTGTAATTTCAGGGCACTGTCTTGTGTGCAGTTCTCGGCAACGTTGTGTGTTTGCCCGCAACAGAGTGAACAAGGCTGGTGCAAAACTTCTTTTGGGCTGAACGTAACCCAAGGATGGACAAATAGACAGGACTACATCATCTTGGACACTTTTACGGAATCAAGGATCTGCCTCAAAAATCTGCGTGGGAGGTCTGGACAAAATTTGGCCTCTTCAGTTGAACGCCGCACACAGTGTTTTGGTGGCAAGTGGAGATCAGTGCAAAACACAGGTACAGTCGATCCCGCTTTATATGACACTGTCATGGTACACTTTTGGATCACAAGCGAGATTCCCAATTGAGCGACATAAAATGATGAGGTAAAACAGGATCGAACCATAAAAATTGTTGGTTTCAAGCGGAATTCCCAATTACGAGATCAGGCTCGTGTGATGCGTGCCAGATATTCAAGCCATTGAACCTCCCCGCTGAAATGTCAATTGGTGACAGAAAACAAAATACCAGAATGCCGAGAACTTGGCAGGCCAGCATTTCCAGATGAGGTTGTGGGTTGAACGGTTCTCCTCTGGTTGCAGTTATCGTTGCTATTGTTTTCTTCACGTAGGTCAAAGTGATTCTCTCCAACTTCAGTAGTTCATTTCCATACCTGCAAATGAATAATTGAATAGGTGGTGATGTTATGAGGTGAAGTTTTTTAAATTCAAACCTGGAAACATACTTTCTGCCAGAACGGTTGCAATTTACGGCACATCATGATGGAAGCAGAGAAAAGACTTTGCAGAAAACGAGGTCTGTTGTTTCAGTTGTCTGTGGACTGTGAGATGAGGGAAATCACTAGCATGACAGCCCATCCTTGTGCACCTTTTTTCTTGCAGGAAGAGGTTCCAACTGGCCAACTGTGGGCGGAAGTGCATCGAGTTGAACACATTCAGGGCCAACCGCTCATATTGTAGGGCTCCAGGTTGGGTTGACTTTCCTCACTCTGGGTTCGACCTCCCCTTTATCACAGAAATGCCATACAGGATTGTTTGCCTTCTAGGTACAATTTAAAACATTCTACATTTCAGGTGGTTTTCCATATGTGCAGTGTCCTGTCACAAAAACTCACATTCTCATTGAAGTGATGAGGGTTTTCTTCCAGGCGGGAGTTTTACCCAACGCAACCTCATCCTCCTGGAAGAGCACGTAAGGGTCGATACGAACAAGTTTGGGTCTCCCGGAGAAGAAGTCCTGCTTTGTGATCAGTGCCTCCCGTATCAACTCTGGTGAGGACACCTGGAGGAAGAAAGTGAAAACCAAAGAGATTAGCATTCTGTTCCAGCCACACAAAGACTTGAATTGTTCGTGTGGTTGGCATCACAGCTCCACAGTTCCCTGGAATGCTTTCCTGACCCAGCCCACCCTCTCCACAGGTGGCTGAACAATGTTAAGGATGCCAGGGACTCGAAACATTCAGAAGACGAAAGCCACTAGAGAGTTCTGAACAACAGCTGCCAGCTGCATGTTGCAAAGTGAAATCATGACTTGGCTCACCAGAACGATGTTTTGCCCCACGAGGTTGATCTTGAAGATTTTCCCGAACTTCTCCCTCCAGATGGCGAACTGAGGCAGCGGGTTGTTCAGGTCCAGTTGGAAGATGTTTCCAAACAGAGGCCAACCTCGGGGGCCGGGAGGCATTCTGATGAGAACGAGAACACATTGTGTCAAATCCTGACTTTTATTTTGTGTGCCTTTTTGACCCACAGTCTGCTTGTGTTTGAGAGGAAAGTCTGACTCGCGGGTAAGTCTGCCTCAAAGTTCGCCCTCCCCCAAATGTGTTCCATCAGGGTCCTGCACGCACATCGGGAACCAACCAACATGGATGCACACTCAATCTCTCTCGCACAAAGAACACACGGTCAAAATCCCTCACCTCCTGCTGTGGTTCCATCGCCTGCAGATCCAGGTCGCCACCAGAACCACCAGCACCGTCAAAATCATCTCTATGGCAACGATTTGAAGAAAAAGTATTGGAACGGTTGCTTGAAAAAATTTGACAGCAACTTGTTCAAGAAGATCAAGATTGAACTCTTTCACAAACACAGTACGTACAGGGCAAACAAGTGAAGGATTCCAAACACGCGAACAGGACGTTCCGCTGACTCAAGAGTCATGGTTGCGTGTGTTGTGCACATCATTTTGGCATCAACTCGAGCCAAAAGACCGACAAGCCAAACAAATTTCTGCGTCTGCAAAGCTACTGAATCTGTTGCGTGGACAACGTACATTACAAACTGGTGTTCTCCAGGTTGGTCCTCAAAATCAAGCGTGACATTCTGGTGAAGCCAGCACCGATTTTTCGGTCAAATACGGTCCAAGTGCCTGGAAGGCAACATGGGAGGATTCTTGTGCGTCTTTCTCCTGTGTACTTGGTGTGTTGCCTTCATGCACAGTTGAGCGCAGCCGTGGGCACCGACGCTCCACGAAAACCCTGAGTGTCGTGAATTCCAAGGCTCCGACACACCATTCACGAAACTGCAACACCGGTCGCGTCAAACACATCCACATCTAATTTTCCTCGTCATGCAAATGAGCTTGAGTATAGTTTGTCAGTAGTGGATCCAGCTTTTGTTCAGGTGGGGGGCGATCCTTCTCGGCAGCGGGTGCGCTACTTCACTTCGAAACATGATTTAAAACGAACACAAAATGTGGTGCAAGCAAGCATTGTTGTTGTATCTATTTTCGAACGAGATGTGTGAAGCGAGGCTGGCAGGACACACAACTCGAAATAAGCTTTGACACAATACACACACGCACGTACATTTTATCCGACAACGAACTGCATGTCAACTCCCGGTATCTCAGGACCAGAGCACGACCAAATGGTGTGGTCGTGCTCTGGTCCTGTTACACCGGGTTGTGCGCTTCATTCAGTGTTCGCGCTTCAGTGTCGCTTTGTGTTGAATCAGGCTCCGTACTTGTGCTCAATCGTGTTTTTTCAACAGATTTCACCGTACAGAGACACCATATGCAAAAGGCTTTGCGGTGCTACAATGCCAGAGAAGCTCGAAACAGGGGCAGTTTTTCAGGTGTTGAAAGACAAAGGTGCATGAAACAACAGTTAGCCTGTCTTTTTTCTTTAACGTTTTCAGGAACAGCAAAAGTTGTGCTCTTTGCAACATTCAGTACTGTCCAAGTTTTCTTGGCTGGGCCACGACTTCATATTCCTTTATCTGCAGGGCCAAGGACAACTTGAAGGTCCTGGGATCGTGGTTGGGAGCCATCTCACCCTGGGTGGGCAAGAACCTGAAGGCTTGGAACAGAGAGGTGATGATCAGGAAGAGTCGGTTCTTCGCCAGGACCTCCCCAGGACATGCTCTCCGTCCAGCTCCAAAGGTGAACAATCTGAAAATGACAACATGTGCCAACCACGAGGAACAAAAACCCAAAACAGTTAGCATGTGTGTTGCCTTCATGACAGCAGACAAGCCTTGAGAAGATCCTTCTTTTGCTATCAAAGTTCACACAAGCAGGCCATTTCAGTAACACTGTGGAAACACGCGTGCATACCTTCTCCTGTTAGGGTGATCCACCCCTACCAGCTGCCCCTGATCATCCAGGAACCTCTCCGGGTTGAAGGTCCAGGGGTCCTCCCAGTACTCAGCCTTGTGGTTCAGCGTGAACACATCGCACCAGATCTGCAAAAGGTGCCCTTCGGTCACGACAAGCATTTTGATTTGTGGTTCACCAGTGGAAAGAACGCAAATGCATTCTGTGCAGAAAAGAACTTGAGGTGGCTCCTGCCATCAATAATTCTGTGCAAGGTGCCCACAACCACCCACATGTCACCTGCGTATTCTTCGGAATGAAGTATCCCCCCAGTTCTCCGCCCTGGGTTGCCGAATGAGGAGCCAAGATGGGAGCAATGGGTGCGAATCTTGTCAGTTCATGGATCACCTGCAACGAAAGGCGACGTCTTTTCAACAGTGCTCGTCAGCTGGCAATCGGACCTGCCTTTTCGAGACACAGTGGGATGAATACTGCCCAACCTCTTCGGGAGTCTTTGGAGGGGTTTGAGATGTGCGTCAGCCCGAGTGCTGCTGGGCTTTGAGTTTGCTTTTGGTGGTTCAAATTTGGATGTTTTGAGTCTTTTTGGATTTATGTGAGTCAAGGATAATGTGAGAGGAAAACATTGCCAAGTTTGAATTTTTGGGTTTGTGAGGGTGAAAAGTAGATTTTTTGGGGGTCGTGAAATTATGGACTTTGCTGTGCAAATTGGGTGCCATATCATAAAGTGTTTTGAAAAGGGATTTGGGTGACTGGTGAAAACCTATTTTTGTTTTCAGGAAAACATACAGCCATCGTGTACGGCATTTCCTCCTTGTCCTTGAGTCTGGGTTCTGCCTCCCCGATCTTCTCATCGATCTCCCGCTGCATCCGGGTCTGGATCTCAGGGTGGTTCGCCAGGAGAGCTATGAGGGCCCTTGTGCTGGCACTGGTGGAAACCATACCTGTGGGCACAGCAACACTGGAGGCATCACTCAAGAAAACCCTATTCTTCATTCAATCAATTTCTCACCGTTTAGCCTCAAGGACAAAGCAGTTCATTTCATTGTGTGTTTTCCAAACTTAGTACGGTCTTGCTCTCAAATGAAGAAAACACATTCTGAGTGAAGAAACAAGTATCACGAGACTTCTTTCACCTCCAAAAATTGTGGCGGAAAGTAGAGACTCTAGCATTGGATCAGTGAAGTACTTCGGTTCCCCAAGAGTCTGGGTCTCCCGCCTCTGGTGTTGGATCAGACCATCCAGGAAACATTTTGGGTTTTCGTCATCCATTGCAGCCTGAGTGGTGAGAAAGTGAGTGTGCGCCAGAACACCCAGAGTGGTGTACGTATGGACTGCGTCACATTGTGTGGACGCACTCGATTTTTGCGCAAGTTTTTGGTTGTGAGATCAAAATCACCAAACACATTGAAAGAACAGAAAGGTCGGATTTGGCCATTTGGTGTGTAATTACTCACCTGCCTCTCGGAAAATATCTTGTGGTAGATATTCCACATAATTTCTGCATTCTTCTCAATTTCTTTCCACAATGGGTGTCCCATGTGTCTCAGCCTGCGGATGACATTTTTGCAAAACAGAACTGCAGGTTGATCACCTCAGACACAAGAGAAGTTTTCATGCACACTCACATGGGCACTCACCAAGGCATGTACTCCAGCTCGACTCCACGTCCGACGATATGGAGGTGCTTCTTCTCCAGTAAAGCAAAGGCCGCAATGAGCGCCTGAACATCTTTGTCAGAAAACTCTCTCCCAGTCACCTGAAGGAGATCGAGTATTAACAATGAGATGCTATTTTTCAGGGCACTGCACTTTCTGTGTGTCCATCTTATCAGCAACAGAGTGAGATATACACCCACCAAGCAGTCTGGAAACAAAAAAGAAACTACCAAAATGGCGAGAACTTGACAAACAAGTTCTTCGACACAGTTGTGTGGGTTGAATGGTTCTCTTCTGGTTCCAGCTATTGTTGTTATTGTTTTCTTCACACAGGTCAAAGTGATTCTCTCCAGCTTCAGCAGCTCATTTCCATACCTGTAAAAGAATGATTGAACAGGTGTTGATGCATAGTGAAAGTGAGCTTTGTAAATTTTGAGTTTGGGCTGTGCCCTGTGTTTTGGTGTCTATTGCAGGATTTCAGTCTGAAAATACAAGGAGTGTCCTGCCTCTGAAAAAGGACAGACTGGAAATTCGGTGGTGTATTTGCAGGGTTTGGGTGGCATGATTGTCCCTCAAATCTTTCAAAAAGTAGAAAAGCTGTGTTCACAAAAGAGAGTGAGGCGTTTTTGCGTCAGTCGTGTCTCAAACAGGTACAGCGGAGATTAGAATGCCCTGGCATGACACCTTTCTCACTGGCCGACGACACAAACTGAGTTGGAACACCCCTCCCACCATGTCACCTTGAGCCAGACTGCGTGGCTGGTTTTGATTTCTGTGGGAACCTGGAGACATTCTTCATTTCTGGCAGTACTGTGGCTGATCAACTTACATTTTCATGGAAGTAATAAAGGCTTTTTTCCAGGCGGTAGTTTTGCCCAAGGCAACCTCCTCCTCCTGGATGTGTACGTAAGGGTCAAGGCGAGTAACTTTGGGTCTCCCAGAAAAGATATCCTGCTTTGTAACCAGTACCTCTCGTATCAACTCTGGTGAGGATACCTAAAGGACGAAAAGTAACAAACAGTGGAAAAGAACAGTAACACTGGTGGTTCCTAGCCGTACAATGGCTCTCCACTTACTAGAATGATGTTTTGTCCAAGGAGGTTGAACGTTAAGATTTTCCCGAACTTCTCCCTCCAGATGGCGAACTGAGGCCACCAGTTGCTCAAGTCCAGCTGGAAGATGTTTCCTAACAGAGGCCAACCTCGGGGGCCGGGAGGCATTCTACATGACGAAAAAGTGGACATCTGATACGCAGCAACTCACAATTTTCTCCACAGTGAAACCTTTTCATGTTGCCCAAATATCCAGGAACCAAGAAACCACGCAACGGTGATGTGATCTTGTGTGCAGACGCAGTTTTAGCCCACATCTCAAGGCAAGGTCAACATGTTTGTGAAAGCAAGTGAAAGAAGGTATCAAGCGCACAAACGATCAAGCAGTTCTGCAAAGAGAGCCAAATGCTTCAGTCTACCTCCTGTTACGGTTCCATCGCCTCCAGATCCAGACCGCCACCAGAACCGCCAGCACCGTTAGAATCGACTGCATGTCTCAGTCGAAGGAGAGAAAGTAAATCGTCTGACACTTCGTGCGTGTATAAAACCCAATCTTCGGTTGCTGACTGCACAAAATGCACACAAATAAGACTTTTTTGTCTGATCTTTGCAGTGGCAAAAACACAAAAAGCGAACAGGATACGAGGCTGTTTTCAGAAGTAATTGTTCCTGTCCGAACAAAATGAGTTCAAAACCTTTTTGCGCGACGAGACCTTTCATGTGAACAATATCAACATCCTCGCCAGCAAGTCAACAAGTGAACACAACAACCGCTCAACTTTTTTACTCATCACAAAGAGACTTTCATAACAGATTTCCAGACCAGTTCACAGCGCACAACACAGATGTTCACAAAGGACAGATCAGTGCTGCACGTGTTCAGAGTCACGCTGAGACGGGATTCACCGGACTTGTGACCTCAATGACAGAGATCAACGTGCAAGCACAGAGCCAATGGTCAGCAGTCGATCATGATCCCTCCCTCACCACTTCAAACATTTTCCGCGACACATAGACCGCAATCAGTACTTCTGAGAACAGCGCTCAGCAGGAGGCGTCTTGTGATCGGGAGTGAACCGTGAAACCCTCAAAACTTGTTCTGAAGATTGAGTCCATCCTGCGGCTTTTTGTGCAAAGTGACAGTTTTATCCCGCAAAATATTTTTGCATCGAGAGTGTAAAACTGGGGCAGACTGTAACGATATTTTCGAGGATCAGAGAGTCAGACTGTTTGTCCGCTCTTTTTCATTCTCTCTGTGACAATTTATGTGTGTGATGTTGTGTCAAAGTTTCAATGTTTTCGTGTTTTTAACTGTGTGTAGGGCAGCCAAACAACATTTGTCAGGTGAACGCGAAGAAGTTCAGAACATCTTCGAGAGTTAGCGAGATCCAACGCTCGGAGTGAGGCCGGAGGCTCCTGCAGGGGCGCCCCCCCTCACGGTCCTCTCAGGCCCTGAACCAGTGCTGCTGCAGTTGTGCTCCGTGCAGAGGTGGACCATGGAAATCTCAACACCCACAAACCGTTTTGATTCTTTGCATGTTTTTGCAAAATTGACGTCGTATCCCCCGATCACGCGATCGCCCTGACCACACATTTTGAATCTTGCAGGGAGCGCCCTGTTCAAGGAAACAACAATCCAGTCGAGGTCGATGACTGAGGGCCAGGGAAATGGAGGCGCAAGCCTTGCCATTAAAAGAGGAAAAGGGCCAAAACTAAGGGGAAAAAGAACGATCTCAAGTCTCTGCACCACACTGCTGCGTGGCGTGTATCTGAAGTGAAACCACAATGCGCCAAAGTCAAAACGACCTCGGCGCAATCGCGCACTGCCTTCTTGTTCAAGTCTCACATTCTTCTCAAATATTCTTCACGGGTCGTCGTGCTGCCCTGTGCACCAAAGTTCAACACTGGGTTTTGCTTCATGAATCTCTCCTTTATTGGTCCTCAAAAATTGTTGCCATATTGTTCAGATTTTTGTCAGATGCTTCAGTCAGGTTTTTCGATCGTGTGAGTTGGGATCGCATCTGGATAACAAAAACACATCATTGCAGGCACGGGCAAGAACGGTGTCTGGAAATGGCTGGAGATCAGTTGATCTGTGCTGAGAGAGTGGCACAAATTTGGTTCAAGAAAATTCTGGTGCAACCCACATTGAATGCAGGGGCACGATACCTGAAATGTTCACTCAAGCAAAATCGACTTCCACAGAAGGTACAAAGACCATACCTGACTTGGGCACGAGCCTGTCTATCACGTGCTGCAGAATATGAGGAACTGCAAAACATCATGTCAATTAGAGTCAAAGCTCCATCAAGAACTTTTGTCTGCTGACAAGAACAAACAAATGACCATTTCATTCTTGGTTTTTGACCTGAAAATCTCATAATTTTGGTTCCTTCACAGCAGAATGAGGGCACGGCTACCCGTGAACTTACGCTTGTGCTCCTCGTTCTCTTCGCAGCGGTACCCGCGGAAGCCGTGGGGACAGTCGCACACCGGGTGCTGTCGCGCGAAAAAGACCCGGGTGATCCTGCACGTGCCGCCGTTGAAGCAATAGGTCGGGCCACACGGGTGCACATCTGTGGAAATCAACAAACACGTGCACCAATTGTGGTCATCAATAGAACAAGGAAGAACAGCAAGAAGACCCTTTGTGCACTGACACAAGACGCAAAAGAAAGTGTCTACAGTTCCGCTTTTTCGACCCACACATGGGGACAAGAAAGGGTGCGTTCAATGGGTCTGAGTTTTCATTGTTTTCATCAGGCCTCAGTGCCACAAAATTGAGGCAAATTTTGGGATGCGTCCTGAACACGGTAACGTCTTGTGCACGGAATTGTGGGTAACTCACTCACAGTTTTCACACATGGTCCCAGACGCTCCCGGCGCACAGTGGCACCTGAAGCCTTCTCCCTGCGTCGTGCAGTTTCCATTCTTCTGACACGGACTTGACGCACAGGCTGTCACTGTGGTCAAAAAAGAGCAAAATGAGAAGAATTTTCTTTGGGTGGGCTGAACAAATTACAAATTTCAGAAAATCCCATCTCAACCTCACCATTCTCGCAGTGTTCTCCCAACACGTGAGGAGGGCAGTGGCACCGATAGGTCGGCTTCTCCTGATCCAAAACTTCACACGACCCTCCATTCTGACAGTAGCCAGTGGAATTGCAGTGAACCACTGTTCAAAGGACAAGCATTTTCTTGCATCGCACAGGCAGAATCAGAGCAAATTCGGGAATGAAGGAAAATGTCTTAAACTGCCAATAAACACCTACTGGTGGTGCAGTTGTCTCCGCCCCACCCGTCGGGGCACTCGCAGTGCCGTCCTGCCCAGCCCTCCTGACACAGACACACGGGGGAGGAGTGTCCCTCCTCGGGGGGTCCCGAGAGAAAGCACTCCCCTCCGTTCTTGCAGAAGTCATACGTGCACGGGGCAACCACTGCAATCACATTGGTTGGAGTTGGTAAAGTTCAGTCAAGAATTTCGGTCAATTGACTGGGTAAATTTGAAGAAGGGGCGTTCTCTTTCTGCTCCTCAAGCTGGTGTTGATGTTGGAATTACGGTGGCCAAGGTACATTCTGCTCATTCTTGAGTTTTCAGAGCACCCACAACAAAAACACAAAAATTTGCAATCGTTCAACAAAGTTGTGAATCTTGTCAGTCAGAATTGCACGAAGATGGTCCAAGATGCTTCTGAGCAGCAGCGATGGGAAAATATATCTTGAGCACACGAGCAACATTCCGATGTTAGCGTGACCAAAGAAATCATCGTAATTTATGAACGTGTCTGAAACAACTTTTGACGAAGGCCTTTGGCCAGAAAGAATTGCACATTTTTATTTGGGGAGAGTGTTGTCCCAGCATGTATTCAGAAGTTGCCAGCGGGTGTGCCAAAAGCACGACTGCGTTGTTCCTTACACCGATCACAGTGTTTTCCTGTGGACCCAGGCAGACAGTGGCACGTGTACGTGTTTCTCTGTTCGTCCACCTCGCACCTCGACCTCCGCTGACACGGCTTGTACGAGCAGGACGAGACTGCGGAGACAAGAACACGGCGTAGATCTAATGCAGACAAAACAACCAAAGGCCTGCACACAAGGAGCAAACAACACTCTGCAGGCAATGGGAGGACCATCTGGTTTTGGGTTCAATCATTCAAAAAATTCACCGAAATTGCCCACAGCGCAGATGCTGAACATACTCACTTGTTGCGCATCTTATTCCCACGTAGTCTTCGGGGCACCAGCACTCCACGTGGGTGTGGTGATCCCATATGTTCTCACTCTCCCGGAAGAAGTACGTCTGGTTGTGAATGACACAGGTGCCTCCGTTCAGACAGTAATTCAGGTTTCTGCAGTGCCTCACTGCAATGAAAATTGTGTCTGAATGCACTGATGAAGGGAAGTCTGGAAACCTCCGAGCCTCTCCCAAACAAACCAGTGAAACACGCCTGATTCCCTGTGAATGACTCCAAGTCTGACAACAATGGGTCAAGAGCCCAAGTTGCAGTAATGCGCATGCAAAAAAATACACGATGCAAATTGTCCAGTTTACACCTACAAGGAGTTTCTGTGGATCCAATGATGTCTCGTATACAAGGAGGAAAGTGGGATTTCAGGCAAATGAAGACAACGCGAAACAGAAAAGGCAGAAGAAAGTTTTGCCCTCACAGTATTCGCACCGCGCTCCTTTCTTGTCTTCTGGACAGTCGCACCAGTAGTGGACGTCATCCACACCGTGACGGGTGTCCGAGCACGTGCCTCCGTTTATACAAGGGTTCGATTCGCACGGGCGGACGACTGAAACAAACATTCACACAGAAAAACACACGTAACATTCTGCTGAAGGAGCCGCACTTGTTCTGTGTATTTTGATGCAGTCAGACCTTTCTCTTCACACCTGTCTCCAATCCACTCAGACGGACACAGACACACGATCTCTCGGGATGGACCGAGCAGGCCCTGTCCACAGTGGGCTCCGTTCAAACAAGGATTCGGGAAACAAGGGTCTTTCTCTGAAACAGCAATTGTGTTCTGGTCATGATGAGCTCATTTTTCCCAGGGGCATGTCCACAAGCACTTTCCCCTGACAACCCCCTTATTCTGTGCATAAATATTCGAACATCAAGATTTGTGTGTGATATCTTGTTTGTCTCCATTCGTCTTCATGCACTTCAGCTTTCAGAACAACCACACTGAAACGGTTGTTCTTTGCATTTCTCTGGACATGGCAAATCATTGACAAGTGTTGGTGATGCAAAATATTCGGTAAGCTCAGGCCTTGAAGCAAGAAAAGCAAGCTAGACACAGGCTCTGCAAAACGGTTGAAAGATGAAGTTGTATCACACGCAAACCACACACACACACACACACATCTGAGAATCTACCAAGTTTGTTTGGAGAAGAACACATTTGTACCGTGTTGTTTGCATCACTCTTGGTTCAGATGTAAAGAAAAGGGCACGAGACAAAGCAACACGTTCCAGTAAATATCCAACGAAACCAAGTCGTGGTCCGTCACTCAGAACAGAAACAGGGAAAACATTCACAAAGTGAGTGACTAACAAAAAGCTGTAGTGACAATGCATCAGGGATCACACTTGATGTAGGAGGCAATTGACAAAAAGAAGAGCAGAAATCATGTCACAACACAGAAGAACAGGGAACAAAAGCAGCAAAAAGCCAGACTCAAACGACTGGATTTTTGTGCAGCAAGATTGACTTGGCTTGTGATCAGCTGTCAAGAAATGGACAGAGACCACAACTACAGAGAGAGAGAGAGAGAGAGAGAGAGAGAGACGCACACACACACCTTGGCAGGTGACAGTTCACCTGGTTCTCACTTCGCCCACCCCTGAGGGATAGCAGGCTGAGCGGACCTTGCAGTCTGACAGGTCACTCTGCAGGATTTCCATCCCTGATGACAGTGCTGCGGTACGTGCGTGACACGCAAAAAGGAGTTCCAAAATGGCCAACTAAAGTCTCTTGTGTTTGTTACGAACCTGAAGCAGGTGGATGTTCTGTGTGGCTTCCGCAAGGTTTGATGACGTCTTTGTGTTGCACGCACACCTCACACATGTCACACACTCGGATACGCTACGAGTTTCTCAACTTCAACAAGACAAAACTCATTGGTGCTTTTTGCCTCGTCTGATTGTTTTTATTTTTAAAAAGAAAACACACAAGTTTCAGACAACAAACACATTCAGCACACTCTTAGCCTGGTTTGTTGAGTCTCGTTCGGTAGAAGAACAGTCCTGAGTGCCGTGTTCTGCTTCTGAAAGACAAGAGAAGAAACAATCAACACAAAACAAGAATGCACAAGCAAGAGTCGTGCGAAGAGCGTGTTCTTGAGCAGAACACCCAAAGAAACCGTTCAGATTATCTCACGCTCAACAGCAAGTGTACGCACAGAGCATCACAAGCACAGATACCGTTTTTCACCCACACCCATGTATAAGTCGCACCCATGCATAAGACGCACCCGAACTTTTGGCGGGTCTCATGTGTGCAAATGTGCGCGTGTGTGCTGCCGTGTGTTTCTACCTCGGTTGATAGGAGCGTCCGACGTGTGATGTGTGACACTTGGATCACGTTTTTCGATCTGCAAACAAATCCATTTGGCCAGGGTCAGAATGGCAGATTCAATCCTTTCCCTCCAAGTCCAAATGGAAAATTTCTCGCCCCTTCCCTCCCCCGAATCTGGTTCCACCAGGGACTATGCAGTGGAGCGTGACTCACAGGAGCAGCGCGGTCCTTCCCAGCCCGGCAGACAGAGGCAGCGCGCGATCTTGGCCCACCTCCCGCTGTACGGGTACTGCACCTGGCAGCCCCCGTTGATGCAATAGCCAGGACGACACGGGGCTATCCCTGAGAACACACGGGAGAGAACGACGGTCAGATCAGTGTGATTAAAAATTTAGCAAAAAACAGCGCGTGAAGGTGCTTAAGGTTCTCCCAAGAAAAGAATGACTGGTGGAAATTCTTCATCGCAATTCTGAACGCAAACACTGGTGTGTGTTGTGAAGACAGTGATTTCAGGACTGTGACTGGTGGGGGCTGATTCCAAATCAGGAAGGGTGGCCCTTGCAGACGCCCCTGGGGAATGGGCGTCCTGAGCCCTACCCAGGATCTGCACCTGCATCATCACGAACCAGCGGAGGGAAACACGTACACTCCTCGCAGCGGAACCCGGTGTTGCCGAACGCGCACTCACAGCGGTAGCCCGGACCGTCGTTGAAACACTTCCCCAGATTCTGACACGGACGGTCTTTGCAATTCAGTTCTACAAAAAAAATCACAGGAAAAACAACAAACGCAAATCAGTTTCCAAAAGTTATAAGTTTCGGTGGGACTTCAACTGTTTGTCAGAACAAAATAAATTTCAACTCACTGATCTCGCACTGGTGCCCGACGATGTGATGGCCTGGACACTCGCACGTGAAGTAGATTCGCTTTCTCTTGTAGGTGTGCGTGCTGTTGTGCACCACGTCGACGTCCTCCAGCTGGTGCACCGAGCACGTGCCTCCGTTCTTACAGTAGTTCAGGTTGGTGCAGCGCTGTACTGTAGGGGGGGGGGTGTGCAGAGCAGAAAGTTAGGCAGGGCAGGTGTGTTTGTTCCCGAACGAGTGTTTTTGTCTCAACTTGTTTGAATCCAACGCACACAGAAACAAATACAGAAAGACACACCCGCAAATATTTCTTGTGGCATTTGCTTTTGGGTTTGAAGTAATTGAAGACCATGTACTCACATTTACCACACTGTTTGCCTTCCCACATGCTTGGGCAAATGCAGGAGAAGTCCGTTTCACCCGCAACACAGGTGCCTCCCATCTCACAGGGGTCTGGGTCACACGGGTCGACTGCAATTCAAGTTCGTGTTGTGCACACACAAACTGGTCTGTTCAAGATACTAATGCCTACCCAGGGTCATGCAAATCCCAATGCAGTGCACAAATGGAGCACCACAAGCCAGGAAGCCAATGCCTTCACAATGCAAAATGACCCAACACAGAACAAGAGGCAACTCTGTGCCATTGTTGGAAACCTGAATGATTCGTGTTGTTCCATTTTCATGTGTCATATTCCACACACAAAAGGCAAGACAGTCTGAAGTGTCTTCAGGTTGCTTCCCCTGCAACCTGTGAAGACCACACAAAAAACACAAGAATTGGCACAAAACAGTCGTCGTACATCTTTGACACCTATCTCCGTGGTAGAACTGATGACAGATACACTCTGTCTCGGTGGAATTCCTTGTTCCATTGCAGGTTCCACCCTCTCCACACGTGTTGTTGTATTCACATGGGTTTCTGACTGAAATTGAGCAAAAAGGCATTCAGGTCTTTCATCAAAAGTGTTGGCACACCACTTGTCACCCACAGCTTGCAGCTGGAAAGCTGAGAGAGACACACAGATGCACACACTGAAAAAGGATTAAGTTTTTCCATCTCTGTGTTCTCACTGTTCGACAAAAACCTTTTGGGGGTTTCACCACAAACTCCATATTCTCTGCTAAAGCTTTCCAGCTGTTCAGTGCAATACAACTATCACAGGAGTGGTTCTTGGTGTGCCAAACAACAAGTGACGAGGAAGCTGAACATCAAAGGTTCAAGTACAATCAATTGAGGCCAGAAAGAATAAAAGTAAAACATTTGCAGGGAATCCAACAGCTGCACTGGTGAACAACATTGAGTGAAGAAGGCGCAATGGATCAAGACATACGATGTCTGTTTCAAGATGCAGACGTATTCAGAGTCGTTGGATGCCAACAAAGAAGGAAATTACTTGCATTGAGCCCTCATTCAGGCGAAATGTGAGAAACACAAAACACAAAACACCACGTGTTCCCAAAGACAGGAGCGAAAATGCAGGCACAAAGAACAAGGAGACACTGTCCAAACGCTCTGGACAGACACACGATTTTGCTCTCGTGTGACGTGCAGAAATACATTGTTTTGGCAAAAACATCCTCAACAGAAAGCGAAAGAAAAGAACATTAGAACAGTCCCAGCACAAACTGGTTCTCACTTCGCCCACCCCTGAGGGATAGCAGGCTGAGTGGACCTTGCAGTTTGACGGGTCGTTGTGCAGGATTTCCATCCCTAATGACCGTGCTGCGGTGTGAGTGCGCACGCGAAACGCCAAGTTTTATGCAAAGAACATTTGCAGCATCTGATCTGAACAAGCCTGTTCAATGAAGATGGTCCATTCTCCTTTCTCTGGTACAATCCACACATTGATGTTGACCACACAATGAGGAAATCCTTGATTTTTACATATGATTTTCCACTGTACTTTCTCCACCTCAATCTGCACCACGGAACCAGAAATCCTCCTTCCACGGCCCCTGGAGGGAAATAGTTTTGGTCTGCGCTGTTTTGGCCATGCATAATGCATATCAGGTTCTTATCTTGCCTCAGGTGTCTGAAGAACATACGTCAACTGCAGGAAGATCCACCGTGCACGTCAGTGGCCAGACTTGCCAAAATCAAGGACCTTTGGCTCAACACGATTGCTGCACCGTCACGCCGAACCCGCCATTTGTTGCCGTGTATCTGGCTCCATTTATTGGTTTGGTTGGTCTGTGCCTGCCAGTTGGTGAGGAGGATCTCACCTCATAACATGCAAAACTGTCCGAGGAAAGATTGAAGCAAAGCTCATTACCTCCTGTTTCTGCTCCACGCCTCCATTTCCAGACGGCCACCAAAACCACTGTGAACGCTGCAACCAACTTCGTGGACCAATCAACCTTTGGGGAGTAGAATCTCGCAACCAAATCTGCCGCGAGTGAGGATCAGAGCCGAAAGATGAACCACCACAGGGGAGGATCCTGGTTTTGATCAAGGGGGTTCTGACCTCAGGGGGATGCAGTTTTGTACAACAGAACAGCTTGTGGAGGGATCCGCTATCTGACGCACAAAGAAATGGGTCGTTTGTCCTTGTAGCACATCATACATGGGGTAATTGTTCGTGTTGTCAGGGGTTTCCACCACTGGCCCCTGGATCTGCCCGTTGCACAGCATTTCCAAACCCACGTGTGGTACAAGGTGTCATGCGGGCGTGAAAATTCGCTTCAGATTGTGAATGGTGAAACTTGTGTCATTGAACGTGGCACTTTTGACTTTCAGTTGTTTCGCGGCTGTTTTGACACGAGACTCCAAAGACCTCGGGTCAGTTCTGCCTGACGTTCAAACAATTATGTTTTCTCCCTCACAGCAGATGTTTGACTGATTTTAGGGAAGTCACAGCTTCTGTGAAACATTCACACACCATGCTTGCCAAAAACTTAACAGAACTTGAGTCCGCGCTTGTGCTGAAGGCAACCTGAGATGAAATACGTGTTTTGAAGGAGCGCCCAGAATCACGAAGTACAGCATTGGAACAAGTCGAAGTCGAGGTCACATTTGTTCCGGCTTCACTAATTTCGTCGAAGCCACCCACCCGGCTCCGGAAGTTTGGCCTGCAAGAGGCTGGAGGCACCAACGACGCGACAAGCGAAATGCGTGGAGCACTTCGCAATGGACATCTAGATTTCGAAAAGTTTATGTCAATTTGGGGGGTTTTGGTGATCAATCGACTTCAGAGGAATGAAAACTTGTCTCGAGGTCAGAACAATGTTTCCACGCCAAGCATTGCGAAACGATCTGTATTGAGCAAAGATCCAGCACTTGCCAGACGACAAGGCAAAATTTTGTTTTCAGCAGCTATAGTTGTGTCACGCAATAACCTCACAAGCAGTTCGGTCTCCCGCTGAAGGCGTCTTGTTGGTGACAAACATTTCTCGCATCAACTCAGGCGACGAAACCTGTTCAAGAGGAACAACATGCACGAAAGATTGAAACAAATACGAGACCATGCAAGGCCCGAGCCACACCGTGAGGGAGGGGGTTCACACAGGTTTCTTTCTCAGGGCGGCTAAACTTTTCCGTGACATTGTGACCCCCCATCAATACGTGTGTACAGACAGACAGACAGACAGACAGACAGACAGACAGACACACACACACACACACACAGACAGACAGACAGACAGACAGATACCAATTACTTGAGTCGCGCTCGCGCGACTGAAAAGGAACCTCTTACCTGCTGCTGAAGATCCAGGCCGCCACCAGAACCTCCAGCACCGTCAAAATCATCTCCACGGCAACACACATGTGCAACGTGATTGCTTCAGTGTTGAAGCAAATTTTCTTTGCGAATCTTTCATTTCAGTCGATTTCCGGCCGGCGACAAGTTTAGCCTCGGTTCAATTTTGCATATCTTTCAGACTGTCCAAAAACTTCGAGCATTTATCTTACTTCTTTGTCCTTGAACCCATCTGGCTCCTTCTGTCCCAGCAGTGAGATTCCTTTCTCAGATCCACCTATTCATGCATACCTCCTCTCAACCCGCCCCTCCTGCATCCTCCTCTCCTCTGGAATCGCCGCTTGTCCAGGATCCACCTTCCCCGGATCTGCCATTGCCTCAGGCTGTGCATTCAGTCAGGATCACAGCCTCTGGATCCACCCTGAATTCTCCCTCCCGTACAACTGCTCATGTGTCCTCCGTCCCTCCTGGATCGCACTCCCCCTGGACCCACCCTTCTTCTTGGATTCTTCATTCAAGGTTCCAACGCACCTGCGGATCTTTCTTCCCTCTAGGATCCACAATCCCTCCTGGATCTACCCTCCCCCCCAGTGGAGGCGCACCGTTGCGCTTCCATCGCCATTTCCGCGTTGCCACTTTTTATCTCCGTCGTGTTTCTGATGAATCTCCACCGCGCGAAACCACTTGTCCGTCGTGTTACCCTTCTGAATCCCAACACAACCAATATCAATCCCGACAGAGACAGAACACGAGCTCAAGGTTCGTCTGAAAAATGTCACCTTTTATCTATTTTGATTGCGATCAAGTATGTCTGTATGAGTATCGAAAAAAATAACATTGTTTGGCCACGAACGTACTTTGAGTGCGTTTTCAAAGGTGTTTCGAGTTGAACGAGTACAAGCACACAAAAAACAAAACACAGAAACAGAACCAAAAACAAACAAATTGTAACCAATTGCACATTTAAATTAAATCCACTTTTCATATTTACATGTTTTTTGCCTTCACATGTTTGCAAGAATCAAAATCACACGACGGCAAAATGGAGAACAAAGATGAGGAACATGAACAGGAGGACGAGAATGTTCGATGAAGAGGTTCTCAGCGTGTTCGACGGGTTGACGCTTTCGTCATCCAACAATTCGGCGAACTTTTCATTCTTGACTCAGACGCAAAAACTCACCAGCAACCATTTGGAAGCGATTCCAACTCAACACGATTTTCAGTCTTGTTCAGAAAAGATCTGCACTCCCACCCCGCTTTCAAGACAAAGCCAAACCTTTCGGCCCTCCCCCGCGGTGGAAATGCTTTTTGACAGTATTGCTTTAGAGGTTGAGACAAAGCCACAAATGCAACAACACAAAAGTTTGAAAAAGGCGGTCGGTCGGTCGGGTGCATATTTCTCGCCGCACCTGCGCCGAAAGAGGAAGAACGCAGCGCACGAGTGCGCAGCCGCAGCCTCCTCCACGATATGTCTATTTTTAAATGCAGTGCTCGTATGTCTGGATCGAGCCCCACCAGTTGGTGCAGTGGATCCAGTGTATAGTTGTCTGTGCACACACACTGGACCCAAGGGTTCGCGCACAACCCGCTTCCACTACTTCGAAGAGCGGAGTGTGTGTGTGTGTGTGGGGGGGGGGATTATACAATTCGGCCACAGTCCTGAACAAACCAAAATAGGACACGGGCAACACACGTGCGTTTGAAACGCACAACACACCAGCACTGCACACGCAAATTGCACTGCTGTTGTACTCTGTACACAACCCACACTGATGTCCAACACGGCCAGCTTTGCAACCAACCAAATTTAATCGTTTTGCGAAACGGAAAAACGACTAAGAACCACCCAACGTACGGCGCGATGAAACGAACGGAAACATTCAAACCTCGCAGCAACAAAATGAACGCAAGCATCCAAACCACGCAGCGCACAAACACATCGTTTCATGCAGCATGGAGACACGCCGGGTCGCACTGAGGAGTTTCAGCACTACCTTCCGCAGCCACAAAACATACACGAAAAACATAACTTTCAGATGCAACTCCCCCCTTCTGGGAGGGTCCACAGAACAGACCTGACCTGTCAGGTTTGTGAGCCCTTTGAAATTTTTACCTTGGGCATAAAATAGAAAACGTTCTCAGGTTCACAGCGATTATGAATTGATTGTGGACTCTTCCTGAACAGGGGAGTTGCATCTGAAAGCTATGTCCTACCTGCACGCTTTGTGGCTACGGAGCGCAGCGCTGAAACTCGCAACTGGTTGCATCGTGTGTTGCGTTCCTGTTCATCAGAAGCTACGACACGGCACTGACCGACCAGGACGCAACACACATCGGCGCGACCTTCACGATCTCGGAGAGAGACTCCTGCCCAGTGTTTCAGAATAAGAGGTTCCATTCAAATTGATGTCAGTCGGTAGGTGGAAGGAAAATTCATTTGCGTTCACGCGCAGGATAGAAATACCAGCGCGTCGTTCCAGCGTCAACCCGTCGGAATGCGACGTCACGTCACACACTTGAGAGAGCGCGTGTCCGAATCCACACTTGAGCCCAGACTGTCAACACGTCGCGTGCATTCATCGTTGTGCGGCATTCGGTCATCTCGGACAGTTTGTTGCGTCACAGCACCAGTCCGTGACCATCGCTCGCGCAACGCAACAAACACACCAAACACCAGTCGATTCTCAGGATGATGACAATTCGTACAAAATACACTTCAGATGTCACTTCCCAATCTCTCGACAACATCTCTCACTGTGAAGTGTCTCTGCACTAACATTCCCATCGAAAAGATACTTCAAATATATGCTGACTGCTTTGATACAGATATTTTGTCCTGATGATCGTTGTTTCTCAAGTTTTGCCGTTGAAATAAATGCATTTCACACCCGATTTGTGGTTGATACACGCAAACACACACACACGCACGCACGCACACACACGCACTTACACACACACACACACACACACACACACACACACACACACACAGTACAGTACACAATGGCCAAAGCGAGAAGTTTTGATGAGGAACCAAAAAGGGTCTTTAGTCTGTTGCAGGCAACATGTAAAAATGTGCAAAACAGTTATCAAGGAGAAAGAAAATATGAATGCAAGGAAACCTGTTGTGGTGCGTCCACAACAATTTCAAGTACGGTTTGCTTCAGTCCTCTTGCACGTGTAACGCCGTTTTCCTTCAGGGTATTTGGAATTGGATTCCACTGTCTTTTCCCTGCCCTACTCCAGCTACCAACGAGCGTTAAACGCATCATCTACTCCTCTTCAGCTGCGGTACAAAAGTACAAAATATGTTCTGCTGCAGCGCTGCTGCAGAAGCCCAGCACCAGGGGACAGCACTGCACGATTCCCACCAGCCGTCAGCACTGCAGAATCTCCAGTTTGTTGGACTTCCGGTTGACCTTGATGACCCCTGGCGGGATTTCCGGCAGCCCCGTTTTGAAGGTGACCTCGACGAGCATCCCGTTCATCTCGGCGTTCATGCTGCGAGAGAAGGAAAACGAACTGATGCGGGAACTGTGTTCTCGAAGCAAGAAGAGATCAAAGTAGAAGGGCTGGTGACGGGACATCTTCCCCAAAGTGGCATGTATACAAAAAAATTTTCGGCACACCGCTAAGTGCTCTTCCCTAAAGGGACATCGCACAAATAGTGTTTGGAAATGCGAACTGTTTTGACCAAATTGAAGCTTGGCCTTCTGCCTCTCTTCCCTGAAATGCCCAACCTTGAGTTTTGTTCGGAAGTGCTTCAAATGTTCCGACTAAGTCAAACCAAATATTATGACATATTTTCAAAATTTCATCCACTCTAAAAAATATTGTCACTTGGACATTTGACATTGTCAGGGACCCATCGTAAAAATGTCGACACATGCAATGTTGAAAAATTTTTTGAAAAAATCAAAATTTTTTGAAATGTCAAAAAATGAATCTCCAACCCATAAAACATGTTCCAGTCAATATTTGGAC
>JAAUXT010136040.1_pt1 | contig 25455 bp, 24 predicted proteins | sample 7278171 | NCBI WGS metagenome assembly JAAUXT01 (sample SAMN14350112, study PRJNA611818) | marine sediment metagenome | isolation source: surface marine sediment (1.8m) | place: French Polynesia: Moorea | collected 2018-08
CGGCCCCCGTCCGCCCCTCCCCTGCAGCCCCCTGTCAGCCCTCCCCTCCAGCCCCCGTTGGCCCCTCCCCTACCGCGCCAGTTGGCCCCTCCCCTGCAGCCCCAGTCACCCCTCCCCTGCAGCCCCAGTTGACCCCTCCCCTCTAACCCGCAGCCCGCGCCTCCCTCCGCTGCCGCCTCGCCCTTCTGCGAGACTCCGCTGCTGCTGCAGTGTTTCCTATGTTTCCCCTCCCTGCAGTGCGAGAGAGCGCCGACTCGCAACCTGCAACCTTTTCAACGGCTCAGACACACTGCGCATCTGTCGCAACGCGCAGCCAAACACAAAAGAGCACATCTTGTTGATGTCTCGAAAATATTCGTAAAATGTCAAGTTTGCTAGATTGCAGACACCTTGTACTCGGAGAACCTTGAGCAGCTCTCTCGTTCCACACAACGTCTCCCACTGAACCCTGAATTTTGCTTCTGTCTGGTTGCGTCTGTTGATCAAGATCTGAATGCGAAATTTTCTTCAATGTTGTTTTCATCTTTTCTGATGACTGTCCAAAAACACAGACGTCACCGCCGTTTCTTCACAACTGGCAGAAGCGTCGCCACGGACGTCGGACGCTGGTAGAGATCTGAGGAGCTGTGTGCGATAACAGCTCCACGTGTGGAGAGGTGAGGATGAACCAACTCCGGCAATTGGGAGAACTTTCATGAAACCGTTGAGAAACCAGAGACGAATGCAACAATTCGTCCCTGGCAGAGTTCTGCACCCTGGGCGGCTCTTTCAGGCAATCCAGGGGAGCTTTGTCTAGCAGTATGCGGTATGCGAAGACGATACCGGTATGTCTGTCTGTTTGTCTGTCTGTTTGCCCCTTCTCTCTCTCTCTCTCTCTCTCTCTCTCTCTCTCTCTCTCTCTCTCTCTCTCTCTCTTTCTCTCTTTCTTTCTCTCTCTCTCTCTTTCCTCCTCCACTCTGTCTCTGGTTCTCCAGCAGATCCACGGTCAGGGTTGCGAAGTGACTGTCTGACCCTGAAGGATCTCAAAGTTCCAGCACATGTAAATATGTGAAACAGCAATGCTTACCGGTATTTATGAACAAAGAAAACCATAACCCGCTGATCCTTTGATCTACGCAGTTTGACAGTTTTTGCAGCGTGCAGGAGATGAGTGGGCGTTCCAAGCTTCGTTGCTTCTGTGTGGGATGAGACCGGAGCTTGGGCGGGGAGAGGAAGGGCGCGCGCCTCCGGAGCCTCGGGTACCTCCGGGCGTCTCCGGGCGTCTCCGGGCGTCTCCGGGCGTCTCCGTGAGTCCCCGGGCCCTCGGGCTGATGTGGCGCAGCGTCTTCCTCTTGTGAGCATTGAAGACAGAGCAGCAGCGCAACACACAGAACTCGCAGGCAGGGAGTGGTGAAGAAGACGACCACCAAACCCAGGCTGAAGCTCAATGTGGCCGCCAAGAGCAAAACCACAAGTCACTCTGACAGTGTTTTCCGAGAAATTTGTGAGTCAAAAAGGAAAAGCAACTTCGTTTCATCTTTTGTGGAGGGATTCAACCTGTTTTGGTTGAAGGGTTCCACGTCCACTCGTGAGGGTTTGGGGGCGATCTGACTTTCAATAAAGAGAATGGAAAATGAATGAAGCTTGTTTCACCGCAAAAACAGGAGACAAAAAGAACGGAATCAAAGGGCGAAGGTCCCAAGACCACCCACTTTCACACACACACACACACACACACACACACACACACACTGCGATGCATGCATGTGCAGGCACCATGACACACATGTTCGCCTTTGCACTGAGTTTCATCAATCGAACATTGCTGCCATGAATTCACACATCTGCTCACACGCCCCACACATCCATCAGACCCTTTTTCAGCTGCTCGTGCAAATCTTCCGCGCGACCGAGCCCCCGCAAAACGCTCAGCTGTGAGTTTTAATCAAGAAATGGCTGGGAGCCCGTCTAATCTCTTCGCTTTGCGCACGCTCAGCGCGCAGCCGCAGCGGATAACAGCGTCATAAGTCAGACAGCGTCGCTCACAATCCCGCGATGTCAGACGCAGATTCCTTTGTTGTTTCACAACAATGAGATCAGTCAGATTAGCACTGCATGCACGGATCACAGTAAGAACAATCTGCGTGAGGCCGGGTTCACACAGGAGGCACCAAGCGCTGTGTCCCAGCAGGAGCAAAACCAAACTGCGAATTTCTCAATGGAGCGTCAAGCACGCACACTGCCCTTGCGCAAGCGACGCAACACGTTACCTCAGGGATTTTGTGTGGATGGAGCGAAGCACGGTTCCAAGAGTGGAACATCACCATTGGATGACACCCATTTGTACGTCGTACAGGGAGGCGACGCATGGCGTGTCCAGTGTTAACCCGGCTCCACATTTATGCAACGCCCATTGCGTTTCTGACGCATAACGCAAGACGCATCGCAGGACGCGTTCACTGTGAACCCGTCATTCACTGCTGAGATCAAAGCAGGGGCCTCGCCGCTGTTTCCTTCTTCATCTTCACCCCAGCGATGGGAAGGCATGTCAGCCGGGCCGCGCGAAGACGGGAATCTCGTTAACTCACGTGTTAATAACCGTCAGCGACGCTGGACACGCAGAGGAGACGTGAATCGATCCGGCGTGACAGGGAACCTGGTCCGAGATGAGACGGAGATGGGGCGGGGGACAAGGTCAATTCCTCCGCGGTATACGGAGGATCAAACGCGTGAACTGAAGCTGCGATGGGTCCTCTCTCCGCGGGGTCCGATCCCCCTACATTTCCGTGATGTCTTCTCCTTCCCACACCAAGGAACCAACACCCTCCCCGTTTCAGAGGTTTGATGTCTCCTCCTCGCTTCACACCCCACTTCTCTCTTCCCTCATTCCCAGTTCCCCACTGCAGGACCCCCCCACCCTCCGCTGGAGGGTCCTACCCCTTCTCATCTGCCGGACCAAATTCCCCGTCTTCCTTCGCAGGGTCCGTCTCTCTCCCCCACCCCGGGTCCTCCCAGTCCCCCAGTGCGGGGTCTGACCCGCCGACAGTGCATTAGAAGTCGCTTAATCCCCTGGATCCCGCGGCGCTGCTGCAGAGCCGGCGGTCCGAGCCGCTGTCAGGCCCGGCTCTCACCCAGTGCGACGTGCGTGCGCTGAGGTCCAGAGTCCACGCGGGCCTGCGGGCTCAATCATACCCGCCACCAGAGCTTCACCACGGCCCACGCAGAGCTGATGGTGTTCAGGTCGCCTGCTCAAAGTCCCTATCAAATGTCAGGGACAGGAATACAGCCAATGATGCACCCAGTGTACCTTCCTCGGATCATTTGACGCGTTGTCTTTGGAGTTGAAGGAGGAAAGATCCGTCGTCTGGTATATACATTCAACGTTAGCTGCACTGGAAAGAGAGCGCAGAGACGCGTGATGCATCCGGTGTGAATCCACCTGTACGAACCACCCGTCCTCTCTTCCAGACTGGTCCCGTGGGCTCCATCCCCACCTCTCCTCATGTGACGCATCCCGTGTGAACTCCACACCCACCCCTCCCTCCAAGACGTACCCAGTGTGAACCCAGCCTCCCTCCCTCCCTCCCTCCCTCCCTCCCTCCCCTTGACCGCCGCCGCCACCGCAAGTTATCTGCCAGCCTCAGATGGAGGGCGCCATAATGAAAATCCGTGTCGGATGAAAAGCGCATCATTTAGCGGCTGCCGACAAAGTGGACGCAGCTTGGACAGCACGAGAGGGGATCAGTTCCTCCGCGGCACCTCTCACCCCCAGGAAATGAAGGATTTCGCCTCTGAGCGGGAGGAGCACGCGACGTAGCGTGCCGCGCCTCCGACACACCGCCCTCCATTCCCCAGATTCAATAATAATCATTTTCAATGCAACCCTTCAGTGTGAACTGTGTACAAACACACAGGAGCAAATTTGCCTTCCTCTGGTCGTTTTAGTGGTGGAGTTTGCAGCGCATTCTTGTCCGGATATGTAAGTAAATTTTTGTTGGAAATTGCGTGGATTTCCTTGAGTTGTTGTGAAGCTTGTCCCCCACACGAGGCTGTAACGAGAAGACGTCTCAGGTTCCGCACAGTGTTGATCACTGCAGGAGCATCCAGGGGCGAATCCAGCGGAGGGGACCCTGGGGTCACAGGCTTCCCTTTATCATCCCATCCCTGCAGCTCTGGGCCAATTTTCAGTTGCTCATTGAATTCAGCACCCGCCCAATTTATGATGTAGCGCAAAGGATTTTTATTCCGTGTGTTCCATTTTCGTGTGTGACTTCGTACACTTCGCCCCATCTCCAACCCAGCGGCGAAGTGGCGCCACTTCGCGCATGGAACGAGACCATTCTTGCATGATCAGCAAAAGTTTCAAGAAAGTTTCAAGTCCGCCCCCACCCTGACCAGATCCAAGGTCCACACCCTGGCATCCGGGATGATTTCCAAGAAACGTAAGTCAGATGGATATGAACACGTCTGCGGAGGAATGGATGTCGCGGAGCCGCGCACCGTGTGTGACCGCGCAATAAATCGATCGTAAAGCGGAATTTTCAACGGTTCCGCATGTGCGTGGTGGGCGGCCCGGGAATCTTCACCCCGTTCACCGTGGCTGCGTTGGGCACAACCACTCGCAGCACTTCACTTCAATCTATTCTGCTTCTCATTGTCAAGACTGTGGAGGAGACTGCACACGAAGTTTCCTGCACGAAGAGTAATGTACAAAGGAAAGTGCACAGATCTTTGAGAACTTTTGCTGGCGGACCAATTTTCCCCCTTGCGCAGGATTTTTGTGCACGCGGCAAATTCCAGGGGTTCCCAACTCCTACGCTTGTGCAAGATGCGCGCAGTTGTGGGCACGGACCGGATTTCCAGTGCACCAGACCCAGTGCCATGATACCCTGGGCGTGAACCCAGAAGCAACGCCTTGAGTGAGTTCGGACCCTGAATCTTGTGTCATGAGTGAGTGTTACTCGTAACTTGGGTTGCAGTACCTCAAGTGAGTGTAGGCCCTGACTCCGGTGTTTCGAGTGGTTGCAAACCCTGCAGGACACTCTGCATCCAGTTTTGAAGAAACGTATCGATCCGAAGGACCTCGAGTCTGCCACGAGTACAACTCTTCTCCGCGAGTCATTTCAACTGCAGAAGAGGAAGCTGAAAAAGCGGTCCCCAAGGCTCCCCAGGTCAGGTTCACAGCGCATGCGTCAAGCGTCGCCTCCCACGTGACTGGGCGCTGCGACAACCCAGCTGCGACCTGATTCGTTGACCAGTGCAACAACGCAACGCGTGAAGTATTCAGTGTGAAACAGGCCTGTACCTCTTCGGTTCCTTTTGACTTCTCTTTTTCCTGCGGTGGAGTGTGGCAGAAGTTCAATATTTATGAATGTCTCGTTCCGACAGGGACCCACCTGCAGGGGACGACGCTTCTGATGGTGACAGCCATGAATGCGTCACTGAACACGCTGATGACGCCGCGTCGGTCAACGTCGTTGGCATGGCAACTCGGCGCATGGTGCATCCAGCGTCTCTTCCGCACAATGACGCGGTCCTGGAAGGGTGCCGCAAATGCAAAAAGTTTCACAGGAGAAGCCAGGCCCCTCAAGGGGGTAGCCTCCCCCTGACCCAACTCTGGACCCGCCTCTGAGAAGCGACCTCATCCTTTCAGCGTCAGACGTCGAATCCGAGGTCTGGCGTCGTCTATCAATCCCGCCGTTCTGTCAGCTCGATCACGCGCTGTGGAACCAGCCTCAGCGAGTCAAGTGGCGGCGGCGCCGGGCGGCGGCGGGCGTTCCTGAGCCCCCGAGAGAGAGAGGCGGGTATTGACCAGGCGACGCCACCGTCTGGCTCTCTGCAAGCCGATGTTCAACAGACCAAATTTGTTCCATATGTGAGGGAAAATAATAACCCATTGGCACCAATGTTCTGTTGCAGCCAATAGAAACTTGTGGTGAGAACTGTTCGCCAAACAAACGGACAGTTGAAGATCCAGATTTTGACGACCAAAGATGATCAGGGGATCATAGATCCTGTAGATCTGGGCGCAAAATCGTGTTCACATTGGAATTGTTGCTTTCTTGTTCTCTCGGTGCAGGGGTATCACGGAAAAATAGCGCGAGCCCCCTCCCCCCCCCCGCACATTCGCTTTCCTCCTCACAAAGGTTCGTTTTATTTGCATTTGGGCCCCGCTTCGCACAAGGACACTTTTTGTTCTCGGAACCACCCCCTGCCCTACAGAAAAAGGTACTGTTTCTGGAACCCCCCTCCCCTGCACACAGGCTGTGGGACACACACCTCGCGCGCACTAATGCCTCATATTTCCCCAAGACGCTGACTCATCAGGCGATTGCCTCCACCGCCGCAGATAATCCACTTATGCGGCTTTAATACCGCTAATGATAAGCACATCAATCTAACTGCGCCCCGCAGAAGCTTCAGAGGACTTCACACAGCGCTGGGCCTGCGTAACGCCGGGGGCGTCCAGAGCTGCTGCGTCCCTGCGTAAACCGTTGGGCGCTGTATTGCTACACAAACCATGGGCGTTGGTTTTCTGTCAATGGGCAAGGTATCCATGTGAACATGTCGATGGTTACTGACTTTTTCCCTGCAGAAGTCAATGGGTGCTGCATCACTGTACGAGTCAATGGGTGCTGCATCACTGTACAAGTCAATGGGTGTTGCATCACTGTACAAGTCAATGGGTGTTGCATCTCTGCACAAGTCAATGGGCGTTGCATCTCTGCACAAGTCAATGGGTGCTGCATCCCACGCTTTGTCAACAGGCACCACGCCGTCGCTTGAGATGTACGAGCGCCCAATGAGGTTCAGCACTCCTGAGACTTGTGCAGGGTGACAACGCACAACGCACCCTCTACCCATCGCTCCGGAATCTCAACATCCTTGTTCACACTCCCTGCGTTGCCCCGCGCGTTCCTGCACAGGAACTAGTGTTGCGCTCCCACAATGGTTGGCTTCTCCAGAGACGCAATGCACGACGCATACAGCATGACGCCGGCCTCAATTCCCCATGTTTCGCCTGCAGCGGGCATCAGCATTCCGCGGGGCCGCGGGCGCTTCAGCCGCGGCAAAGCCGCGCCCAAGTCCCCACGACGAGGCGGAACGCCCGCCGGGGACTCCGGGATTACCCCCCGCGCCGTACACCGCGTGTACAATGTGCTGCGCCTGTTGTCTTTCAGTGCAGGTCTGATGGGACGTCAAACGATGCGCAACACGAGGAGGGAGGGGTTCACGCCGGACGCGTTATTCTTGGTCTCTCTGTGTATGGCTACATGTGTGTCCAGAAGCGCTGAATTGCACAGAAAACGCCTGTTTGCAAAAGCAAGATTCACACAAGCCACGTCTCTGAAAGCTCAATAGCGCTGCGTCGATGTTGCGTCGACTCAGCGACGTTGCGCCCATCACCGGACGAAGGACGATGGACGTTGTGAAGGCGCCGTGCAAACCGGACCTCAGACGCATGGATTCTCCCATGTGAGACAAAAACGTCACACGAACCTATTCCCACTGTTCAAATCTGGAGGGATTTTATTTCACTCCCAACACCCCGCATCCCTTGTCTGCTCCTCGGCCCCAGATAGAAGCTGATAAAAGCGATCATTCAGAGCAACACTTGCAGCAGCGCGGGTAAATCCAGTTAGCGTTTTAGCGGAGCAGCTGTACAGGAATTGGGTTTTTATTGAATTAGGGCGCTGGACAGAGAGTACTTAAACATGGGAAATCCACCCAAATGCCGCATTCAGCGCCCTATTTGTCCCTGGAAACACCTAAGTGGGGGCATTGTGGCCGGGCGGCGGGAATGTACGGGCTGTGTGCCGCGGGCGGTGTCTTCCTGCGGTGGGGCCGCTGAGGAGCTCCATTCATGTGTCTCGGGGTTTCACTATCTCAAGGAGGACGCTTCTGAAATAGGAGTGGAAGTTGTAACACTGGCAATGGTGGCAGTCGTTGCGGTAACAACAGCAATGTTCAGCAGTTGCCAAAACTGCACCGCAACAACAGAGCTCCCTGGCAGCAGCAGCAGTTCTCTAAGCAGCAGGAACAACAGGAGCAGTGATCCAGTTCATTGCTTTGCAAGTTGCAGTCCTCTCTCAGTTTACTCACACAAGCTTGATTCAGACCCATAGCAAAGAATTTTGCCCCTGTGTACGGTTTTCTGCGATTCGGCAGGCGCTCCGTCACCGCTTGCGCCTGTGGACTCAGACCGGAAACGCAACGCACACCATAATCAGGAACAGGCCTGAGGCTCTGCTATGAAGCACACGGTTGATGTCTTCTCAACATGCTCCATCCTTTGCACAAGTCTGGCCCAGACGCGTCTCTATCCACCCTCAACTTCTCAATGGGACTGTCCAGAATGACTTCAAATTGCGACGTTTGGTGTCCTTTCTTCGCGTCTTCCTCTCCGGCGGCCCCTTCTCTCCTCCTCCTCCTCCTCGTATCTTCAGCGGTCGGACTCCACAGAGCACGTCTCCAAGAGACTCCAATTGCTGACATAGAAAAACCCACTGAATAACACATTACTCCGGAGCCAAAGTAAATTGACTTGGAACCGCAGTTGATTACGTGGAGAAGGGGCTGATTTATATGATATGAAAATCATGCATCATACAGAGGGGCCGAATGAAAGCAAATTGCGACGTTATCAGTGACAATGTAGAACTTGATCAGCCAGACGACAGTGGAATGCCATTAGCTTTGCAGCACCTCCCCTGCACCCCTCCCACCCCCACCCCACCCCCAACCATCACAGCAATATGCCATTAGCCCTCAAGCCTCTCGGCGAAAATCCTCAAAAATTCATTGCGAGTGATTATGTTTCTGAAAAGGGCGACAGTATTTCACAGTCTCTCCCAGGCACGGGAACGACACGTGAGATTCACACTTCAAGCGTTAACGACTTAATATGGATGCCCTGAATTTCCGGTTTGAACTTTGCATCCGGGGCCTGGATCCCCCGGAAACGCTTCCGGTGGTTTGTGAAGACGTCCGACCCAGCGCCGAGCCAACGAGCGAGCAAGCCAGCGCCGCAGCCACCAAAAACTGATTTGCAATTTAATAAAGCATCGCACGATTGGCTTTTTATTGAATTTCCCAGTGGCCGGCGAACGCCTATTTGCAAATGCAGAAGTTCGGGTACACGCTGGATCCGTTACGCGTCACGTGTGAAGGTCAAACCGCATTGTGTCGTCAGTGGGAAACGAAGCACGGGCTGCCACAGAGCCAATCTGTTGTCACTATTGCCATAGAGACGCCGCGCACGACGTATCCAGCGCTCGACGCACCCCGGTGTAACCATGGAGATAGGTCGCACGACGCACCGAGCGTGATGGCGGCGGAAACGTCCGACAATGCTCTAGATCAGACCCTCCGCTTCCAGTGCGGAACAAGAGTCAGCGACGAGTTTCCGTGCAAGTCTGCGGCCAAGATCACCGATCACCCGCACACACACACACACAGACACGCACGCACACATCGCTCGTTCCACACAGGGCGGCTCTGGGGGTGCGTGGCAACTGTTCCAGCTCTTAACATGGAACATGTTTTGGTGTTTTGTGTCACTGACAACAACCAGAGAGCAAATAATTCTTTTCTTATGGGTCCGTGAGCCAACCCCCCCCCCCGGAGTCCCCCTGGGTCCGCCTCGCCGCGCATCCATTCTGGAACGCATGGACTCTCCGCGCTGGCTCAGCCTGTAGATACTTGACCCGATTTCCATCGTGCTCGCAATGCGAGGAGACGAGGCCGGGGTCAGGGCTCAATGAAATTTGGAGCAAAGATTTGCAGCTAAGGATCTGCAGTCTCCAAGTCTTTTGGCTTCGCGTAGACGGCACAAGTTCCACAGTTCTTGCATGGTTAGACTCCGCGTTGCGAGGTAAAGACGTCCTCTTCGCGTTCAGAGTGACTCTTGTGTTGATCTGCCGGGGAATGGGTCCCAGGGGCCGAGGACCGTCCCCTTCTCGCCCAGCAAACTAATCACCCCCTTGCAAATTGTGCAAAGACTGCAGAAATTTCTTGTAGGAACCCTAGTTGCATTTGACTTTGACTTCGTCTGATTTTGCTCTAAATTGCTCGAACATATCTGCCAAACCTTGTGGATGCCAGGTGCGTCCGTTTGTGCTGTTTCTGAAGGAATTGCCTTTGTGTGTATGAACACGGTTGATCCTGTCCGATTCTGTCTCGGCAGCTGGACGTCACAGTCGCAGATCGTGGTCCGTGCTCCTTCCAGCCAACCTGCTGCATAGCCGAGACAATCCGGATCCCCAGAGGAATCGTGAAGCACCGAGTTCTCGGCCGCCCTCCAAACCTCCGAAACCCAAACTTGCTCGAGGAAACTTTGAATCTACCCAGGTTGCTGAAGCTCAAGTGGGTCCAGGACCTGGGGTCGGAGTTCAACCACCGGGTGCTCGAAATTTAGGCCACATTTGTGTCTTGGGTTTAGTGCCCACAACTTTGAACGTTTGGCACGAAAACAGACATAAGATCCGCGCCTGGAAACCAAAGTCAAAAGGGGTATTGGTGGACGAAGAGGCCTCCGCCCCTGGATCCTCCAGCGCTGTCACCCTCAATGCTGCTGGGTCACACAAGGATGTCGCCCCCGGACCCCGCGCACATTTTCTCACGCATCCGTAACCCGCTATTATCACTCTCTCCTCGCACACCAACCGACATCTGCTTTCTTCCCTATTGAAATTTATTGATAGATTTGCGCTCATATCTTAAGAGGACTATTTTGGGCTTTGTCCTCCCATGGCGGGCCTCGCGAGTAAAACACACGGAAAGCTTTTAGGCAATCACTTTGCCGTCCTCAAAACGTCTTTAAAGTGACCCGGTCACCCCGGAGTTCTCGGTATGTCGCTGCGCAGATCACATAAATCGACAAACACTCCGGGCTGCGGTGAGGAGGACGACGGAAACGTCTCACTTTCAGACGCCAGGGTCAGGGGGGCGGAACCAGGATTTGGTTCATAAGGGGGGGGGGCGCAACCTGGGTGTGAAACCTCAAGTTGAACACAGACCGGCCAATTTGGACAGAACACAAAAACCAGCATTGTCCGGGAAGGTAAATTTCTCAGGAAGCTTCACAAACAACGTTGACGGGATAGGAAACAGCGGAAAAGAAATTCATATCGGTAAAATTTGAATTGTCAGTCTGGATTCTGGTGTTCCCCAGAGAAAATAAAAATACGAAAAGCAAAAGCAGTTTCGCTTGATGGCATGATTCGGAAGCCAGTGATTTTTCCAAGAGTCACGGGGACAGACCAGCGACAGGTCAGGTCCTCTTCTGAGAATTGTTGTCTATGAGACGAAGACACCGTGTCGGGAGAGTGGGCGGCTTTCTCTGCAGTTGGTGGAGGTTCAGACTTAATTCCGTTGCTTTCGACAGAATGTGAACAATACTGACCTGATTTTGCGGCAATGAGGTAGTACAAGTGGACGTCCAAAGACAGTCTCTCTGGTGCAAACAGCTGGCAAGGCCTGGAGGCTTGTGACTTGGGCTTGGCCTTTTGTATGTCACCCTGAGCATAAAGTCTTTGATCACATCTTCAATGCAAGAAGCACATTGACACATTTTTCCGAAGTCAGGTTCACACTGGATGTGACACGCATTGCACCTGGTGCAAAGCGATCCATCTGGCAACTCTGCGGTCAATGACTTCCAAAACAACCACAAACCACGCCCGCGGGATCCTGTCTGAACCACAGAGCTCTCAAAAAAACACGTGCAGTCCGCAGGCAAATTTAGCAGGCCTGGTCCCAGGTTCCACCCCGACAAACTGAAAAAAATTCCCACCCACCATTTTGGTTGCTGCCCATTCAAGGCCCAAAACCACGTGACCGAATCCGCCTCTGCCGCCCCTGGATCCGCCCTGCCGCCCCTGGATCCGCCCTGCCGCCCCTGGATCCGCCCTGCGGCCCCTGGATCCGCAGCTGCTGCCATCTGCGCCTCCTTCATTCCGTGCCGTGAGGCCATCTCGCCATTACCACGTGACGTCTTTACGCGCGGAGTCGGCAGCCCCCCCCGCTCCTTCGCACTGTCCAACACCAATGGATCTCTGCCAAATATGGACGCTCTGACATGTGCAAATCCAAATTAGCTGATTCGCGGGGTAATAAAGAGGCCATAGCTCTTCGCAATGATCTCGACTCGGCAGAGATTTATACTTCTGGGAAGAGGCAGCATTTGCACCTAAATAGAAGAAACGCGCTGGGTGCGGGTGTTTATCCCGACCTCCCGACCCCGGACGGACGCAGCGGCGCAGCTTGCATAATTCTGCCATGAAGACACAAACTAGGTCATAGCGACTCTGTCTTTGTTCAGGTCTGTGGTCGCACAACAACGGAAAAAACAAAAACTGCCAGGGGCTAACAGAAAGTCCAGAGGTGTGCACCCCTGTCCAACCCCTCAAAAAGAAGAATGCCCCACTGAGTTTGAAGTATCATGGATTTCGAAGCCCCAAGTAAGATTTGGTTGTTCGTACGTTATGTCTTGGTCAGAAGACGCAGACTTTGGAATTTGGTGCGTTTTGAGGTTCAGGATGTTGAGGTTTGAATCAGCAGAGACTCACGGCCCCCATCTCGGGCTGCTGGATCTTCTGTTAGGGCGCACAGTCCTCAATTGCGTCCCTGAACAAACCTTTGAACTCATTCGCCTTTCACTGTAACACAGACACAAAACACGAAGAGTCTAGATGTGACCGCACTTCAGTCCGATTCACAAACCCTGATCACGAGTGGTCTCCTTGACGCCTTGACGTGGCGCTGATGTGTGGAGGAGCGGCGGAGGATGCCCCGGCCCCCCGGGCCTCGCTGATGTATGGCGGCGGGACACCGCACAATATGCTCGGGTCTGCGTGACGAACTGGGCCCCGCTGAGCGGACGCTCTTTGAAGCGGCGTCTGCAGCGCCGCCGCGCGTCGCTTTATTCATGGCCCCCGGCGTCTCAGGCGCAATTATCCGTCTGACTTTTCCCCCGCACCCCCCGCCCCACCCCGCCACGCCCACAGCGGATCCAGAAGGGGAGGGGACGCTGCGACCACAGCCAAGGGACCTGGAGCTTGTTGTGTTGTGGAAGTTGATTTTGCAGTTTGTGCACGTTGGTTTTCTGGAAACGGGAGGGTCTACACCCCACACGAACCTTGCTCTCCCTGCCGCGCCCCATCCTTTGCCTTCCTGCCCATGCAATTACCGCTTGTTGCCCCACCCGTCCCAGCTTGCTTTGTTCTCCCACTGCCTCACTTACCACTTTCAAACCTGCCCCAATATTTCTTTGCTACCGTCCTGGCCACACCCTGCCCCCTTCCTATGCCGACCCACCATGCCACATCCCCGCTGACCTCCCTGGTGGCTGATCCGATCACCACATCTTCGCAATCCTGCAACTCGTTTCTGCCAGAAGATCCACAGCTCTGCATGCGTTGCCATCAGTTCTTGGTCCCCGATTTCTTTTCACAAACCACAGCCCACAAAACAACCTCTGGAACCCAGCGGGGACCGAACAACCGCAGCGTTCCCCGTCCTATTTCCCAACCCCTGGAGATTAAATATGATCAAATTGCTGCGTTTTCAGTGCGAGAAGGTGGCTGGGATTACACCGCTTAAAAACGGGTCATTTCCTGTTGCCGCCGTCTGATCTGAACCCGACAGACGGTTCAGCCCCAGGCGCGAGGTCTGAGCCTCTTTACGTCCTGATCCGCTTTGCGTTTTCACGGATAGGCCCAGAGGCTACGAATTCATAACGCTTTGGAACGAGTTGAAAAGAGCACCAAAGTATTTCCGAATTACACAGAGAGCTTTTGTGATTGTCCAGAAACTATGACGCAAAACGAATCTGTTTGCAAGGCTGGAGAACAAACTTATTCACACATGTCGTGTACGCGTTGCGTGTGTGGTAGTTCGTACAGGCACACACTTAATTTTCAGCCTGAGCTTCTGTCTGTCTGTCTGTCTTTCTGTCTGTCTGTCTGTCTGTGATGTACCTGCACAGACAGAGAGAGAGAGAGAGAGAGAGAGAGAGAGAGGGTGAGGGAACACATCGTTTCAACTGACACAGCGTCAATCAACCCAGCACCTTCACACATCTCCCTCTCTCCAGCCCTTCCCTCTCCAACGCTGCTCACCCACTCGCGAGTCCGAACTACAACTCACCCCTCCACCACCTACAACTGCGAAAAGGACTTCGCTCTATTAACCGGCCCCGAACAAACCGGATTGATTTTCGGCCTGGAAACGAGAGGAGGAGGGCCTCGGGTGAAATAAATACGATTGAAAAGGGGCGGACGCAAACCCACAAATCACGGTCAGTGCGCCCGCGCCTCAAACGTCCTATCAATATTTGAAAGCGTATTATGGGTGAAGGCGCCTCGTGCTCGATGAACGCTGCCGGCGTCGTGCGCGGCGTCGCTATGACCTCAATACGCGCTGCGTCGCTGAGACGATACAGCGCGCGAACACGTGACAGACGCATCACGTGTGACGCATCCAGAGTCAAAGCCTGTTTTGCACGCGTCGTGACCTACGTCTTTGGCAGCCACTTTCAGCGATGTGTTGGCTCAGCAGGGAACGCGCCACGCGTGACGCATGCAGCGGTGCAGGGCTCTCGAGCATCCTCGCTCCACGGCGCGTGGAAAAACTCTCCCCGGTGGACCGTAAGGCGCTGAAAAACAAAACGTGCTTTATCGACAAAATAATTTCCCACACGTTGTCGGGACTATGAATTTTGATGAAGTTGGGTCGGTTATGAGATGGTCGGTTCTTGTGTGGATCACGCTCGCCGGGCGCGGGTAGCGGCGGAAACAGGCGGACGGTTGGTCGTGGAGACTCGGTTCTCTGCAGGCCTCAGGCCTCCCACCACCCGACCAGGACTCGAAGGCCTGAGAACCCTGGGAACCAGTCCTGGGAGCACTCGGGTCTCCAGGTACAGTCCAACAGACGAGTCTGGTGCGATGTTGTTCCATGGACGGAGCAGACTGAGAGGCTGTTCAATTGGATTCTGCCTCATTCGTGTATACGTACCTTAATGTTCCACCATAGCTCAGTCTTTCATACCAGGGCAAGAACACCGTCCTGCAACATTCAAGGACCGCACCAACACGCACTGATACACTTGTCTGACGCAGCGTTGATGGCCCGTGGTTCCTGCAGCCTTCAGCATTCACAGCGACGTCTCATCAGCATCTATCTCTCCAAAATTTGTGCGCTTGTTGTCAGATGCCCGATCGCCTCCCAGATGGGTTCTGCTTCAGATGCAGAGCCTCCAAACCTGGGTCTCAGTCAACACAGTCAGCCCACAGGGGGAAGAGAATTTGTGCCTGTGAACTCAGGGACCCTGACTTCAACTTTATGTGTTTGAATGCAAATGTGAAACAAAATGACTGCCTGCAGCACAATTTGGGTGAAAATTTTTGGGAAATGTGGTTGCAAGTATCTAGGTCTCTGTGGCCCCTGGATCCGCCAGAGCGTCTTGCCTCAGGTGTGGAGTACTGATCCCACAAACCTCACTCGAATGCACAATCGCCACGGCCATGGTTTCACGCTGGGTGCGTCATACGTTGCAACCTGTGCACGTTGATGGGTACGATGGGTGCACTCGGGGTTTTGCGAAATGCATCAGTCGTGTGAAACAGTGGGTTACACAATGTACGTGTGGACAACAAAGGGAACGCAGACAGACAGACAGACAGACAGACACACACACACACGCACACACACACACACATAGACACACAGGCACCACCCGTTGCCCGGTCACCACACAAAGACATCACTGAAAAGGAAAGTTGGAAAGGCTTTGTCTGATGCAAACTGTTCCTGAAGCCTGATTCTCACAAAAGGCAATGCGACACACTTTGCGTCTCTGGCTCCTGTGTTTAAACACTGTATCGACTCAACAACACAGCTCCGGTCCAAACCGCAGTCGCACGTGCACCAGTCCTTGTTGCGAGTGCAGCGCGTTGCATGCCTCCACACACAGAGAATCATCAGAGGCAGGAATCTCGGAGAAAATTGACACTTCCATCAATTTACGTTTCCGCGTCTTGAGGGCGTTCGCCGCGCCTCGTCCCCCGAGGCCCCGGTGCGTATCAATATTGCACGATCGTGCCCCCACATAAGTGCGCGCGGTTTAGACAAACATCCAGAACATGACAGGGAGTCTTTGAACTGATATATCCAATCAATATACTACCTCACGAGTCAAGAGACGCCGGTAGAATATGGGAAACTGAGATACGTGGCTTCGTGGGAGAGAAAGTGGCTGAATAAGCAAGAGCGAAATGCATCTGCAGACAGCTTGGTGCTTGTCCACTGCACGACGCGCATTCACACAGTGAGTGTTCTTGTTTTCGTCCAGTGTGGTACTCAATGGCAACTGCACACAAGAGTTTTAGCCCGAACGCGTGACGCGATGCGTGCGTCCTGTGCGCAGATCCTTGGACGCTGCGTCGGGAAGACGTCCGACCCACGGGACATGTGACGCTGTGTCGCTCCCAGTCGTGCAGCGCCAAGAACGCCCAGAATACTCCCTGCCTGAAGATCAGGGTCCAGTTTTGATACACTCAAAACTGGAAACACTGCAACAAAACAAAGTCCCGAGGAAGCGCAGAAACGTCGCTTCATCAAGCGAAAGGTTCTACTGACACCTCAAAGAGAAGACTCGACAGAAATTTGATGGAAAATTAATCATAAGCGCTTCCATCATGCGTGGAGTACACTTCGGTGAGCTCAAGGCCTCATTCACGTGGCACCCGTCACACGTCACGAGCCTCAACAACTCAGAGATTGCAGCATGACATTGTGTCATTGACTGGACAAGGATGGCAGGGTCTCCGTGGACCCAGGGATCTGGTAGCCCCTGGTCACCGACCCATTGGAGACACAGATGTGTCTGGCCCTCAGCCCCCGAGCCTCTCGCATCAGCTTGCTCCCTGGTCCCCAGCTCCGGCCTTCTGGGCGTCGCACCCCGGTCCCATCCTCCGGCCTCCCGCACCACCGGCCCCTCGCCCCGCCGGAGACGTAGTTTGTGCGCAGCTCCAAACCCTACAGGTCTGCCCTATCTCCCGGCCTTCTGGCCCAGCCCCATGCACCTCGGCTACGCCCTGTCCCACGCTCCCCAACCTCCAGCCCCTGACTATCCGGGCCCTTGCCCCAAGATCCCCTGTGCCCCTGTCCCCGGCCCCCTGCTTCCGGGCGCACCGGTCCCCTGCCCCCCTGGCCCCTGCCCCCCTGGCCCCGCCCCTCGGCATCACGGTCGGAGACGCAGCTTGTGTTCAGCGCGGAGAGATCACTTCAACGAGGGAACCTCTTGCTCGGCGGAAAATAGGGGATTTAGCTGAAAACATAAAAAGTGAAGACTCCATCTGCCGCAGTCTCAACCCAAAGCCACTCACGATCGATCAAGCTTCTCCTGCCCTAGAATTTCACTTTTCCATGCGCACTAGATATGGCGGTGTGTCCATGCAGAAATGGAGAGAGTCATGAATGCACGATGCAGCAATGTTTGTAGTGCAACAATGCATCACGGAGCCTCTTCATCCCGCCCCTCCCTCCCTCCCTCCCCCGCTCCACGCGTTACGAACTTGTCTCCCAACATCTATTTATTTGCTCGGAAATGATCTGTTCTGTCAAGGAAGCCAATAAAAAGCCGCGCTGCCCGTTTGATTTATCCCGGTACAGAGGCTTGTATCTGCAGCAGACAATAATGGAAACAAAATTGTCCTCTTAAGCCGGATATTTTACGATGTCTGAGGCAGAGAAGCCACGCGGAGATGCGCGCGCAGTCTCCGGGGAGGAGACACGCCAAAATATCGTTCAATCTCCGCCAAAACGCCATCTGGTGGGGGACCTCTTCGCGTGCAAAGTCTTACGTGTTGGGATCGAGCTCTTATTTGTTGGGGGGTTCGGGTTGAGCAAACCCCTCCAGGGGTGGCACCCTGTTGAGGTGTACTCAGTCTAGGGTCGGGCCTCTCTGAACACAGGTTGTTGTCGAAAGGATATGGAGCACCAGTCACAGACTCACCGGAGTCAACCTCACACCAAACAGACAGGAAGAGTTTCCACTCGACACAGGAAGTGAGTTCTGGCCACAGCCCAACTGTTCGGACAAGACCTCCCACTGACACCCAGACAGAACAGTTTCTCTACGACTAGCCATGATGCCTCATCCACTTTCATGTACATCTGTGTGATTGAACGAGATCCGGGATTGCTTGGGTCTCGAGTCCAACGATTGGCTTTGCCTGCTGGCGCAATAACCATGCGCGAGTAAAACTGAACGTCTGCAAATTCGACACACTGAAACGCGTGTGTGGTTATCTTTCCTGAAATGAACTTGCGAATCACTGCAGACGAGACTTCTCATTCTTCGCGCGTGAACTGGACAAAAGTCTCGGGATCGATCCCTGACGGATCTGTCCGTGTTGATCCTAAGTTCCCAGCGTGATTAGTTATCGATCCGCATCGACGGCGACGCCTCCGACACAGATTGCGACCCGCGGGTGAACACGTCATGGGGCACTGCGTCGTACTGGATGCATCGTATGTTCCGTCCCTGGACAAAGAACGTTGTGCTACTGGACGCGTTGTGTCTTGTGTCCCTGGTGAAGTTAACGTGAGTGCTGGGTCGCACTGGATGTACCGTGCGATGCGTCCCTGAACAATTCGATGGGTGCTGCGTTGTACTGGATGCATCGTGTGTTTTGTCCCTGCACAAACCTTGGGCGCTGTAGCGTAAACTTATGTGTTGTGTTTTGTGCTCTTTGAAAAGCCAACGGACGCTGCGACGCACCCAGCAAGGACCTGAGTGGGTCTTTGTGAGGAGTGCTGGTTGAAACAGATGCTCCAAAATCGTCCGAAAGTCATCCGTACCTGTATTGCACACAGAAGTGGAGGGAAAGACCTTACACTTGTGTCACCGAGTTCCAATTGCGTTGGTCAAAATCTCAACCCTCTATCCATTGGGAATGTTTCATTTACGAGTGCTGAGCACTCTGATGCAATCGTCCAGTGACAGTCTACGCACGGGAGATTCAAAGGGTGCTTCTCACAGATGAAGCGATGATAGGGGCATTCAGCAGTCAGCGAGCACGTGGAACACGTCAATTCTGTTGTGATTGTCAGCGTCTAACGTACTCTATCAGGACGGATTCGTGACGTGCTGTACGCCGGCGTCTCACGTCTCTGTGACGACGTCGTGGTCACGTGGTGCCTGCCTGGCGTCCCACATCACACACTCTGACCACGTAGAGCACGTATTCTATCACGACGCGATCACGTAGGCACGAGTACTGAACCGGGTGCGAGTACTTACGAGTGCACACGAGTACCTCCAACCCAGCGAGATCAAACAACTTTTTGCAACAAGAAGGCGAAGCCGCGGTTCGCTCTCTCCACTCGAACCACTCCGCTTTCTTTGTCACCGCACCCCGCAATCGATGCCACGTGCTTATTTGCCGTTCCTTTACAAGTCGTCTCGTGTTGCACGAGGCATTGGACTCGTCTTTGTGCTAACGCTAACGCAAGGCTAACGTTACATTTGTACTTGAAGTCTATGCTGTTAGTGCAGAGGATGCAGAGGCCCATTCGCGCTGAGCCTTGACAAGCAGATGTCTTGCAGAAACTTTCAGCAAAGCTTTTCTGCTGAAGGTTCATCGTACAGTACACGGATACGTGTTCGCTGTACAAGTGAGCTACACCCGAGTGCAAGCAGCATCCCAGCATCTGTCTCGTTTTGGCCAATACTGCGAACCTATTCACACAAATGGCTGAATCCGTGCACAAAATCCACCCCTTCTTGTGACACAGAAGTTTGTGACCTGAGGTACGCCTCAGAAAAACAACTCCAAACAAGGAAAGGCCACGTACACCTGGTCTGCTGCGTGATCCTTGTTAGCGACTCAGGCTCAGTCCTTCTCAGTCGAGTCGAGCCGGATAGAAGCGAGAGGTCGCACTGGTTGTGTCATACGCTGCTTCCCTGCGTCACACCGGATGCGTCGAGTGTTGCGTCACGCCAATGACCCCTGCATCCACTTCTCATGCGACCCTCGTAGACTGGGACAGAGACACAACGCGTTGCACATCCAGTGCGCACCAGGCCTCACATGGACGCAATGCATGACGCATCCAACGTGCCTATGCCCTTCCGTCCCAGAGAAGTGAGAGGGGAGCGTGACAGGTGAGGGCTCGTTAGGCATGATCCAGACCTTCCAGCCTCCACTCATTGCGCCACTTCGCCCCTCCACGGTGATGTTTTTTGGCGGCAGATCCAGGGTGGGTCCAGGAGGGCGTGTTTCTGGCACGTCCAGAATGGATCCAGAGCAGACGCAGACCAGGTCTGGGCTGGATCTAGGAAGATATTCCAGTCAGGGGGGATATGAGGCAGAACGAGTGCAGAACTACAATGTTTTCTGGAGGGGAGAACCTCAGGCAATACGAGATTCAGAAGTGGTTCAGAGCAGTCTCTGGCAGATGCAGGGGAAGTGTTGGTCAAAGGTTGACTCATTGGCCTTCTGAGCAGCGTAAAAGTAAAAGTACGATGCACAGTTGTTTGTTCCCGAATACCAGGTTCCTCTACGTTTTGAACCAGGACCCACAAAGCATTGCCTGGTGGCTGGTTCTGAAGCCGGAATCTGTGAGTTGTGATCTCATGAACTTTTTCCGTGTTTTGCACTGCAGACGCAAATATCACTTCGACGGTTGTTTGAGTCTCTCTTTTCTGTCCTTCACCTTCTAGCCACTCACCCATGACCTGCACCCTGTGTTTCACGTTCAGACTAATGTAGCAGACCACTGAGCGAGTCAACTTTTCTGGCATCTTGACTCGTACGCTGCGCTAAGAACCTGATATCAAGCTGAGTCCGAGTTGCTCTCTGCTTCACCAGATCCAGACGGCCGCAGGGCTTGCCTCCGAGAGTCCGATCTCAACCCTGGATCCGTCGGCGGTCTGGACTCATATGTTCAGTCACAACTCACCTCAGCTTCTCGCGGGATTTGAACGATAACCCGATTGACCCAGAATCGTCCAATTAAATCACAGTGCGCGTGCGCAGGGTTGAGCGTTTCAAACGGGGAATCGGAACTGTGGCCAAACGGCGGTGCAAGGCCAAGCAAACGACGCAGGTTCGAGTCGCAGTGTGAAGTTGGGTGTTGTCTGAGCATCTTTGATGGTTCATTTGGGAAAAGGCAGGTGATCTGTGCACGATGCAGGTGAATGACATGTACTCTGCTGGATTCACACGGCGCCTGTGCACAAGTCCACATTCGCATTCAGGGTGGTTGCGCAGTCGCCTGGTCAGGAACCGAGAAAGAACGTTGACCAGGGAAAGAGAAAAGGAGGCGCCGTCGCAACACTCATCAGCGCAGTGTGAAGCAGGAGACGCCCTAGCAACGCCTCCGTCTCCAGGGTGATGGACGCGTCGCGGGCGCGCCCGCTCCGATAGCGGCGTCAGCGCCGGCGCCGCAGCCGAGCCCCAGGTGCGACGCTGGGTCAGGTCCGCGCGTTATTCCTCCCACCCCTGCGCCGCCGCCTGCGCCCGCGCAGGGCCCGGGCCACGCCGGGCGCGTCCGGCCTGACGTCCCGGCGCAAACCAAGGGAGACGCGTTGAGTCAGGCCCGCAGCGCCCATTGACTTCCACAGCAACGTGAAGTAAGGCGCAGCCAGTGTGAACCAGGCCAAGGCCCGCTGCCCCCTAAGTCCCCCTAATCATGTTTATGGTGGGAGGTGATAATATGAAGGGATCACATTTGGCGCTGTAACTGGGAAAAACGGATGCGGGGCCCTGAGGACTAATCATCCAGTTTTGCATATGAATCCAGCATTGCCAAAGGTGCCGGATTCTTCTTAAGCTCAGGTGGGTCATTACAAGAATACGAAATGTTGCCGTTGCGGTGGAGGCGGGGGAGACGAGGCATTGAAAAGCAGTTAACGTGAGAACTGTGGCTCAAGCGTCGTCAATGTTCATGCCCCACTCAAACTAAATGAGTGACACTGACACAGCCCACCCAGACTGTGCAGTCTCGGAATATTTGGGTCTGGATACATGTGCGGCGGTTTTGTCTCGTGAAGCAGAAACATGGGCGTCGAGTACGTGCACTCGATTGGACGCTGTGTTCACTGTCTCAGGTTCCGTGCTTGTCTCATGCCCACACCGCTCCACTCTTCCCACCTCTCTGACCAACCTTCCTCCCTCTCTGCCTCCCTCCCTCACACCCGTTGCTCCTCTCCCACTCCTCCGAGCTTCATACACACTCACATCACCGGTCCCTGTTTCACCGACCCCTTGATACCCGCCTGTTCCTCTCTCCCACCACCCTCTCTCCCCACCCTCACCCCTTGCCACTTGCCACTTTTCACTCCTCCCTCCCTCGCACCCACATGTCCTCCCACCCACCCACCTGCCTGCCTCTCCCTCTCACCCTGTCCACCCTACCCCTTTTGCTCCACCTCATACCCCGCCGCGCCCTCCCAGCCGGATCGAGACCCGACGCTGCGTACCAAACCAGCTGCGAGGCGCGTCTTCAATGCAGAGCGCTGCATGCGACTGCCATGCGTTTATTTATGAATCATATTCTGCTATGTGAAGCAACATTTTATCCGCGGCAGGTGCAAATGTTGCGTGTGTCACCGTTACCTTCACAGCCTCCCGCCTCTTTGTGGAACCTGAACTGAGACGTCAGACAAAGCGGCACTTTTCTTTGAGTTCCACATCCATTCCTACATGCACAACGCATGCAACAGTCAAGATGCACAGATCTACGTGTACAAGCGATTTGCTCTTGAATTTTTCGTTCCCATCAAGAAATTTATTCACTGCAATTTTCACTGCAGTCAAAACAGTGGCGGTGCTTGATGAAGACTCATGTACCCGAGGCGGACCCCATCCCAGCTCCATCCCGGCTCCAGCCCCGCCCGGCCCAGGCCCCGCGCCAAATGAACAGCTGAATTATTAACAAATGGAATGATATTTTCCTCTCAGTGCGCAATTAACCCGTTTTCTACCTGCGCCATCAATCACCACGTGGCTGCGTCACGTGGCTGAAAACCAAAGCCCCGCACTTAATTGAACCTGGTCCGCTTCCCATCCACGATGAAAACAATGTGGATGGACTCCCTCCTGCATGGACATCAGTTTCTAAACTCAACGAAGCGCCAGTCCTGGGCACATGCAAGGGACACTGGACCCTGTGGTGTCAACCTCTTCAATGTTCCAAAAAAGTTTTTTTTCTCAAGTTTGCAAGAAGTTTCGGGACCCTCCTTGGCGGAGCCACGTCCCCGTGACCGAACCCTGAACACGCTTCTTGGTAGACAGCAGAAGGCACTATATTGGAGTGCAGATTGCGAGACAGAAATCAGCGCAAGAACCTCTGGATCCCAATCATCAAAAGCATTTCTGAACTGAGCCCCGCTTTGCAGCATCGGACATTGATCAGACGGAATTCTTCATGACCACTGAACGCACGCGCACGTCGCTGAGGCTGCGGTGATACTGCTGTGGAAATACGAGCAGCCTTTGAGTTATGTTGGTGACGCAACGCGAATAGCTCTGACTCTGGTGACAACACAAAAGGTCAACGACCTCAGTTCCAGGTTTTGCACGTGACACCGCAGCCTTGGCACAGCACGACGACGCTCCTCGCTCTGTGTTGTTCAATCTCGTGATTGGGATGCTTCGCCAGCGCTGTCCATTGGAACTCGTGCTGTCACACGTGTGCACTGTCCACCGGAGAGACACTGCGGTGTGTCGTTAGATATGTAATAAACAGCAGGAACAGACTGAAGGAAAGTTACCTGGATTCATGGTCACTCATTTGCATCTTTGATTGTTGTCACATTGAACACAACGAAGCAGAGGTTCCTCATCTGGACCAGGTCATTCCAGGCCCTCAGCCACGGCCACGCCTGGAACCCTACAAACAAGCCCAGCTGTGTAAGGTCAGGGTGGGTTGTGAATGAGTGACTCAACGCTACAACACCGGAAGTGTAACTTTGGAAAACGGGTACGTGTTTTGTTGCAGCTCTCGGGGACGCAACGCGTCACGTACCACGCGTGAACCAGATTTTAACCAATCTGCATTCGTTCAGCACGTGAGTGAGGGAGAGACGAATAGAGGATGAGAAATGGGCCAAATAAAGAGGCCTCCACCGGAGCGACCGGCGCAGCACGGGGGGACGCGGCGCGCGAATTCACCGTGCGAATCCATCAGTTTAATTCGTCCATTGTAACTGGAATTGCTCGTCGGTCCTGATTGATGGACGCAGCCGCAGCAGCTAATCTGGTAAAAGTCCATTTCTTTGTGCGCGCCACCCACCAATCATGCGGCTTGTGTCGAGGCTCTCGAGACGCGCACAGGTTCCAGCGGAGGGAGGCCCCACTGGTGCCGGGGGGCGGAGCCGGGCTCCCTGCCCAGGACACGGGTGCCCGGCGGGGGTGGGGACGGGTTCTCAGCCCTAGGCACGGGTGCCCGGCGGGGGTGGGGACGGGTTTCCCGCCCCAGGCACGGGTGCCCTGGGGCGGAGCTGGGATTCAGTCTGGTGTGTGGGAAGCTGGTGTTCCATGAGAACGAATTTTTGGCTGAGAATGAACATTTTGTGTTGGTTTTTGAGTGTTCGTGTTATTGTTCTGCTTGGAAGGCAAACACACACACACTCATCTCTCTCTCTCTCTCTCTCTCTCTCTCTCTCTCTCTCTCTCTCTCTCCTTGTCTCTCTCTCTCTTGCTTCCTGAAGGTTTCCCTCTGTTCATCTCACACATTGTCTCTTTCTCACCACTCTGTGTAGGTCTAGATCAATTCTCTCTTTCTCTTGGACCAAAATCTGGTTCGCACATGTTGGAAACGAGGTTGCAACACGCGGCAGAACATACAGGCGACGGAACCGTGCCAACGCACATTTCCCAACGCGGCCTGAACCCCTTCTGCACAGAAAGTGGAGTGAATCTTCTGCGGTAAGATGATCTCTCATCACGACGTTCGAGTTTCTTGTCTCTTGAGCGACGTTTCCAAAATGCGCACGAAACAGGAGCGCCACAAAGCTCCAACCTTTTTTTCAGCGGTTAGGGACGTAACACACACCGCTTGCAACTTTTTAACTCTGAGTAAAAAGCAACTTTGTCTTTTTGAAAATAGTCGTGGGAATAATTCCAGAGGTTCTTTGTTGCGAACACTGTCATCAGACTCCACGCTGCGTGACTCATCAAGCCAAACGAAGATCAAGTTTCCCAACCGTGAGGATGAAAGGGACAAAGGGCATCGTGACACACGCCTGGGCTCTTTTTATGAGATTGCTCAGTGTGGTGTAGTGAGTGAGTGAGTGAGTGAGTGAGTGAGTGAGTGAGTGAGTGAGTGAGTGAGTGAGTGAGTGAGTGAGTGAGTGGGTGAGTGAGTGAGTGAGTGAGTGAGTGAGTGAGTGAGTGTGTGAGTGGGTGAGTGAGTGAGTGAGTGAGTGAGTGAGTGAGTGAGTGAGTGGGTGAGTGAGTGAGTGAG
>JAAUXT010015116.1_pt1 | contig 25453 bp, 28 predicted proteins | sample 7278171 | NCBI WGS metagenome assembly JAAUXT01 (sample SAMN14350112, study PRJNA611818) | marine sediment metagenome | isolation source: surface marine sediment (1.8m) | place: French Polynesia: Moorea | collected 2018-08
CCTTGGGGCCGTCCAGAGAACATGAAAGGGACGATGGGGGAGCACCAGAAGTTCAGGGCCCTGCTACCTTACATTCCTACCGGACAGGGTGGACCACTGAAGCCTTCTGCGTTGCGAGTCGAGAACATCCCGACTCGACCGGAGTGCTACGAATCCCACGCAATAACGGTGCACATCGTTTTTATATGTTCTCATTTCGGGACGCAAGGAAAGTTCACAACCGACTGCGATGGATCGGTAAGACACGAAAAATGGCAGGAACCAGCGGGAACTCTTTCTATGGCTCTTACCGCGTACAACGAAATGGATTCACTGACACCTCAGTGCAAGCATACCGGTACATTTGGGCGAAACTTTTCAACTCAACAAATTCCCTCCGAACAATTCGTGCAGTCCTATGTCAATTTATCACAGGTAAGATTGGGCTCCAAAGGAGTTTGCACCGAAGTCTCTCAGGCCGCGAGAACGAGGAAGCTACCGGAAAATATTATCTCCTGTTCACTGGGATCAGAAAAATGTTGGCCGTTGTTACCTTCCAGAAAAGGAGGCTCGAAGGAGGCTCAATTCCACTCAGATGCACACACATGCACATCTTCAGGCACACGATTTTTGCTCCCTTGGAGAGAAAAGACAATTGAACCAAGACAAAATGTCTTCTATTTTTCCCTTTGGAAGTTTCGCCAAATTCATTTAATGTCGTAGTTTTTCCTCAACGAGTGGTTTACTCACCAGACCAATTTGATCACATTGACGACGAACAGTGTGGGAGCAATGTCGCCATTGCCAGAAAATACCCAATTTATTCAGTGACTGTCATCGAAGTTCACCTTCCATGGTTTTGCCTTCGGAGCGTTGTCACCAAACACACCTTGAAAAAAGTTGTGAACTTGTGGTTTCAAAATAGATAAAACAAGCACAAGTCCAGCTGCGTGTCCTCTCAGAACGTTTGAAATAAAGACACACATGCAGCACGACAATCGTATTCATCGTCTTATGAAATGACATCATCATTGTGTTGGTCGGATTTTTCACATCCAGGCCATGTTTATCTCGCAGGGTAAGCACGCGACCTCAAGACGAAAGCAAAAGGAACCAACACTCAAGGGGACGATCTCCACTTTGACAATGTTGAATGGGAGAATGTGACTGACAGCGTCAAATTTGGGGGCATCTCTAGTCCTTTTGTCAACATCATTCCCTGGCTTCCACAGGTCTTTTGTACGTGTACTGCGCTTGTTCAAATTGAAGTGTCCCACATTTATAGAAGGGTTCCATTTTGTGTACCGTGTTATCTGGATGAAGTCCAAATACGAGTACAATTTGTCACAAGTGAATCCAACCTTCTCGTGGCAAGATGAAGTTGCTGTGGGCGCTCTCTTCTTTGGCACTTATCTGCACCTGCACAGGTACCAAAAGCTGTTTTTTTAGTTTCCTTCGTTGAGTAGCGAACCAGCACGGTCTAACATTGTGACCAAGAGCTCAGAGTCAATTCGAGCTGCAAAGTTGTGTCAGAGCTTGAACGTGCGTGTGCATACGTGCGCGTTTCTCCATTTTGGTCGCTTCTATGGCATACAGAGAGGCCTGAACTGTTTCAAGCACGTAAGGCAAACACCTTTGTCCAGAAACACAAACCCGCAGAAAGGAGATACGGACCCAGTGAAGTTCCAGGGCCTCACAATCGCAGGGATCTGATCCAAAAACAACACGGCGAAATTGAAACCCAATGCGTCTCACCGTGAAGACGTAAACGTTTTGTGTTGGGGACACACCCCAATCGTTTCACAAAGAACAACCAGCCTTCTCAAGCTCACGTGATCTCTGCCGCGTCTCCCATGTCCGTTTCATTGTTTTTCCATCTGCATGGCCAGCCTGTTTTGTGTTCGGTTCCGTCACAGGTTCACCAGCGAACCAACCATATGCGTGTGAGTTTTGCACCCTGTGGCGGAACTCAAGCGAACGGACAACGCCGCATTTGCAGGTGGAGGTTGAGACTGATCTGACCATGCACGCATTTCAGGTAGCAGAATCCTATTGGCGCCGTGGGTGCCCATGTTCAACAGCCGTCTGAACAGCATGCTGCGGCTGGGCGAGATGATGGCTGAAGACGGGCACCAGGTGGCGGTGCTGCTGCCCACCTTCCTCCAACAACAAGTGACGGTGCACAACATGGAAGTCATCACTTTCAAGGTTTGTCATTTGTCAGTCTTCTATGCGAGTCCCTCAACGCAGAAGTTCCAGCCAGACAAGACACCCACAGAACAAACGTTGTGCCTGTTATGTCCCCTGATGTGGCTGATCGGTTCCGCATGTTTCTACCTGCTCTCCTACGAAGCTGTTTGAGTGCTTGAACAAGTGCGCCACTGACGGCATGCTGGGTTACACCTTTGAGCATTGAACTGGACCCATGCTGCCGCAGCAACAAACGTTTCAAACCACGAATGTAGCCTGAGTCAAATGGGCATGACTGTCGAATCCTGTCTCGTGACACGAGACCAGCTGAGGTTGCTCCAGCTGAAAGACCATGAACTAACCACATAACAAGAGCCCTTCCAGCTCTTTGAACATTCTGTTTCACAGATGGACCAGCCAGGTGTTGAAATATCAGATGAAGAACTTTCACAGTCAGGTGATCTTGTGGATTTTGGCAAGCTGAGCGGGCAGACAAACTTTGTACAGGAGGTCATCTTGTTTGAACTTCCCATCTGTGAGCACTTCTACAAAGACAATGAGGTCCAAAGATTACTGAAAAGGAGACACTTTGACTTGCTGTTTGCAGACAACTTCTATATTTTCACAAGGTAGTGCTGAGTGCAAAGTTTTGAAATAATTTGTTTGTTTTGTCAATGTGGAGGAAAACTTTGTTGGACCTCAGAACCCAAACAATGTTCACCACCAGAAACAAGCACATTTCCGTTTGGTTGCAATGAAACAGTTTCTTCAGTGATTCTCGCAAATCCTTCTGAAGCCACTGTCAGCTGTTTTTGCTTTTTATCTCAGGAGTTTGTTCAATCTTCACCAAATTTGGCACACACATGCGTTTGTGTTTAGTCTTCTTTACTGGTCTTCAAACTGTTGGTAAAGTTATCAATTAATATATATTTAAAAAAATCTGTTGCTCACATTCCTGACACCTCACAAATTCTAACTTGTCTGGTCAAGTGTGCACCATGTGAACTTGCTTATTTGTGCAACCATTGGTGACTGAACAGGTACAAATTGGCTGGGAACAATAAATTATGATGTTATGACTTGGAATGCATTCTCATTGTGCATTGTTGTTTTTTATGAAATCCATTCTGCACAGTTGAATGCTACAAATGTCATACCAGGGGGATAAAAGGTGAAGTACCTAAATCTGTAAAAGAGTGCAGAAATTTTTTACTGGGGTTTATGAAACATAATGTGTGAAATGCACAAGTACACAAGCAAATATTTTTGTGAAACTGCACAGTGATTTGGGATCTGTTAGAAATGTCACTCACAAGGTCTGCATGTTATGATCATCAGTGATGGGTTCAGAATGTTAGTGACAGTAAAACATGACTTTTTGATTTATAATTCATAAAATATGGATGCAATGACAGTTTGTGTTGCATGGTGATGTGTTCCTCTACATGTGGCACACCTTTGGTGTGGAAATGATCAAAATTGAATTTTTACTCAAACCGGAAAATTTTCAGAAGGAATTGGGAGAATCACTTTTTTCATATGTACTGTTCAACTCAATCAATTCTGTATCCATGCCAAAAAGTGGAAAAGTTGTTTGATAAAATGGGTCACCTGCTTCATTGCAGAGTGGTGATAGATTTCATGGACATACCCACACTGCTCTACTCTCCAGATGGATCCACTCAGGACACTGATATTTTCTACCCTAATTTCCCATCTTATGTGTGCTGCTCATTCAAGAAATTCTGTGGTCAAGCCACAAACCCACTATCATTTTGGATGAGGTACTTTTATTTTATTGTAGCTTTGACAAGTGTTGAAAAACTGTTGCTGAAGGAGTTTATCAAGGTTGCCCCTTTTGGGTGGCTTTTGGGTGGGGCACAGTTTGATCTGCCTCAACGTGCTGTTATAAACATTTTGCAGGCTACAGAACCTGATATCTGATGTTGGTTTGAGTTACTACTTGCTGGCACCAATTTGCAATGAGGTTGACAAGCTGAGGCAGGAGTATCAAATCAATGCATCAAGTAGGGAAACCGAATAACAGGGACAATCGGTCCGATTGCCTTCTCAATTACTCTTTGTGGTCCCATTTTTCGCAACAAAATACTTTCTAGGCAGAGAAAGACAAAGCCCTTGTTATGTTTTCTGACAAAACTACACTTGCGTTTATTCTTGGAACTTCAGTTTCATCACGGGACTCATACCGAAAACACGTGGTGATTGCCAACCTGGATTTTATAATGGAGGCTCCAAGGCCCATCATGCCTCACATCATTCCTGTCCCTGGACTGTTCACCGACAAACCCAAGTCAATTGAAAATGTCCCGCTCTTTGATTTTGTGGAGAGTGCAAGAAATGGAGTCATTGTCAGTACAATTTGTTTCACTTCTTATCTTTTTGTTGAGCCTGACATCGCTTCTGTGAACAATCAAGCAGAAAAACATAACAAAAGACAACATAATTTGTTAGTGATTCTCAGGGGAAGATGCTTTCGGAAATAACCCTGCATCTCCATGTCAATTTTCCCTCAGGTGATGTCTCTTGGAACTTTATTGAGCACACTAGGGAAGGAAATTGACGAAACATTTGCAGTTGTATTCAAAGAACAAAAGCTATTCAAGGTAAAAATTGATTTTCTTGCTGCAGCTGCAGCACACAACATTTGTTCCATTCAGTGATTACCTTTGCAGACTCATCAACACAAGAGCTAGAGCTTTTCACAGCATAAAAGTGGTCTTTTATCTTTCAGGTTGTGTGGAAACATTATGAGGAACCTCTGGACAATCTGGGAGAAAACACAATGTTGGCAGAGTGGATCCCACAGCTGGAGCTTTTGGCCCACAAGAACACCAAGCTCTTCATTACACATGGAGGGTCACACTCAAAGCAAGTCTCTTTGGTCTCCCAACAAAGCCCTGAAGCTCTTCTGACACCCATTTTTCCTGTCCTCACTAATTTTCAGTGTGTTGTTTGTCAAGTCATGCTTGAAGGCTCTGCTCAAAAGACTTGGAATGTACCTCAATGACAACACACAAGCAGCAAAGAGAAGGATGTGTGATGAGACTAAAACAGCATCTGTGTTGTCTTTGAAGTCAATAAATAGTAAGCAAAAGTGTGTTTTACATGAAAAAGTCTGTGTTCTGTACTTACAACAGGTATGAAGCTGTTTACAATGGAGTCCCAGTGATCTGTATACCATTCTTCATGGACCAATTCAGTCACTGCCAGGTGCTCACCTCAACTCTGAAGATGGGAGTTCTTCTCAAACCTGAAGACATCTCCAAAGAAACACTCCAGATGGCTATCAATGATGTCATCAACAAACCCACATATTTGGCTCAGGCCAAGAAAGCCCAATCTATCTTGAGGGACCAGCCTGTGAAGCCTCGAGATCTGTTCCTCTACTGGGTAAACTACACAATCAGGCACCAGGGGGCCAAACACTTGGTAGCTACAGCTCCATTTGAGCTCAACATCCTCCAGTATCTTTCCTTGGATGTTGCTGGTTTTGTTGCTGCAATGGGAATTTTGTTCTTGTTTGTCTTGATCAAGATTGTCAGGTTTGCCTGTGAAGTTGTCTTCAGTTCACAAAAAGAGAACAAAAAGAACAAGTAACAGTTGGATACTGAACATTGTGAACAGGTGAAATGATTGGTCCCTTGGTTTTCCCATTTTATGTATTGGTTGTCGGCTGAGGACAGCGGCCAGACATGTGTGTTTTCGGTTTGACACTGGTTCTCGTTTTGTTGTTCTTGCGTTCAAATATTTGCAAGACAGGTCTTCAAGAGAGAAAAAAAACAGTCAAGCAATTGGAACTGTCGTCCAGATAAAACATAGACGCGTGTTGTGACTTTGTCCCTGTATTTTCGTGTGTGTTTTTGGTGAGGTTGGTGAAAACAAACTTGAAAGGGTGTGCAATTTTCTGGAGGCGAATCATTTCAAAACACTGGAATTTTTAGCCTGTTCTTGGTTTTGGTGTTGTTCACGTTATACATTCGTGCGTGCCAAATCTGGGTAACGTCTGCGTATAGGTAACGCTTGCTGCACATCATTTTCGGTCATTTCACTGATTGTTTCGCTGTCTGAGTGAAACGAAAACTGAATAAAAGCAGGTGAATTCAGCACAAGAATTATGAGACAGGGATCTCCACAGCGGCAGTCATGAAGAATAAAGCCGTGGCTTTTCACTCATCTGTGCACCCGAGGGATTCGCTCCCCCTCCTGATCGAGCGAATTTTGAGATTGGGGCCTCCTCCCGATTCTGGGAAACCCCATCGGAGGAAACTGTGAACAGTTGGGGCGTGGGGCAACAAAGTACAGGACCAACTGCAGATTCGAATTCAGAGCCCACAGGGATCCTGCTTGCTGAAAGTCTCTCAGTGGTTTCTTCAACTTTCTGTTTCACAGATGGACCAGTCTTTCTTTTCCATGTCGGACGAAGAGATAACCCAGTCAGATGACCTCATGGATATGGGCGTCTTTAGTGGGCAAACCAGCGGTGCAAAGTTTCTTTTGTTCTTTGAACTGCCTGTCTGTGAGCACTTCTACAAGGATAAGGAGGTTCAGAAATTGCTGAAACGGAGACACTTTGAGTTACTGTTTGCAGACAACCAAAACGTCTTCACAAGGTGATGGATACTCAGAAGCTCAAAAATTTCGTGTTGTTGATACCGCGTGAAATTGATCCAAGGGGGTTTGCAAAAATGAACTTGCTTCCCAAATGATATCACAAATCTTTTCTCTTTTTTCTACGTTCATTGTTGAGGGTCGGAAAGAATTCCCTGTCGACTTTTTCTTGGAACCACAGGACAACAAAATACAGTCATTGATGTGAGACTTTTTCTCTCTTCCTTTTACAGAGTGGTGATAGATTTTATGGACATACCCACCCTGCTCTACTCAACGGATGGATTCTCTCTTGATATGGACCAGTTTTACCCCAGTTTTCCATCGTATGTCTGCCCAGCATACAAGAAGTTTTGCAGTCAAGCCGAAAATCCAATGTCATTTTGGATGAGGTGGGTCTGGTGTCCCGTGTCATTTGTGTGTGACTTTGGTGTCAGTGTGCCCGGTATTGGTTTTGTACACATCTCAGACTGGTTTGTTTTGTTGTTTTGTTGTCAACCTTACTCAGATGAAACAGCGAAAAAAAGACGAAAGGTGACTAGCATTCGAAAAAGGAACAAAGAGAAAGGGGGAATCATCAACTGGAATTCTTTCACTTTTCCTCAAAACACAAGTTTTGTGAAACCAACAATTGTAAATTTTCCCCACTCTAAAAAGGAAGTTTTGCCCTTGAATGTGAAGTTTGCTGCAAAGAAATATTCTGGAAATGAAGTTTTAAACAAAGTAATCTGAACTTTGTTCTCTTGTGTGGTTGTGCACATTGTTTCTTGTGTTTTATGTGTGATATTTCAGAAGATATTTAGAAAAGTTTGTCTGTCTGACTTGACCTTCTTTTTGCAGGCTGCAGAACTTCATTTCTGACATTGGTTTGAAGTACAACTTGTTCCTGCCAATTTACACTGAAATTGATAAGTTGAGGCACAAATATCACATAAATGCATCAGGCAAGCACCAATATTTCATTATTTCTTTGACTTTGGAAACCTGTAGCACAGAAAAGGCTTTGGGTTCACAATTGTGTGACGTTTGTCAAAAAGAAACAATTTTTCATTTATATTTTTGTATCATTCAGTTCCATCACGTGATGCATACCAGAAACATATGGTGATTGCAAACATTGATTTCCTGATTGATGCTCCACGACCCGTCATGCCACATGTTATCCAGATCCCTGGGATGTTTGTGAAAGAACCCAAGTCAATTGTTAATGGTCAGTTGTCAGACTTTGTGGACAGTGCCAGTAATGGAATTATCGCAAGTACCATTTTACTCTGCATTCAATCTGTCTCCAATGCATGAACCAAAAATATTGTAAATTTGTGTGATATTTTGAAAAAAAAAACACACCAGTGAAGATGTGTGTGTATATTGTCATAAGGTGATGTCTCTTGGAACCATGATGAGCACACTGGGAAAGGAAACAGATGAAATATTTGCAACTGTCTTCGGAGAACAAGCTCAAAAGGTGAATAAATGGTTACAAAAAAGTCTTTCTGCACTTGTGGCTATTCAACTCAGTGCAGAAGCCATAACTCTGAAACATCTGAAGACCATAAACTTTTCTTGTGTTCTGTTTTCTCTATCAGATTGTGTGGAAACATTATGAGGAGCCTCTGGATAATCTGAGAGAAAACACAATGTTGGTTGAGTGGATCCCACAGCTGGAGCTGTTGGCCCACAAGAACACCAAGCTCTTCATCACACATGCAGGGTCACACTCCAAGCAAGTCTCTTATGCTCTGTTGATTTGTTTCACACAAGGCTCATTGATAGATGACCTTTGTCTTCCCTGTGTCATGTCTGCAGAATCCACACTGTTTTACACTTAAAATTGGACCACACCCTGTATGTTCTCAAATGTATGTGCTTGCTTTCTCAGGTGTGTGTCAATTGACTTGATCCTATTTGTGAACATTTGCAGGCAGAAGAATATTAGTGAGAGAGTGGTCGTTGAAGAAATACCATTGGCATGTACTTCTGATTCAGTATTTGTTCACAGAAAACAAGAATCCAAAATTTGTTTCAAACAGGTTTGAAGCAGCTTACCTTGGAATCCCAGTGATCTGCATCCCATTCTTCCTGGACCAATTCAGTAACTGCAAGGTGCTCACCTCAACTCTGAAGATGGGAGTTCTTCTCAAACCTGAAGACATCTCTAAAGAAACACTCGAGGCAGCCATTTTTGATGTTGTGAATAATCCTCAGTATTTTGCTCAGGCAAAGAAAGTCCAATCTATGTTGAGAGACAAGCCCATGAAACCTCAAGATCTGTTCCTCTACTGGGTGAACTACACAATCAGGTACCAGGGGGCCAAACACTTGGTAGCTACAGCTCCTTTTGAACTCAACATCTTCCAATATCTTTGTCTTGATGTTGTTTTGTGTATTGTTGCAATAGCAGGCACACTCCTTTTGGTCATGATCAAGATTGCCTGGTTGGCATGTCATAGTTGGTTCAGGTCACAAACAGAGACCAAGAAGAACAAGTAGCAGTTGCCAACCAGGTAACGTGGCAAGAAAAGTAGAAGCTTTTGTTTTGTGGCCAAAGCATTTGTGATTCGGGACTGACACTGATCTTGTTCTACGAATACGGCAAAAAATACGACAATCGTTTGGGAGAATGCTGACACAACCCAAGCAGAACAAGGGGGAGGCAAAACACTGAAGCAGTGTTGTGTGTTTTTGTGCGACTCGTTAGGAGCATCTTGACTTTGCAAATGTGTATGTGTGAAGGCTTTGATCATTATGATGAGGATTGTCATGTAGGACCACTCATTTTTGTGAGATTTTGTTGATGATTTTTTCATGCAGAACAAGAAGATGAAGACAATACCCGCATTGTGCACTATTTTGTTTGTGTGTGTTTGTCAATGAAAATTCGCCAAAGCGAAAGGAAGTCACGAGCCAACATGCACTGCGACTTTGACCCGACGAGTCATTCTGCAGGAAAGAGGACGGGGTTTTCGTCTCAGGTTTCATCCTGTGTTCAGCATGCAGGGTCAGTTCTGTTGTTGACGTGCACCATGGATGTGTAAACGCACCGTGTGGGCACGATCAGGTGTGCATCGTTTGCTGTCATACCACCGATTGCGACAAACATTGACAAAGGTGTTCCTTGGTATTGCGCTGAGGCGAACCCGCGTGGATGACACCAGCCGGACTCAGTTCCTCTGGTCGATTCAACGTTGAGGTTGCAATGTGGGCTGCGCTCGATTCTGGGGAACCTCAAGTGATAGTGCTGCAGGCCTCAGCGCACGTAGGGTTCTGTACGTAATCTCGGTTTTCCTTTCTATTTCACAGATGGACCAGTCTAACTTTGACCTGGCAGACGAAGAGCTTTCTCAGGCAGACGATTTCATGGATTTTGGTGTCTTGAGTGGACAAATCAAGGCCACACGGCATCTCGTGTCGTTTGAAATACCTGTCTGTGAGAACTTCTACAAAAACAAAGAAGTCCAGAGGACTCTGAAAAGGAGGAATTTTGACTTGCTGTTTGCAGACAATGGCAGTATGCTGACAAGGTGAAGAACTTCTCTGTGGAAGGTGGCACTGAGGGACTAAATTTTGTAATTTCAAAAGTGCAAACAAGGAAACGAGTCGTCTGACGTTTTTTTGTCTCATCGTTGCTTCATTTCAGAGTGATGGCAGATTTTATGGACATACCTACCCTACTCTACTCTCCGGAAGGATTCGTTATCGATGCCGACCGATTGGATCCAACTCTTTCTTCCTATGTCTGTCTTTCCTACAAGAAGTTCTGTGGTCAAGCCGAAAATCCAATGTCATTCTGGATGAGGTGAGCCTGGTTTTCCCATGTGCGTGTGTGTGTGTGTGTGTGTGTGTGTGTGTGTGTGTGTATGAGTCAGTGTCACGGTGTTCCAATGAAGATGACTTCGCAGTTGACAGGCCGTGTGGTTCATCTTGGGCCCTGTGGACATCATAAACCATTCAGTGAAGATATAATTCTCCAGTGGCTTCACATTGGAGACACACCTGGCACAACTTACCGGACCTTTGTCATTATGCAGGCTCCAGAACTTTATTTCTGACGTTGCTGCAGGCCACATCGTATTCGGACCTATTTGTGAGGAAATTGACAAGTTGAGGCAGAAATATGACATAAATGCAACAGGTAAGCAAGGGGTTTTCGTTCTTTGTCTAAACCTGGGTGCTTACTTCTCAAACACCAACAGTGGCAGGCGCAGTCAGTGACGTTCATTGCCGATATTCAGTCCGACTTGACATGAGGTTCGCTGACTCAGAAAGTTTGTGTGGGTATCTTATCTACCAAGTCTTCAATTCCCACTCTTGGTATTTCAGTTCCGTCACGTGACGCGTACCGGAAACACGTGGTGATCGCGAACTTGGATTTCCTGACCGAGACTCCCAGACCCATGATGCCGAACGTCATCCAGATCCCTGGGTTGTTTGTGAAAGAACCCAAGTCAATTGAAAATCGTCAGTTGGCAGATTTGGTGGACAGTGCCAGCAACGGAGTTATTGCAAGTACCGTTTCACTCTTCACTGAATGTCCCCGCAGAGAAGGTCTCGTATATGTACAGGTCTGCACTGATTGTGTGGATTCTTGTATTCCATCATTGCAAAGACAAATCAATGGGAATCTCAAAAATAATTAGATTCGTTGTGACAGCCTGTTATTGCACCACCCAAAATTTCTTGAAGTTTTCCCAAGCTTCATGCGATGTGTTCTGCGACTTGTTGAAGAAACTTTGTTTTCGGATGTCACGCATTAGTTTGAGTGGTTTTTTGGTAGTCAACCAGGGAGCTGTTTCGATTGAGACGTATCGTGTGCAACTCGAAAATAGTGAGTGCCTGTGAGAACAACACAACTCATCTACATACCTTCAGGTGATGTCTCTTGGAACTCTCATGAGCTCTCTGGGAAAGGAAATTGATGAAATATTTGCAGCTGTCTTCAAAGAACAGGGGCAAAAGGTAAAAAAGATAGTGTAATCTTAATTCCTATCAGGTTGCGTTCTACCCATTCTGTGTGTTTCACTGTTCAAGGTTCATCAGTCCCAAGTACGAACTGAACTCCTGAACGTTTTCACTGTTCGGTCTTCCAGGTTGTGTGGAAACATCATGAGGAGCCTCTGGACAATCTGGGAGAAAACACCATGTTAGTGGAGTGGATCCCACAGCTGGAGCTGATGGCTCACAAGAACACCAAACTCTTCATCACACACGGAGGAGCACACTCAAAGTAAGTCTCTTGCATTGCACTTTGCCAACAGAAAATCGCATTATGTCTGCAGTCTCAACAACAGATCTACAGCTGGACTCAACACTTACGACCACAGACACAAAGCTTGATTCTCTATTTTTCTGTCACTCTTGAACTCGATTCGGTTCAACACGTGTGCCCCTGATGTGTAGGTGAAGGAACACAAGGGAAATATGTGCGTTTGACGTGAGATGCAATTGCAGAAATGCTTTTTCTTTTGAATGCAGGTTTGAAGCAGTTCACAATGGAGTCCCAGTGATCTGCATCCCATTCTTCTTGGACCAATTCAGTCACTGCAGGGTGCTCGCCTCAACCCTCAAGATGGGAATTATTCTCAAACCTGAAGACATCTCCAAAGAAACACTCCAAAAGGCTATCCAGGACATTATGAGCAATCCAATGTTTTCCACACAGGCTAAGAAAGCCCAATCTATCTTAAGAGACCAGCCTATGAAACCTCGAGATTTGTTTCTCTACTGGGTGAATTATACTATAAGGCACCAGGGGGCCAAACACTTGGTGGCTACAGCTCCGTTCGAACTCAACATCTTCCAGTATCTCTTGCTGGATGTCGTTGCCTTCATCTTTGCCTCGGCAGTTTTGTGCCTGTTTGTCTTGATCGCGATTGTCCGATTCGTGTTCACACTTGTGGTCAGCTCGCCAAAGGAGAGCAAAAAGAACAAGTAGCGGAGAACTAGAACCGCTCTCCAGCAAGTGATTTGGTGTTGACTCAAAATGTTGTGCGCTTTTTGAGAAGAAACTGCAGGCGAGTGATTCTAAAGATTGACGGCGTGTACATTATTCATTTGCAATTGAGATTATTGATGTAAGATTGACACTGCCAAGCAACTCGGAGGATTGTATAGATTTACAGGCGGAGGCAGCGTTGCGTGTGCACATTACGCTCTGGTTACAAATTCACAACCAAATGTGGCAAGGGTCCGACTGAACAAAATTTAGGACACATCTCGCGTGGGACTTTTGTGGCTGGAAATTCATGTCAAAGATTCAAACGAACAAAAACAAGCAGGTGCAAGAAAATGTCGGTGTTGTTCGTTTATTCGCTCGTGACACTGGTGTTGCTGAGGGCATGTGATGGTAAGTAAAGCAACAATCGGAACAAAATATATACAATTGTGAACACCGAGATGAAGATGGTTTTGGTCGGAACAGACGCGAACTTTTCGTTTGGTGTCAAACGTTGTCGTGTACGTAGAGGCAGGGCCAGTCTTGTTGGTCGCGTGTTTTCACTCACGGTTGGCAACGAGAAAAAACATGGGATGTATTGAAACTGTGCCCCCGTATAGTTTCATTGCCAAACAAGGCTTGCGATCAACATTTTGTCGTGGAGACACTCCTTGAGAGCAGCTTCTGTACTCTGAGGCCCCGAGGCACCGGTATATTTGACTAAAAATCGGGTTCTCGAGGAATTGGGGGGTCGATGGCCCAGGGCCATGGCCCTCTGGCCCTTTCCTTTTGCCTTCCAAACCACCTACAGACAGGAAAACATTTGAAGTTGAAGTTGGTTCCCTGACTGTCCACAAGGCGCTGGCCAAGATCAAGATGTCCTCATCCTGACCTGGGTCCGCTGTGGAATATTGGAAACCATTCTTGTATCTCCGAATTGGTTGTCGACAAAAAGTGCTGGCACGGACATTTTTGACAATTTTGTGTTTACAGGAGGCAAGATCCTCCTGTCCCCGTGGGTTCCGTTCATGAACAGCCGTCTGAACAGCATGGTGCGGCTGGGTGAGATGATGGCGGAGGACGGGCACCAGGTGGCGGTGCTGCTGCCCACCTTCCTCCAACAACATGTGACGGTGCACAACATGGAAGTCATCACTTTTGAGGTGGGAACTTGCAGGAAAACTGGTTTGTCAGCCAGAAGGACCTGCTTTTCTTTGCATGAAATTCATTGCATTTGAAATACTGCAAAATCAAAACAAAACCGGGCACGCAGAGGAGATCGGAAATTCATCGCGAAATTGTGCGCAGTCTCCAATGAGCCTGTGCCCCGCCAAGGAATCTGCATTGTACGACACTGAATAGATCTATCATGTGGCCTTCTAGGTGGAGCCTCCTATGTTCCGGGTGTCCGAGGTGGACATGGCTGCGGACCCGGACTCCTCGGACACCGGGAGCCAACGGGGGCAGCGCCTCATCGCGGGCGGGGTGCCGCCCCTCGAGCTCCCGCTGTGCGAGGCCTTCTACAGGGACACAGCGCTGCAGGGCAGACTTAAGGAGAGGCGCTTCGATCTGCTCTTCGCAGATATGTTTTATGTGTTCACAAGGTGAAAAAGTGTCTCTTGTTGCATTTGTGTGAGACACACAAAGATATAGGGAGCAACCGAGCGAGGAGGCGAGATGGTTTACATGTGAGTGAGTGAGTGAGTGAGTGAGTGAGTGAGTGAGTGAGTGAGTGAGTGAGTGAGTGAGTGGCTTTTGGGTGGGTGGGGTGGGTGAGTGAGTCAGTTGTCATGCGAGTGGGAGTGAGTGGGTGTGTATCGTTCTGCGAGATCAAACAAAATGGGCCTGTCCCACTGTGTTGTGGGGTTGTAATTTGTTTTTACAAACTTTGAAAGGCAAATTGAGTCCGAGGGGCACAAAACTGCAGGCCTGCGTCACGAGTCACAAGTCAGAAGACCCTGAATTCTCACTGTCTTGCAGGGTGGTGATCGACTTCCTGGACGTGCCGACGCTGCTCTATTCCCCGGACGGCTCCATGTTCGACACGGACGTCTTCTACCCGTCGGTTCCGTCCTTCGTCTGCGGCAAGTTCAAGAGCTACTGCGACGGAGACCGCCTCCCCTTCTCTGTCAGGTCAGTTCTCCATCAACTGACTCAAGCGGGGTGGGGGTCTGTGATTCTGGTTCAAGTGTTTCAGTTTCCCTGGCCAAATCCAATGCTTTGTTCGGCAGGGTGCAAAATTTGTCTTGGGGCCAGGAGAACACGAAAAGGCCAGAAACAAAGAATTTAAACTTCCCCCATTGTACTCCACATGCGGAAAGAGTCGGCATCATCTTCCAGAAACAGTTGACTTCAGCTTGCTTCCGTCTTTTACCGCTGGAAAGGAGCAATTTTTTACGTTTCTTGAACACCACAAGCTCTGGTTTCTGTGCAGGCTGTGGAACTTCGCGTCGGATGTGTCCATGCAGTTGTTCTTACTGCCTCACCTGAGCGGGCTGGTGGACGAACTCAGGGCCAAGTACAACATCAACGCATCAGGTGCATTCCTCAACCGCAGGAACCGTTGTGTTCGCAAAGGTGCAAAATCAGTGCATGTCTTTGGAGGGGAATCTTGGCCCTGGACCCCTTTTACCCAACAGATCTCACTGTTTCAGTTCCGTCCCGTGACGCGTACCGGAAACACGTGGTGATCGCCAACCTGGATTTCCTGATGGAGGCTCCAAGACCCGTCATGCCGCACATCATCCAGATCCCCTGTCTCTTTGTGGAGGATGCGAGCCCCGTACAAGATGCTGAACTCAAGGAGCTGTTTGATTCGGCGGAAGACGGCGCCATTGTGAGTTTTGGGCCTTTTTCTGGGTTTGTGATGCCGAGTCGCAACACAATTGAGTGCAACACAATGGCGGTCATTGCAAAAGTAGCGTCCAATATCATTTTCCTGTGTTTTCGCAAGCCTTAAGAACTTTGTTTTTTCCTCATGATTGGTTGTCCAACAAGCAGAAGCAAAAATGTAAGAGATCAATGGATCACAGTGTTTGTCCGTGTTCCGTCTAAAAAAGGTGATGTCGCTCGGCACGGTGACCAGCTCCCTGGGCGCCGACACGGACAAGGCGATCGCAGACGTCTTCGTACAACTCTCACAGAAGGTGAGAAAAACCAGACCTTCACTTGCATAGAACATCTCGTCCCTTCTGTTAGGAACTCGCCCAATGCAACTGTTTCGTTCAAATCAAGATTTCAGCTCTGTCTGCGCCACGTGCCTGAAAAACAAACTTTGCATTTGTGAAACAATTCAGAAAGATGTCACACGCGTTGTGCATGGTGTGTGCTGCAGGTGGCGTGGAAGTACGAGGGCCCGGCCCTGCAGCTGGGGTCCAACATCGTGGTGCGCCCGTGGCTCCCTCAGGCCGACCTGCTCGCCCACCCGAACGCCGCCCTGTTCATCACGCACGGAGGATCCCACTCCATGTAAGTGACGCAGACGGAAAAATTTTGTTCGAGGTCACGATCCTGGAACGAAGCTGAAATCTGACGGCCTTCAGGCCCAAATGCTGACATGCCAGTCTGCACTCAAAGACCAGATCGTGCTGGCCAGTGCCACGCCCACGTCTGCTCTGATCTCGCGCCAAATATGTGGGAACTAATTTCTCTGGACAAAACCATGCAGAGGACACGATTAATGTCTCTCAGGTGATGACACCGACAAATCCATTGAAATCACAGGCACTTGTGACCAATGAAATGCAGCGCTGCAATTCTGTTTGCAGGTACGAGGCAGTACACCACGCGGTACCCGTCATCTGTATCCCCTTCTACCTGGACCAGTTCGCCCAGTGCAGAAATCTTGTCAACAGACTCAAAATGGGAGTCTTGCTCTATCCAAAGGACCTCACCAAGGAAACCTTCACAAAAGCCGTACACCAGGTTCTTGGTAACCCAGAATACAAGGCCAATGCAGTGAAAGCCCAATCTATTTTGAGGGACCAGCCTGTGAAACCTCGTGATCTGTTCCTCTACTGGGTGAACTACACAATCAGGCACCAGGGGGCCAAACACTTGGTGGCTACAGCTCCGTTTGAGCTTAACATCTTCCAATATCTCTCGCTGGATGTCGTTGCCTTCCTCACACTGCCTCCGCTTCTCACTTTCGTTGTATGTTTGAAATGTTTGTGCTGGCTCTGCTGTGGGAAAAAGGCCACTGATGGCAACAGTGAGAAGAAAACGCAGTGACTGAACACTGGGGAAAGTGCTCCCAAGAAAATACGTTACTTCGCATTCCCTGTGGTTTCAGAAAAACAGTTGCTTTCATGTTGGTTTGATACAGATCCAGTCTGGTTCATATGTGTGTCGGTTTATCCGAGCGATGAAAGTTCGGTCCGACTCGACTCGACCGGACGGACTGAGCCCTGCTGCAACAAGCACGGGCTCGTCAGAAGTTTTTGAGTCCGAAGAAGGGATCCTGCTGGACACCTCCGTGTGGTTAACAAGACAATCGCAATTCTTTGCCAACTGCGTCCTTGTCAGCAAAACAGACAATGCACAAGAATCTCATTTTTATTGTCCAAAATGAGCAAAAACGTCGCGCTAATGTTGAGTAACTGTCCAATCCATTCATGTCAACAAACAAAAGTTGAAAAACTCGACAATCAAAAATTGTTGCGTCCTCGAAAAATGTCTGTTTGTACAAACAAGCTTTTCTGGGTTCCTAGACGTCCTTTTTGCCCTGTTTGTTGGGGTTCCTCACGAACCTGAGCACGAGGTACCCCCCGACTCTGCACACCACGATGAGCAGGAGGCAGAAGAGCACGGATCCCCACCAGGGCAGGAACTCGGGCTCCGTCTGCGCGAGGATCGTGGCTCCGGAGACGAACGCGTCGTCGCCCAGGGTCCAGTTTCCGCCGGGGTATTTGCACTGCGCGAAGAAGGTGTGGCTGGGTGGGGCACACCTGCGGAAAGGACAAACTGAAGTTCACCAGTATCCAATGAATGTGTGTTTGTACGTCAAACACGGCAAAAATGATGGCAGCGTCCGTGCACGCAAACATCGCACCTGCACTTTATCATTTGCATTCATTTTGATTTTTATGGCTGACCATGGGTAGAAAACTTGGGGGACCCGAGTAGAGTGCTCCCAGTTAGATTTCTGTTTTGCCAAAAAAGGCAAAAGGAACCCGACTCACTTCCACTGGTCGACGACGAGGAGTGTGGACGTGATGATGAGGCTGTACGGGTGGAACACCATGGAGAGGTACTTGATCCAGCGCGAGCCCCACGGCGACTTCCTCACGAAGTATCCGGCTTGGAGAGAACACAATACTTTCCGTGAACGACGCTCGGGTGGCGGTGTATTTCAAGTTAGACTGCAAATTACCGTGCTCATCCGTGTGTAAGTCGCACCAAGACGCACCCCAACTTTTCACTTGATTTTCTGGTATGGGATTACATTGAAATAATAGTATACAATCTCATACCCATGTATAAGATACATTCCTAGTTTTGGTGCTCAATTTTGGGACAAAAAGGTGCATCTTGTATACGGGTGGATACGGTAATGGTGCGTGATGAGAATGCGTCACAAACTTCACAACAAGGGTCATTGGCATATCAGCCTTTTACGACTCGTATGCCAAGGAACAGAAGTTTCAATTGGAGTTTGAAAGAAAAAGGAAATTCATCGCAATTCACAGGCCAAAATGACCTTGGGCGGGAACAGTCTTCACCAAGTATGAGCGTGTTGACTTACAGCCAAACATGGACAGGAGGAAGTAGCTGATTGCAATGTAAATGGCTGACTTCTTGTTCTTCACTGCCGACCCAATGAACAAACCCCAGCTCTGCAACACACAAGAAACCAGTGAAAAGATCTGCATCTGGGAACAAGATGTGTTGCTGCAACAACCAGCAAACCGTCCTAGTGAGCCATTTCCCATCGGCACAGATCTCTCACAGCGAGTTCACATCTGCAGCTGCAGATCGTTCAGAACGCTACTCGTACGCGGGAAGCACATGTCTGTCTGCGTTTTGTGCACACCCAAAGAGACCCCAGAGGGTCTTGTTCTTGCACGCAGACACGCAGATAAATTGGCGACAGACCTGACCCATGAAAGAGGAAATCACGGCAGCCCCAAGCCCACTCAGGTACATCCGGATGTCCAAGGGGAAGCCTGCCATGAAGAAGATCAGCGTCCAGCAGTAGCCAGGCAACAGCAGGACGACGGGCAACTCTGATGTCATCTTGGCGAGCCAATAGGCGGAGAGTCTGTAGGTCCCGCTGAGTCTCTCCTTCGTGATGACTTCCTTCTCCGACTGAACTGAAACGGAACTTGATGTTGAGTATCCTCAATCAGACAAGAGACACCAAAAATCTCAGGGAAAGAAGGGTGTCCTCAAAATCAGCACTCCCTGTCCTACAAAAAGGCCTTGTAATTGTCACACCCAAGGTGAAACCTTTTGGGCCCTAAATGGGGGGTGGGGTCAGAAGGCACGTTTGCAGAAAGTCAGACCATGTTTGCATCCAAATGCCCCAGAGACCTTGACTCCATTTTGCTGCAACACGCGGTACTTACATGCCTCAATGGAGTCAATCGTCAGAAATTCTGTCCACTGGCAAGTCAAGCAGAAGATCTGCAATTAGACTCTAATGTGGAATGGAGTCTGGCATTCAAGCTCTTTGGTGCAGTGAAGACCAAAACGGAGTGAAAGTTTTCAGGGCAAAAGTTACTTACAAGGCCTCGGACATCGTCGACCGTTTCCTCGGTGAAGTCGATCTGCCACCAGATCAGCCCCAACAAACACGTGGTCGCAAGGTCCTGAAACACAAAAACCAAAAGGTGCCATTGACGTCGAAAGTTTGACGCTGACGTCAATATTCACTGGGACCCAGTGATGAGTGTCAAAAATGGTCCAGACAATTCGTTGACGTCGTCACAATGTATTGACGCTGGAGTCAACTTTTTGTCCGTGTGAAAACCGCTGAAGGCTGCGATCAAGCTTCAAGCGATGATTGACAGAATGCAAACTATTCAAGGAACTTGAAAGCAGGCATTTCCTTTTTACCGCAAGCAGAACCCATTTGGACACGATCCTTCCTTTTGCTTGGGCAAAGTTTCTGTGCGTGAGAGTGGTGAACTGGTTCCAAAATCCGGATGGCCATTTCTCCAACTTGTCGTGCGTGGAGGTTGTGGACTTCAAGGCTGGAGCCACGTCCTCTGGATGCACGGGAACCACTGCCTCTGGCTCTGAAGAAGGAGAATGTGTGCACTGAGGACACCCAGTGATCCAAAAAGTGACTCCTGCACTGTTGTCAGCCGCTCATGGCTGATCTGACATTTGAATCTGAGCTCGCAACACTGCTTGACTTCCAGACTCGTTCTCACCCGATGCGATGAAACCAAGGTTCACGACGCCAGGGTCGTTCATGTTCACTGTCGCGTTCTCCGGGTGGCCCAATGAGAATTTGTGAGTGCTTCCGTTCTTCGTTTCCCAATCTCCTCCTGTTTGTACACTGCAGACAGAAGGAAATAGTAAAGCAATGAAGTAGTACATTCAGTGTTGGGAAATGTTCGACGAGTCAAGATCAAAATTTTTCCCCATTTCCAGAGAAGATGGCAAAGATCACAAAACTGAAACTGAAAATGTCTAACTGTTGGCTTTTGGCTGCGGAGAGAATTTTATTCTTGATGTCTTCCACCATCTTGACCGCCTCCACTGCAACAGACAGAAATCTGCTTTTCAACATCATTCGTCAGCAGACCCAGTGTAGTTTTTCATCAAAACTCACAATCGCTTTTGCACCACTTCTCTACTCACACACAAAGTCTGCGGGATTGTACTGGGGCGCGCAGTGGAGACCGATCGACGCGAAGTGATCCACAACTCCCTGGGGGTCTCCGTAGTACGCCACCTAAAATAATGTGGACTCTGGTGTGCCTGAACTATTACAAACAGCGACAGAACACGTGAATAGGAAGGTTTCGCAAATTGGAAATGTAGACGTAGACGTGAACGTGGATGTAGAATCTCACCCTGTGAGATACAGTACTCCCCAGATACCTTCACTTTTCTCTTGTTCTTAACAAAATTCTGCCCTTAATTTTCAATTTGTTTTGGAAAAGGGTGAAGGCAAAAAACATGACAAAAAAAAGAATTCAACACACTTCTTGCTTTGGGCTGAATATTTTGAGGTGCGAAAGATCCCACAGGGTGACATTCTGCATCTATGTTCACACATGCATCTATGTTTCCAATTTGTGAAACCTCCCGAATGTGTCTGACCAGTCACACTATCAAAGCTATATGTGCCCAATCAAGAGGACCCTGCTGTTCTGTCTGGAGCATTGGACCCAACTTTGTTCGCAAACTTTCAGAAAACAGGCAACTTGGGTCAAAGATAGACCCAAAGGGAACACAAAAACAGCCTTGCTTGAATGTTTCTTCACACATGGGTCTCTGAACTTGAATGTGACTGTACTGTTTCTTGTCCACAGCCAGGAAAGTCCACACAGACAGCCCTTTCATGAAGTAAACAAATTTATGGAGGGAAAGGGAAATTTCACCAAGCAAAGAAACCAGAGAAAAGGGGTTGTCCGCATCCCTCTTTGATCCGTTTAAGATCAGCCCCACCTGTCCATCGGCGAGCAGGAGGATCTTCTGGAACATGTGAAACACGTGACTCGACGGCTGGTGGATCGTCGCCACCGTGGTTCGGTTGCTGGAAGCAGTGCAGCGCTGCAGAGTCTCCATCAGCTGGTGCGCGTGTGCAGAGTCTAGGCCCGTGGTCGGCTCCTGAAAACACAGTAACGGCAGAAACAACAGCAAGTGACGTGACGGGTTACCCAAGTTGCAAAAAACAGGAGGACAGATTTGCAGCTTGCTCAAACTGTGAAAGGCCCCTTGTTGCTCACTGTCTTTGTCGTTGGATGAGCTTTGTTCAAATTTCTCTGTTTGATGGTGACTGTGTGGTTTGGACGTGAGCCAAATCTTGATTTGGGTTGAATACAGTCTGCCCCCCAACCTCAGTTCATTTTCTTCTGAGTCGACATAATTCTACACTCACATCAACCAGGAAGACGGTGGGGTCAGCGAGTAGTTCAGTCGCGATGTTTGCTCTCCTCTTCTCTCCTCCGGACAAAAACATCATTCCTGGAAAACAACAAGAAAAACAGATCGGAGTGGACGTGTTTCTGGAGCGCGAACAGAACTCACAGACAGATGACGTCAATGTTCTCACGTGTTTCCAAACAATCCTCCAGATCAAACGTTTTCGCCATCTCCTTGACTTGCTGTTCAACTTCGAACTTTCCGCCGGCCTCTGGGAACCACAGCTGAACTGTGAACTGAAAAGAAAACAGTTTTTCCTGTCAGTACAGACACGCGCCGGACACAATCACCCTGGCAGACGGCAAGGCTCCAAACACACAAAATTTCCTGGGTTGGGACAATTCGGCCATTTCTGGGAAAAGTTTGTTCAGATTCTGAGTAACCTGCTTTCAGATGACAGGTTTTGGTTTTTGTTCTTTTTTTAAACCCAGTCTCTGGTTGGGAGTCCAACATTAATTTTCAGCATAACTCTGCTTCCACTCCACCATTTGGACGCGCGCCGGTACTTTTGCAGAGAAAAAATGTTTGGAATCTGATGACATCAGGGCACAAACGAATCAAATCAGATTGATGGTTTACTGGAGTCCACTGGTTGAAACAGTTTGCGAAGGCAGTGTTTTCATTGGCTGTGCATGTACACGAACCTTCAACGTTTCTCGGACTGTGAGGTTGTCAAAGAAAATGTTCTGCTGCAGGACGTATCCCATCTTGCGCCGCAGTCGTTTGTTGAACGGGAGGTGGTTCACTGTGATCCTGCCTCCAGTCGGAGCGATGCGTCCGGCCAGAACGTTCAGCAGGGTTGTTTTTCCAGTTCCTGCAAGCAAAGCGATGCTGGGTAGCGGTCACCAATGGTGAATCCAGAGTGGGTCCAGATTCGTGTCGGGATGAATCCACAGGAGCAGAAACCAAAGGTCAGGTTGGAATTTTCACCTTGGCAGCGAGTGAGTCTTCAAAACACCAAATGATCAGGCGGTCAAGACCATTCTGGCTGACGCAGTGGTGTGAAGACAACGCCCTGTTGTTTGGAAATCTACGCACTTCAAAACCTTTTGCTTGGAGTGTGTGATTGCCAACTCGCATACTTTGGAGTTGGTGTCCGCCTCAGAACATGTGCAGTCAGCTCTGTGTTGTTTGGCAAACTTTTTGCCACAAAGAACTCGTACACTGACGACCTTGTTCAACGGGGAGCTGACATGGTTGAATACTGGGGAGTTTCAGCATTTGAGAGTTTCAGCATGATGTTTCGCACCCAGAAAACGTACACGTAGCACATAGTCTGTAGATGCAACTCCCCTGTTGTGGAAAAGTCCACAATCATTTTTCTGAACAGTTCTGGAATCAGACACTTGAGGTGTTGCTCCACAGATTGATATGGCATTTAATTTCAACAGAGCTTACAAACTCCATAGTTTGTCTTGGAAATATAATTACTCACATCTGTGGACTCTTCCAAAACAGGGGAGTTGTATCAACAAGCTACATGCTACGTGTATGGGATACATCTGTGGAGCATTTTGCTGAAACTCTCAACTATGTCCCGTACCCACAAAACGTACATGTAGCATGTAGTTTGTTGACCCAACTTACCTGATAATGAAGAGTCCACAAACCAAAAATATTTTTCTCTTGAGTTAGGAATCAGTTATTCCTTCACAAAAGAAACTGAGTGTCAAGTTTTGAAAGAACTCACAAATCATGAAGATTAAATCTCAAAAATTATTTGAATTTTGTGTGTTTCACATCTGTGAACTCTTCCAAAACAGGGAAGTTGCGTCAACAAGCTACATACTACGTGTACGTTTTCCCACCACGGAACGCAGTGCTGAAACTCCCCACTGCTGACGTCACGTGTGCACGTACCACTGGGACCCATGACAGCCATCATGGTTCCATGCTCCACGAACCCGCTGACGTCCTTCAGAATCTGCTTCCCTCCGATTGAGGCGCAGACCTTCTCAAACCTGAGGTCGTATTTCTCTCGGACCCTCTCTGTCCTGAAGTGGAAGCAGTACGTATGTGACATGCAGTTTACTCTGAATACGTCTTGTATGTCACAAGTTCTTTTGTTGAGGAATGCATCGTTCGGACAGTTGCTAATTTTGGCCCACTCCCTTGAGGGTCCAATGAAATTTTTGGAAAACTTTTTTGGCTTTCAAATAAAAACATTTTCAGCAATTGGAGGGGGGTTTAGGGGCCTTCTCCACGCTCAGAAAGTTTGTTCAGAAAACTGGCCAGAACAAGCTTTGCTTTCCGCAGTCATGCAGTGCCAGGTTTCTACGAGGGGTGACGCGACACGCACGAAGCAGGGCACGTTCTGGTGATGCGAAATGTGCTGACACAAGTTATCGCACATTGTTTGCGTCAGTCCAGAGGTATCTTCTTCGTATCTTCTGCCGAGACCAGGTACGGACCAAGGACAACAATGCATTTTACGTCTGTGAAACATCTCGGTTCACCTGGTCGTGTCAGCCGCGTCGTTTTTCCTCGAGGGCAACGAAAAACGACAGCATCTGCGGATCGACAACTTCGGGATGCAAGGTTTGCGAGGTTTTCTTGGATGCCCGATGTATCGCAGCAGGATGTATCCCAGGACTCGGGTGAACACAGCAATGCCCAGGAGAACCGTCACGTCCACCCAAGGGGCAAGCACGTCCTCCGTCAGCTCCAGAACGGATTCCCCTGGGATCTCACCATCGGTGGTGTTTGTACATTCAGAAAAGATACTCGTGTTGAGTCCAGAACACCTGCAAAGAGCAAATTTATCGGTGCGTGGTTTTCTTTGCGTCACTCCGTAGAACCAGTCCTGTTCGGAACCAATCTTTTCAACTTTTGGTGCCGCTGTGCATGTTGTTGATACAAAAGTGTGCACTGTCAAGTGGGCAGTGTGCTTGTATGTATACGAACCTGAATGGGGGTCCGAATGGGAATTCTATTTGTAGAAGGAGATCGTAGCCATAAAACAGGGGTGTGATATATCGCATCCAGATCACGAACGGCGGCAGGTGTCTGCGGAGAACTCCAACTGCATGCAAGGAAAACTTTCCAAGTCACATTGCAGACCTTTTGCATGCTTCCAATCCGCTTGATCCCCGATTGGAGTGTGAAATTTGAACAAGTGATCATGCAGTCCGAACTTGCCCAAAAGGTAGCGCACTCGTGTTTTGCAAACAACATTTGAAGAGCTTGATTGGTTTGACACGACGGAAGCTCGTGCGTGATCATCAACAGAAGAGCGAACAACAAGAGCACTGACTCGTGTAGGCACAGGCCATGTACGTCTCGAAGGTCAGGGTGTGGAGAATCCTCGCGTCAGGAAAAAGAATACCCACGTTCACCCCAATACCCTGCAAAAGTACCACAAACTTCGTCCACTTTGTCCACACGTCGCTTTTCAGTTGTTTGGGAAGGTGAAATAGCGTGAATTCAATTATTAGGTGATTTGAACCTTGAAGCATACATTATGTATGGTGGTGAGAATCACCTATAGGCATCAAAAGGCTAAATCTGTGAATGTGAGTTTGAAAGTGTTCTATTTGTTTGATTTTGGTCATGTTTGGTTTTTTCATTCACTTTTGGGCTGTAGTTGATGCACAAAGTGTCAAAAGAACAAATTTTTGCTTTTAC
>JAAUXT010106487.1_pt1 | contig 25448 bp, 20 predicted proteins | sample 7278171 | NCBI WGS metagenome assembly JAAUXT01 (sample SAMN14350112, study PRJNA611818) | marine sediment metagenome | isolation source: surface marine sediment (1.8m) | place: French Polynesia: Moorea | collected 2018-08
AAAAAAGGTTCCTGTTCAATCATACAACTCTTTTCTCGACCAAAGGTCTCGAAAAGTCATTGTATGATTTCACAGAAACCATTTTTGCAGCGTGGGTGAACCCTTACGTCCTCCTCGGACGATGTCTGGGCAGCATCGCGATCGTGTTTGTGGACAGTGATTCTGAAACAGGACATCTCTTCTGACCTTTGTTTCAAATGTAATCACGTGTGGGCGTTTTAAATGACTGGTGATGAGATTAGCCAGGGACGATCTCACAAGTCTGACGGTCTATACCAGCTAATCACCAACACATCCGTTTCGCCCACGTTGGAAAGTCACTGTCGGCCAGACACAGTTGGTCTCAGCTGGGGACAAATGTTGAATGTTCACGGAGTTGAATCTACTGAAAGTGTTGGAGCAGAGCTGGTCGTTAGTCACGGCGACGCTGGGCGACCTGCGGCGCAGAGATGTTCAGCACGTACAGGACCAGCTGGAAACCTCGCCGCCCAACTTCCTTTGGACCGAATGTCCACACACGAAACTCGGTTCAGCAGGCTATGGTTCAGCAGTGTATATATTTTGTACCCCGTATAGATCTGAGTCGTGTTCCCAACGCAATCATTCGCCAAGTGGGGTGGGGGTGGGGGGTAGGGGTGGGGGGTTACATTCCAAAGTGTGGACAGACGCACACATGAATGCTAAGGGTTTTTAAGCCGTCAGCGGCACCTAGATGGCCGGCTACGCGACCATCAACAATTTCAATGGACAAGCTGAGCCGAATTGTTCCGAAGGCCATTGTTTGAGAGTGTGTGGACATCTGTGTGTGGGATTGCGGTGTGCATGCAGCCGGTGCATTAAGTGCTCCGTCCCCCACTTCCCACTTGGTTTGTTCCAATCAGGCCCGAAGCACGCAACAGTGGTCCTCATCGACCTGGGGAAGAGGCGACGTGTGTCTGGAGCGAGTGGGGTCAGGTGGGGGAGGATTGGGTCAGATGTGTGGGAAGAAGTTTGGCCGGATGTACGAGCTCGTACGTGTGGGAAGAATCGCGTCTGGAGTCCCAAAAACACACGTCTGTCTCCAGGTTTGGCTTTTCAAACTTGTTCATCCTCAGGTTTTTGCCTCAAAATTCACGTTCAAGACTGAACCCGAGGAGAGCCAAAAAAACGCCTTTTTTCTGCTTGGGCACGGTGGAACCAGGCTCCCAGCGGGGTCTGGAGCGCTCGAGTGCAAATGCGCAAACTCTGCCTGAGAAACGAGATTTGACGAGAAGAAGACACGCCTGTCAGCCTCATGCAGTTATTTCCTGCAATCGTCTTCATGGAGCTTCCTCTTCTGTGGTGAAGCAAAGGACTTCAGATGAGAGACACAAAAAGATTTTCCAGGAACAATGAAAATATCTGTGTCTGGCAATTTGCCTGATTGGCAAGAAGCACACGACAAACACATTGAGAACGCAAATAAGTCGCTTCGCCCGCAGAACACGGGTTTATTGCGACTCCGCAGCCATGCAGAAGCCGCCAAGCTGCGCGCACGGGAGTGCGAAAGGTTCAACAAATCTATGAACCGAAGCCCTGCATGAAAGTGAGTAACTCCTGCACGCAACTGTCCACGTCCTGCAGGTGTGAAAAGCGAACAAGTTTTCCGTCAGCCTTGCAAGCAAAATAATTGAATTGCATGTCCGCCAGCCGCACGGAGAAAACAGCGGTCGCTTCTCATCGCCAGGGTCTTCTTGGTCATTGTCTGTGCGACGCGTGCCAATTTTCTTTCCTGTGGAGAAGAAAAAACGTGTTCAGACTTCGCTATCCAGGCCACCACATTGATGTCCTCACAATTTGTTGGTCTAATTGAATAACAAAGTCTTTCTTGGTATTTATGCTTGTGCAATTTGATACGTGTTGTGACATTTGAGCGAAAACGTTGTCAGCAGAACCGAAGTGGAAAACGCACACCTGCCCATCTCATAAAACTTTCCTCGGAATGGGGCTGCGCTTTGCATTAACCTCGAGTCTTTGCAAAGGATTTGACCAAGGAAATAACGTTCAATGGCACCGCCGAGGACATGGAGGCTGAAATAACATTCGCCGACTCTTTTAGTGTCACTGACGGCAGCAAACTGAAGCTTTTGCGTCACCCGAAGTGACGCAGCTCCTCTTGCGGCTCCCAGGGGAAAGTGAGGCTCGTACAACTTCGTCTCCAGCCCGAAGCCAAATCGCAAAATCAGGAAAATCAGTACTTTGGAACAGGTCTGTGGGGACAAGTGTGTCAACGTCCTGCGAGCGTGCCAGGATCCAGTCAGATTCGCACCTGGGTCCCCTTTTGTAGAGGACCGGACCTGAGTGCCAGGTTCTCACACACTGTAACACACTGTAGGTTCAAAACCAGAAGGTCGCTGCTGGGGATTCAGGGGTAAACATCTCACATTTTCGGAAAAAAATCTTCAGTCAAGACCCAAAGAAAAAATCTTGAGTCCCTCTCAGCGAATAAGGCAGGAGGTGAGGCGGACTGAGATAACGTGGGGGACCACCAGCCAATGTTTACTCGGATCCAGCTGAGGAACTTGAGTCTTTTCCCAGGATACCCGTTGAGATCTATGCATACAAATGTTGTTGGTGGTCATCTGACCCAGGGGTTCAGCAGACTTCCATCACGCCCACTCCACACTCCGCATTCCAACGTGATCCCGCGTGCATGCAATTTTTCCATCAGGTTCTATACCGCACCAGAAAAGACAGAATTGCAGCAATTGACCCCGAAATGAAGGGGGTGGCTTCTGATGCAGAGACGCATTGAAATTGATCTCTCTGATCAATGCAATGCTATGCCTGGAGTTGGACTCAAGAATGAAAAATGGAATGCGGACACGGAAACCTCTTTCTGCTGATAACCTGAAGCTCTTGAAAGGCAGGTTCACCTGGGTGTTTGATGTTGTGGAAACTCACACAACACGAAGGAACATGGTTCCGTGAAAGGCTCTATAGGTAAACCTGATTGATGCTGGGAGTGGCAGGTTCCCACCCGACCCGATATGAAGGCTGCAATCTGTCTTTTACTGGCACGTACACTTGCAGATTGTGCTGCTTTTGGTTCTGCAAGGATTTTTGTCATGGAAGGAACCGCCGACGTCATGACGTCACGACGTCAGTTCAGACTGCGGCGTCTGACGGGATTGTTGCGTCTCGTGAGTTCAAAGGTTCAGGTCCTGGGAGTCACAGGTGCCGAGTTCTGCCTTTCTTGGTTGAACGCCGCCTCAACGCCAATGTCGAACAGTAGCCAGGTTCGGCAAACATGAAACGTAGACGTATGCGTAGACGTAGACGTAAAATCTCACCCTGCAGGACACACTACATACAGACAATAAGACATTGGCTTTCTCAGGTACACAAAATGCAATGTGCTCTCAAGAATTGTTCTTCCATTTTTTACTCATTGATTTTTGAATGAGGGTGTGCTGGTACTTTGTGGAGTATTTGTCCCCAGGGGGTGAAATGCTACATTCACGCGTACGTCTACGTTTCGTGTTTGCCGAACCTGCCCAGTGTTTTGTGATTGGCCAGTGCCATGGAAACACTGCTCTTTTCGACATTGGCGTTGGCACGACATGCGCCTCAAACGTCATGCATAAAGTCCCCATTGTATCGGTGAAACGCGGAGTTTGGTCAGGAGGGCACTGACTTGCAGGCAATGAACCTTGAGCTCAGCCCTGTGGCTCTTGATAAGTAACTTTTTCAACACGATGTTTGATAAGTCCACGGCTGCACTTCTCAGCACTTCGACGCAAGGACGAGAACATCATCCACGCCCACTCAAGAGTTTACTGTTGATTCACATCGTTCTCAAACAACGTTGCAATTAAACAATCCAGATTCGTGGAAATTAAACTGGAAATGAAATGCTTGAGTGAAGGAGTTGTGTCACTCGCAATTGTTCTTTGCTGAGATTACACGATCAGTTTTGCGCACATTTACCGTGCTTTTCAATTTTTTTCTGCAGTCAGCGAAAAATTAGTCCTGGCAAATCACAAACTTTAATCTTGTGTAACATGCCATGCAGCTTCATGGCAGTTGAAACACAGCCACGAAACACAAACGAAGACTCCCAGTTATTGCGATTTGTAAGTGTTCTGCTTCTTCAAGTTTTTCTGCTTTTCACTGCGATGAAAAATAGAGTTGCTGAGAGACCAGACAGAATCAGCTCCTGGCAAGGCGCAAGGCGCTGCTTTTGTTCCTAAGCCTCTCAAAGAGAGTCATCTCCGAAGCCTGATGTGGAAGTCAGAAAAATGACGCCTTCACCGAATCTGCATGTGCATGTGCAGACGGCCAAACCAAGCACAGCGTCTGGCGCACGATGATACGACTCTTATCTACACACACACACACACACACACACACACACACACACACACACACACACACATATACACACAGGTCCCTGACTTCACTTGTGCTGCTGCTCTCAACGAAAAATGACAGTCCACGCGAAAAAGAGCCACATGGGAGAGAGACGTCCCGAATGCTGTACATCACATCACACAAAAATTTACCTCGGCTGGAGACATGTGACTTTGATGTTCGTGGGACGTGGTCACATTTCCTTTTCTTGAGCTGTTTCTTGGTCCGTTTCTTGTTGCAGAGAAGTTTCCCTCAAAACAGCTGCAGTCTTCTCCCGCTCTGCCGAGTCCAGCTGAGGATTGAAGACTTCACAACAAAAGTAGGTGTCGAAATCATGAAGAATGCATGGGAAGATTTTTTGTGGATTTTTTGCCTTTGACTTGGACATAATGCACAGCTCGGTCCTGAGGGAGATCACGTCGCGTCACTCTGCGGCCAACGTCAACACAACAAATATAGATCCCTGTCCCCTCGGAAAGGAAAACTGGAAATTCATGGACGTCCCTCACGTCTGTTGATTTAGGAGACCGAGCAAAACATCTTCCATTCAGGTCTTTCCCGAACAGGACCCAGTCATTTAGGCAGATTAGCTTCTAATTTGCACGTCAATTACAGAAGCTGCTAAATTAGAGGCAAAGATTAGTGGTTGCTGCTCGAGGGGAAACAAGACATTGGCGTGCATAATTTTATTTGGATGTAAGGCTCTTATCAATTATCCCAGTACCCAGGCAATTTCGGGCGCTTGATTTCTTGCTGGATTCCGCGCTGTTCCAGCATCAGACGGAAATGCTCAACAGGAGTCAAACCACTTGACTTTTCTTTTTTGTCTTTTTCCGTGAAAGTTCCGGGCTAAATCTCTGTCGAATGAAGACTAACTCGTGTTCCCAGTTGACTCTTGTTGTCTTTTATTGCTGGCTGGTGATGAACTGACAAGCTTGTGACAAATCCTGGTTTATATACTCAAATTGGTTGATGCATGAATGTTATAGAATATTCTGGATTGATATAGAATAATATGGATGTATAAAGATGGTTCGAGAATATGATGGAATTTTACCGAATATACTACAATCTCTGCATACTTTTCTGAAGAACATTCGCAGCGCGATTCTTTTCTTGGCTTTTCTCCCTCAAAGCAGGTAGGAGCAGCAATCTGCCTGAGCCACGTTACGGGAAATTTGAAGACTTGTGGACGATTTGGCCTGACAGCAGCGCTCTTTCAAATACCCGCAGTGAATGTTCGGCACACACTGTCACTTAAAAATTGATCGAGTGATCGACAACAGTGGCGTTGCAATCCAGATTTTTGAAGGCGTTCATCACGCATCGTAACGGGGCCTGATGACGCAGGCTTGACGTCGAAGCTCCACGTCACTGAGGACGTCGCAGTGACGTCAAGACACGTCCGGTTCGTGAGTCCTGGCGACAGACACGTCAGCCCGACATTGGCCTGCCCCTCCCAACTCGCAAACTTAAAACAAAGTCGCAAAACATCCGAGACGACCAGCACTGCAGAGCCGGAGCAGGTGGCCGCCTGACACCAGGTTGACAGCTGTTCCCAGCTCGCACCTGCAGGTGGACCAGCGTTTGACAGTTGCCCATGTCCGTGCTGTAGCATCTGACTCAATCCCCACAACGCTACGCAGACTGTGCAGACTTTTGAGCAAATGAGCATTTTGCAGACGACTCCCTCTGCTCATGAATGAAATTACTTTTGGCCTGATTCGTTTTGTGGCCCGAGAGCAACCGTCAAGTCATATCAGCGAGTCGCGATCTCTCCAGCTTCTCGAGGCAACGAGACTCTTGTTTGTCAGCGAATCTTGGCCGCTGCAAAAAAACAGTCGCTGCTGTCACCCACTCTCACCCTGTCGTGTCTGCATGAAAGAGACAATCACATCAAGGCGGTTTTTCTTTCAAAGGACCTTTACTGCGACGAATATCAAGACACAAAAGACCCCACTGTTTGAAAGTCGGCTGCTTTGAGCTCCGAACATCACAGAAGGAACCTTCTGATGGTCGGTCACTCAAGATCTCCGTGTCAAGCTGCAAGGCTCCTGAGAAGCAGCTAAGTCCAGTTTCCGCAAACCTGTGGGCAACCAAAGGACGAAAGCACAGCGTACACGAACACGAATCGAACAAACAAGCCTTTTGCACTCGCAGGTTTCACAGGATTCTCAACAAGCGCGAAACGTCCAAGCGTGTCCACGTACTCTGCAATCAGTCACTACGAAGATTGATGAGAAGGAACCAGATCTGCTCGGAGATGCTGTGTGGAAATTGAGTGCTGAACTCTGTGGTGGGTTCTGCAGGGAACGGTTCTTCAAAGGGATGGGCCCTGTGGGGTATGGGTCTCCCAGTCGAGGGTTCTTCAGGTGATGGGTCCTGCAGGAGATTGGTCCTCTGGGAAAGGTCCTTCAAGGGATGGGTCTTGTTTGGGATGGGTTCTGTGGGGGTGAGCCATGCAGGGGATGGGCCCTGCATGGGAATAGGTGCAGGGGATGGGTCCTGCATGGGATGGGTCCTGTAGGGGATGGGTCCTGTAGGGGATGGGTCCTGTAGGGGATGGGTCCTGTAGGGGATGGGTCCTGTAGGGGATGGGTCCTGTAGGGGATGGGTGCTGTAGGGGATGGGTCCTGTAGGGGATGGGTGCTGTAGGGGATGGGTCCTGTAGGGGATGGGTCCTGTAGGGGACGGGTCGCGCTGCGTTCATGCGGAAGTCTTCAGTCGCCCGCCCGCACGTTCCGGCGGCGACGGGCGTCTCCCTGACGACGGAAGCCGTTTGTTGACAACCGCCCGTACGGCAACAGGAACTCGATGAACAGGAACCTGGTGAACAGGCTCGATCATAAGATGCGACTCTCTCGAATTGAAGCGCCGGGCGTAAACATCAAGAATGTGAACACTTCACCACAACAGAAACTCTCAGCTTCACCCCCTCACACGTCGTGAAACGGTTTCCAGTTACCTGAAACTACGTTGAGTGTTTCTTGGGAGAGAACTAGAGAGAGAAAGACAGAGAGAGAGAGAGAGAGAGAGAGAGAGAGAGAGAGTTCGTGGGTTGTGCAACATGCATGCACGTGTTTGTGTGTGTGTGTGTGTGTGTGTGTGTGTGTGTGTGTGTGTATGTGTGGTGCGTGAGTGTGCGTGTGTGCTTGCGTGTTTTTGTCACAGGCAAAACTATTTTGGCAAAAATTATCGTCTGCCTTTTGATTCATTCTGGTGATGAGTCACATCGTCTTCTCAGCTGCGGCGATCTGCGTCATATTCCTGTCTCTTTTGTTTTTCAAACAGGCCTTGCGAAAAGAGAGAGATACCCGCGACTTCAATCATGCAACGCGCGATGCATCTCTCCACAAAATTGCAGCGAACAGAACTGAGAAGGAAATGGTTCAGGTGCCCGTACATGTGAAGGTGAATGACTCTCAAAGTTCCGACACGAGGACCAGGATTCACGGTGTTTGTCTCTGAATGTTTCGCAGCAAATGTCGTCCCCTCAGACCTCATGTTGAGGCAAGCTGAATTTGACCGAATGGGGACTGCATGCGGCAATGGAAAGTTTGACGGAAGAATTTGCATCTGACGACACGACCAAGCCCAGAAAAGGAATAAAAACATGGGCCTGAATCAAGTGGAGTTGTTCGTCCACAAATATCAAAAGAACTCGGTGACGTTTCTTTCCTTTGTCAATCTGTGACTCATACTCCGTTTTCTGCGCAGAACAAAAAGTCCTGTTTCCATAAACAGTCAAGATTTGAAATCTGGGGGAAGAGAAAGATGGGCATCGTCCACAATAATGTCACGTGGATTCATTCCGCGCTCGTGACAAGAAAGCCATTGTGTGTGTTCGTCAATATAATGTCACTGAAAAAGTTGAAAATTAATGAAATTTTATCTGCACGAAATAAAAGAGGGAATGAAATGTTCAACAAGTGACTTTTTTCCGAGCAGCAATCTGAGCACCGCCAAGTTCGTCGCCGACGACTCTTGGTCTGGTTTTGTTTCGTCTCAAAATTTCTCTCAACCGAGCCGGTGCGAAAACGACACACAGGTTGGAGAGGTTTGTGCCTAATTTGTCAATAAATAAACAGAGTATTTGCCCTGTGTGCAGTGTCTGTTTGCAGTGAGCTATTTTGAGCCTTGTGACTCGGGTCGACCCATTGATTGGGACCAGTCTCTGTCTCCTTCATGTGGCTGCGGCACAGTCCGACAACACCATCACCGCCGCCGCCGCCACGCCAAACCACTTGAGTGGGACACGACTTGTGCATTTGCCTGATGTATGTTTCTCATTGAACTCTGGCTGGATTTTCGTCGCGCCTCAGCCGAACCGCAAACAAACATCGGCGCGACGCCGCCGCCGCCGCGCACTTCGATTTGTCCACGGCGTAACCAAAACGGCCAAACCCCGAAACCAAAAGACAGGGGTGTCTGTCCATTTTAGGTCTCACTGGAAATGGTCAAATACTTGAGGAGGCTCCAAGTAGCGTTTTCAGTGGGTGTCTTACCATTTCAGGTTGGACCTAAAACCAGGAGACACGGGGTGTCTGGTCATGCATGGTTGAACCTGAAACAGCAAGGCGTCAACAGCTGGGTGGCATGTTCCAGGTCTGAAGCAGTTCGAACCAAACCGTAGACGTCTTCGAAATCGGTATCCATCCATGGTCCTCTGGTTCTTTCGCTAACATTGCGGAGGTTTGGCGCGGAGGTTTAGCAAAGGTGTCCGGTCCTTTTCCGAGTGCGGACGTGCCTCAATTGCCAGATCGGTGACACAGATACCATTTCTTCAGTTGTCATTGACTCTCAGAACAAATGTTGCAATTGAGTTTTCTGGATCACCGATCTGGCAAAACATTTTGGCGATTTTTGACAAAAACAGTACCTGTATTGTGTGTCAATTTTTTGGGGCACCGCGCATATGATTGAAATTGCGTGCTGAACCTCCCCATCACTCTCCCGTCAACTCGTACGCTTAGTGCTCAGATGGAATCTCCCTGGATGCGCCGCGCATCCTTGAAGACGTCTCAGCAAAACTTTCTTCATTATCATCTCAGAAATGGAAGCCACGCAGCGTGTAATGAGCTGCGATGAGAACAACTGTGAAATTAATAGCCTCCGGTGAATGGTATGCAAATTGTGGGTGCGCAGCGGAGTACGCGGGGACACTGGGGACCTGCGTCTGGGAGCAGATCTAAATGCCGCGGGTTTGAAGTCCTCGAGGATGGATCAGCGTCCGCGCTATCTCTGACGGACCCAAGGCCCCAGGGCTCCGCCGCAGCGGGTTTTGCTACTGAGACCAGTTTCACACTTGAGGCGCTGTGGCGTTGCCTCCAAAGTTTGACAGGTTCTGCGTGGTTAATATGACCTTGGAATGGATGGGACGTATGTCGTTGCATCCAGTGTGAATCCGACAGATAAGCCCCCGGCTCCAGGAGTGCTTATCGTGGGAAACTCGGACTTTGCAGGTGAATCCCCATCAGACGGGAGTTAATACCACCTCTGTGGCGGTGACTAACGACCTGCAGATGTTGATTGCGAGTCGTGTTTTTCTTTCGCTTGGGACTCGTATGTTCTCGATGAAAGGCACGAAAGTTCACCCGAAGTCCGCACAAAGCCTGTTCGTGTCCAATCGCAAATGTCGTGTTCATTGCCGTTCCATTTGTGGCAGAAATTTGGACAAACAACAGTGTTAAGTAAGCAAGGAAAACTGCACGAAACAGGTGCCAGACTGTGCGTGGATTCCACGTGTGTGTGTGTGTGTGTGTGTGTGTGTGTGTGTGTGTGTGTGTGTGTGTGTGTTGTATGTGTGAGTGCGCCCCGTCGACCTTGGAGTTGCCCCAAGTTGCGTGGATATTTCCTGTGAGAAACGGGTCTTTTCTCGGTCTGATGGGAAACGCTTTGGAGAATCCTCAGAGAAGGCGTCATAACACGACGGCTTTGCGGGTGATGCGAAGAGTTGTTGCTTCTAATTTTGTGGTCCACCTGCTGAGGGAGACCGTTCTCTGTTCTCCGTTCTGAGAGATAAAGAGTCTTTGTCACGCTGACATTCAAGAAAACATGTCAGGGCGACAGCACAACCTTTTCACACTACAGAAGCTTGTGAATTTTCCGTTGGCGCCCTTGTCCTCTTCTCACCAGGCCGAAGTGTTTTCCTTTCCTTCTTCCTGCACAGCAGTTAAGGGGTCATGAACACGCATTTGGGCGGCGTGGAGGACATTCTCACCGAGTCCCGGGCAACAAAGTACGCACACTAATTCCGCTTGCCAGTTCGGGCTGAGTGTTTCTCCAATAAAGTTGTCACTGATCAATGTTGTTTTGGTGATATAGAGTGTTGGTGCAAAGCCATAGTGGATGATGGGTGAGCGCGCTTTGCGGTGCAACAGTCACGGGCGTTTGAAGGACGCGTTGCGTCGCATCGCGCACCAAGCGCTGAAACACGTTTCGCAAATAACTTCCTCCAGTGGACGCAACAGTTGGAGACGGATGGGTCTGAGTTTGATCAGCTCTGTTCTCAGGGGGTCACATTGAAATAGCTTGCAGAAAAGGACTCACAAGGGATCATGCAAATTTTGAAATTACTAACTTTGGACAGAACAATTCGCAATGTTCCACCACATGAAATGTCTCACTTCAAATCTGGGCTCATTTGACCACTAGAAACAGCCGAGGTGGGCCTGGCGCCCCAACCCATATCAACAGAGACAAACCAGTAGGGTCGGTAGACTTCCAGTCCTCAGCCCCTGGATCTGACCGACATTTCAGGCGGTGATCCACATTTGACAAATTCAGGGAATGAAGATGAAAACAAGGGTGGAACATGTTCGTGAGAGTCGTTCTTCTTTCGGGGCTGTGGCAGTGGAGCACACGTTGTGCTTTGAAGATCCAATTAGCCACAAGTTTAAAGGCGCAATCCGAAGACGCTGCGCGGCGCCCAATCAGAGCTCGGGACTCTTCTCTTTGATTCTCAAGCTGCAGAGCCAATCAAGGTTGTAGCGATTCCCAGGTCGGGCGCTGTGTGGTCGTGCGAGGTGCGTTCAGAAAGTTGTCCACAAAATGTCATTTTGGTACAAAGGACAAGTGGTATTGGCACTGCGGGTCAATGTCGTCCTTCAAGGTGACTTTCTGGATTCCAGTGTGCAATCTCTCTCATTTTGACCAAAAAGAAGGTTTCAACATTCCTGATTTCTGAGAGCATCGTGGTGGAAAATTCGGCAAAATCTGCTGAACAAGTCGCTGATGTTATGGCAGCGGGTCTCTGCATGTTTTTAGGCAGTCAAACCACGACCGCGTTTGTCACCTGCATTCATGAGATCTCAGCAATTTTGCCGCAAATGTTTTCAAAAGGAGAAACTTCTGTCACGTGGCCACAGACCCCACATTGTTTGACTTGATTCGCTCTTGGATTCACAGCACGCAGCAGTTGGTGGGAACTGAGCAGCCTCGGGTCCCCAGCCTCGCACCCCCGGCTGATTGATCTCTCCTCCCGAGGGACGCTGAAGCAGACGTCGCGCGGAGCACCCTCCGTGGGACCGAGAGGCTCCGGTCCCCGACGTCCAAAAGCGCGTCGCATTGATCCGCTGGGAGCAGCGCGATGTGGCAGCGACCGCGACAACGTGTTGACTGCAAAAAACAAGCTCGAGCCCCCTCCCCCGCCCCCGCCCCCGTCCCCCGCCCCTGAGCGATAAATCAACAGCACTCGAGCGCCCCGGCCGCCGGGACGCCGCTTCGATGGGTCCTCGTCGTCTCCAGCTGCTGAAGGGTGCAGGGGGAGAGGGAGAGCGATGGTCCTTGTGGGGCGGTTCTGCCTCGTGCATGATCGAATGAGGGCTGGGCAAACAGTGGAGGATGAACATTCTCAGTTGGATTTGTGTGCAAGCGATGTGAGAATACCAGCAGTGAAACCAGTGATTCCCACAGACAGTGCACGAGGAAACCACAGGATCTGCCGCTGAAATGCGAGGCAGAGAACGTGATGGTGTCAGCAGAGGCCAGATCAGACGGCTCGAGCGGAAAGCCGATGCAAAATCCAGCTCAAGCTGGAAAAACAGCGATCCCCACACCCCAGCCTGGATTCCCAGATCTGCAGGTCAAAGGGTCTGATCACCGCAATCACAGAGACTCACGCCGCTGGGGACGGAATCACTGCGCACAAGGTTGACCCGGCAGAAGAGTTTCTGCTCGTGTGTTCACGTGTCGTTAGCACATCCTCAAATGTGGACCCCACCCTCCATCATCACAGAGAAAGAAGTTGTCCTTTGTCCTGTCTTCTATGAAAGGCGTTTTGTTGTTTACTTTGACCCGTAGTGTATCACAAAAGAAAGTGACTGCAACGGCTCAAAAACAACGACACTGCTGTCAAAAGGTTCCATGCGCCCTGGCGGACCACCTCCTCTACCCTCACCATCCAACGCACATTGCACGCACAGGCAAAAGCTGAAAAAGTTCCCTCTTTTATTTTGTACTGTCAGAAGCAACATTTTGAATGTATCTCGCAGTGAAGATCCAGACAGTGGGACCAAAGTCAATACCAGGTCCCCTCCCCTCTGGAACGTGGATTCACAGAGGTTACCCGGCTCCAGTTGTTACTCCAGTGCGGTGAATACCAGTACACGCAGAGATGGAAGACTTCTGTTGTGGGGAAATCTCGTTGCTGTGGGATATTTGGAGAACGGGAAGAATGCCTCTCCACCAACGTCAACTGTTCTCAGCAATTACTCTACATTTCATACAATTAACTTTCCCCCTGTCAAATTAGACAAAGAGCCTTCAAGTTGTTTGACCTGCAAAATTGGCGCGACAGGCAAGTCGAGCAGACGTCGCACACTCCGCCAACGGGATCAATGATGTTACGATTGAACAAAGGATTCGAGTCGAATATCATCCTCAAGCTTCAGCTCGGAGACAGTTGTCATTGTTTGTCTGGTGTGAGGCTTGTTGCTGATGAAAGCTCTGTGTGAGTTGCAGAAGACTGAATAACTGGCGCTGAACTATTCCACTTCCTCCGGCTCAGTTTCCTACGTCAGTTGTTGAACTGTGGAATTGTCAAAGAGAAGGAGCGAGAGTCAAGCAGGGCCTTCCCTCAATTTACTGCGACAAAAATGAACCAACCACCTCTGCAACAAAAGAATCCACCCCGCGCGCCGCTGATCGATGTTGCAACAAGCTTCACACATCTCAATTCTCGCCTGATTAAGTTTCAGATCCAGCCATGTCGAGACTCCCCCGGAGGTGGCGAGTGAACAGCTCTCGCGCCACTGGACAACCGCTTAATCGGACGTGATGACCACCACTAAATTTGCGCTCAGACCTGTGGGAAGTCGTTTGAAATCACAGGGAAATTTGCGATGTGCCTGTTTTGATTCAACAGTGTGCTCAGAGCCCGTGAAAACTGCAAGTGTTCTGAAAGAACCCCAGAACATGGGGTCCACGGATGGAGACTGGTGTGTGTGACTGCAAAACAGCACTCTCATGACTTTCAGAATCTATCTGCCGTAGAATTGTCGAAAGTGAGCCAAGTTTATGTCCGCTTGAAAAACCGGAGTGCGTGTGCGTGTGTGCGTGTGTGACGAATGATTCGTACCAGGCAGTTGGCGGATTGATTCTCTGACTTGTGTTTGAATTTATTCTGGAGATCCACCATTTGTCTGCGTGTGTGAGTGCGTGCTCGAGTACAACGCATGCATGCCATGCCAAGTTCCAACTTTCAATCACAGCAAAATTTAAGAACAAAACACGCTTAGGCAGAAAGACACCACTCCTGCAAACACAGCATTGTGAAACAAACCCCTGCAGACGCATTCCGTCTCCTTCGTCGCCGACAACAAACCTGCTCATGCAGCTGAATTCACTTTGACATGAACACAACCAAAGAAGCTCCGTGCCGTCTGTGTTTGCTTCAAATTCCCTTTTGAAATCTTACTCTGGGAAATGATTGCAAATGTGTCCTTTTGTGAGTGACTTTCTTCTTTTGTGTTTCTTTTGTGCTTTTCACATTGAAGTTGCTTTCTCGGCGATCCCAGCTGCCTTTGGCCTTTAACATTGTTCAGACAAACTGCTCTTCTCAATTACTTCAAAACACGTCCAGGAAAGTTATTTCAGTGCAGTGCCGACGTCCGGACTGTCGTCACAGACGCAGATCCATAACTCAGGGGGGAGGCGGGCTCAGACACTTTCAACGAGACGATCGCAACGGTTTCCAGGATTCCCCGATCGGGGCGATTTCCCCTGAGAAACCTTGCAAAAAAACAACCAACCCGAACATTTCTCGTGCGTGCAGCCCACAAATTTATTGGGCTGTGAGCCACTGTTCCGAGTCTGGGGCATCTGTGGGCCCCAGTTCCCCCCAGTCCATCCTTGAGCCCATTCTCCACCCGATGTTGTGTGCCCACTCTGTCCAAAGATCTTGGCGCAAAATACGAGAAACAACCTGTGATTTTCAAGGAGACAGCAAGCAATTTATTTTGATTTCACAAACAAAACAGTGACGAATGTGTGGAATGAATTTTGAGCTTCTGATTCCCGGTGGAAACAGGGGCCGCAGTTCACAAACCCGACACCTGCATAATTTCCGATTCCTTTTTTGAGCTATCAAATACAAAGAGTTCACAGTCACAGGAAGTTTACCAGCGATGAAGTTCCGGCAAGGTCGGAACCCAGCGAGCCGCCTGGGATGAGTGTGAAGAGACGAGCATCGCCATGGTAACGAGAAAATTTTCACTTTGACGCGACAATTACTTTTGTGTGTGACGCAACAAACGAAAAAACACTCAACGGTGCCAAGTATAGCACATTCGCCAGGCTTGTCCCAGAACACGGAGAAAACATTTCATTTCGGAGTTTCAGAGGTCTGAGCTACTGCTGTTTGCACTTGAGTTAGTGTGAGAAGTCGGGACTGTGTGAAAACTCACACTTGGTCTGATGGAGTGGTTCCGTCCCGGCTCGGGGGAAGCGCTGCAAATTTCATGACACAATATTCTCAGCAGACCAAATTGGTTGCGTAAGTGGGCATAAATTCTTCGAGACAAGAAAGCCATTGGTTTGTCTCAGAAATCTGCTGCTTGCTTTTTAAGTCTGCTCTTCGGGCGGTTTTGAGATTCGTGAGAGCTTGAGTTTTTGAGCTCCATCAGAGCTTGGGTTTCTTACTGAGATGCGTTTTCAACTCCTTCAGTGACTGGAGCACAAAACAGCATCCACATTTTGCAAGTCGTGAGACACAGTAATGACACCAAAAACCAAAGTGACTTTTCTGGACAAAAAGCTTGCAAATTTCCGTGCTTTCCATTGTTGCCATCTATTCTCTTTGGAAATCCGTCTGACGTTTTGCGTGACCGTGATTGAAATTCGAATCCAAACTGCGCAGCTTTTGTCTCGAGACAGCGTTCGTACGCGCAGTTCCTCCGTTCGTGTGTCCAGTCGTTTTCACTCGGAGGAAATGTCGTCTGTGACCTTCACTTCCGTCAGCGCGATGTCGACGCCGTCCTCGTCAGAATCGGGCGAATCGCCCAGCGTCTCTTGGAACCCGAGTCGCCCGAACCGGCGCCGTTGCTTGGCAACCGCGACCGGGTTCTTGTTGCGCCGGCGGTCCTTGTTCCTGCACGTATTGTTCCAGCCCTTGCGAAGAGTCTTGCAGGTCTGGATGAGGAGGAACTTGATGGCGAGGCGAAAGCCCTTGTAGCAGATGAGGAGGATGAAGAGGTTGAGGGCGGGGCGGGCGTTGGCGATGTGACTGAAGACCTTTTGCCAAAGTATGCGAACGTAGTCCACGTGAGCGTCCGGGTTGATCCACATCGTAAAAGTCTGCACCAGGCGGATCAGTTGAGAAGGCAAATTCAGGACCAAGTGCAGCACTGCGTAGGAGAGGAACAAACACATGCGGCCCTTCTCCAGGTCCGAGTCGTAAATTTGTATGGGTTGCGGGGTCCTGTGGGGACCCATCACCGTTCTCCTCTGTCGGTTACACAGAATTCCCTCCTTCGTGGCACTCACAAAGCTGACGAATAATATGCATAAGGCCAGGATGTAAGGGAAAATACAATTGATGAAGATGTCTATGCGGCCCAGTATTTCCCATGAATGAAAGAAGCGTCTCAAAGGCCTGCAAAACACCTTCGGACCCGGTGCAATAATAACTCCCACAGTCAGGCTTATGTTGAGGAAAACGGCGATGGCAATCATGGCGAACCCAATGACTATCACCTTGGATTTGACCGTCGTACAAAGGGTCCTTTCCCAGAAGTGGAGCTGCAGGGAGATGAAGCGATCCAGCAGGAAGGCAGTGAGGTACCACAGCGAGAGGAAACTCGAGGACTGGCTGAGGAAGATGACGAAGTGGCACCAGGCACCGAGCTTGTAGATGTTGACCCCGTTCTCAGCGAGCCACAGGCACAGCAGGTTGAAGAGATAGCACGAGTCGGCGATGTACAGCGCCATCAAGTAGTTCACGTAGGAAAACTTGGACAGATTCGAGCGAGCGCAGATCAGGATGGCGAAGAAGTTCCCGATGAACCCAATACCAATGATGGAAGGCGTGTAATACATCTGCATGAGGGTGAGCACGTGCTGCAGCTGTATGGCGATGGGAGGGGGAGGCCCGCCCCCGAACGGGCCGCGGTGTCGCGGGGGCGGCGGCGCCGGGGGCCGCGGGTCCGCCGGCAGCAGCAGGACGCCCTCCGCACCCGTATCGTTCTGCAGCACCGTCTCATTCGTATCCGCAAACATCAAAGTCTCGAGTTCATTGTATCCACCGTCGCCCGCCTCGGAACTTGCATTCAGGAACAGGGCCGCGGCCTCCATGACGAGTCTTGCGCCAATCCAATTGCCCTGCAATGCAAACACAACGCTGGATCAATTTCTCTGTCTGTGTTTGTCACAAAGCTCAGCTCATATTTGCGCACTATCCACCTCCAGACCCAGGAGAGTTGAGGTCTGGATATCAAATTGAACCTCATTTGCCGTGCGTTTGCATAATTTGACCCTTTTTTTTGCAATTGTCATCAGGGTCATTAGTCTCTGCACTCTTGGCTCCTGCTCGTGAGACACACGCGAAACAGAAAACTCCCCCGCAGCTCAAGGCAGAAATAGAAACTTCAAAACCATCGACAGCACCTTGCAGAATAAGCAGCGTTGTTTTGTGAACTGTTTCCAGTCTTGGGGCCTGGCAGGACGCGCCAGACAAAATCCTCAATTGTGGTTCTCGAATCTCAGACTAAGCTGCGGCGTGATGACTTGACTCGGTTGCGCAAGTTGTCCTTGGAAAACAGTGGCCTTGAAGCCGACTTCTCATCACAAACACTGACTTCTACGAAAGGGGGATCGTGACTACAAAAACAAGAAAAAAAGCAAGAATCGTGGCCGGAAGGAGCGAAACTTGACTGCACGCCCTGAGAAGTTTCCTTTCAAATCTTGGAACAAAGTGGAACTTTTGAAAACAAGATTTCAAAAGACGAAGAGCGCCAGGTTCTCCCCTGATCCACAGAGGAGGTCGAGGCCCGTCCTCCAGCCTCAGAGCAAACGTCTCCTCCAAGTTTGAACAACAAAGACCAGCGCCAAGCAGCGTTTTGCTCCAGTGACAGGAAGCCTGCTGTGACTTCAGATTGCGGAAGGAAGTGCAGAGAGCCTTGGTTCGACAGTGCGATGCGGCTTTCATTTCGAGGTTCAAAAAGGACACGCACTCGTTTCAGCCAAAATTCTGCTGCAATGTTTGGTTCTTTGTGCCAGCTGATGTCTGAGTTCAGTGCCAATCGTTTCTGCCGCACAAATAGCTTTTGTTATTGGTGTTTGTTCCAAGTGGCTTGTTGTTGGGAAACGAACCGTTTTCCGTCCGTTGGATGACTCGAGATGTTTCCTTGAAAAAAAAATCCATTTGGGTCGTGTTCGTGTGAGCGCGTCTCCTCGGACCAGACCCGTCAGTTCTTCAGGTGCCTCTGCTTCTCACGCAACAGGTATTGCGCCTGCCATTGCTGCCATTGGAAGATCTATTCTGAGCCAAAGCTGATAGCAGTTGGAATCAATGATGTCAGCTTGTCTCTCAAAGACCTCAGTACCGAGAGACCTGGTGCCTTGAAGCAGCGGCCATACAGGCGCGTTTATTTTTGACGCGCGTCAAAATTGACGCACGTCAAAAACATCTCCCACTATTTTCAATGACAAAATTGACGCACGTCAAAACCCTGTGTGGCTGCCGCTTCCCAAGCGTAGTGAGAGCGGAACGTGGACGCATCGGACGCCACGTAAGGGACGAGCGGGGACGTGGATCTCAATCGTCCACGGCCCCTTCCCCAGGATCGCAAGAAAACTTCACAGAGCGGCTCAGTTGATCTGTGTAGATTTGAAAAGAGTTGAGAGAAGTCACATTCAACGAGCACCAGATTTCACACACGCAACGAAAACACAGGTGAACTGCTTTTCAATGCGTGCTCCAGCAGACCGGTATGTTTTTCACCCTCGTGGAGTGCACCAAGGTCGTCACACCTCTGCGAAAGGGCCCTGGCAAAGTAGACCACTTCATGCAAGTTGCAAGCCTTTGCCTCGAGTCTGAATATCAATGATCACTTGGCCTCCTTTTTCAGCCCCTGTGATTATATTATACTGTTTACTCTGAGGTTCACACCTGCGACAGTTTCACACCGAAATCGGGTTCACTTTGTCGTCTCTGAAAGTTCAAACAAAAGCTCATTCCTTCGTTCTCTTTGGCCCTGACACTGACTGACTGACTGACCACTCACTCACTCACTCACTCACTCACTCACTCACTCACTCACTCACTCACTCACTCACTCACTCAGTGATTGACTGACTGACTGACTGACTGACTGACTGACTGACTGACCACTCACTCACTCACTCGAACAATTTTCACGTTCGTGTCTGGGTGACCATTGAGTCCGTGTCCTCGGGTTGTTCCTCAGCGGCTCCACGCTGCACCGCCGCACCGGTCGGTAGTTGATGTGAGAGAAACACAGACTGATCCACGTGTCGCACCCAGAGGCCCCACCCGCCCAGAGGTGCATTCGTTGATGGACAACGAACAGATTGAGGTGCAAGTTTTCATCAGCCGAATTGAAGTTGTGCTTGATAATTGGCGAGGAAAAACCACTGCGGCCCGAATTTGGGTGCTGAAATGGATTTGGCTTCGGGACAGGTCTGTTTCCACTCTCTACCAAACTGAACTCTGATGACCTCTCCGAAGCGGTTCATTGTTTTATCGAATGGAAAGTGGCAGCAGTTTTTCCTGGAAGTTGAGACGGTTTCATGGATCTGTTGTTTCGTTGCTACGCGAACATGAAAACTCCATTGTGACGGCGGTGCGCATAGAACTCCGCCATTCCTGCGACCCTCAAGCTCATTTCACTTGTCATATCGCTATTTATGATATCCTGCCCACTCCCACTCAATCTCTCTCGTGAGCCTTCCGGCATTGATGTATTGCTTGAATGGCTGAAATGAGCTTCGTAGTACTCGTAAACCTTCAATTGTCGAAAGGACCAGGCAAGTGCTTCTGGGCAGAGGAGCGAGCGCGCTGCTGGTTCTGAAGGATTTTTATTGCTGTACAGAACTGCCAGCTTCTCCCATCATTTCTGCGCATAACCTGCCAAACCGGGCGACGTATTTTTGCGGACGTCTCCGAAGGGTTCGCAGTTTGCTTCACGTTGAGTTGGAGACGTGGACAGCGCGACGTGAGCCGATCGGGAGAAACCCCGAGGCCCGGACCCATCCATTGTCAAAGTTTTTATGTCATCGCAAAGAAACTTGTTTTGTTTTCAGGATTCCCGTCTCTTGGTTCACAGAGCTTCCTGTCAAACAAAATAATGCAACGCGACTCAGAGTGGAGGTGTCTTGGTGCAGAGAGCCGAGCACTCTCAGTACCGAGACCCCGGGTCTGCCCATGCAGGATAAGATCCCGATTTGGAGCTGAAATTCTGGGGCCACTCAAGCAGGCTTGGATCATTCTCAGACTTTGGATCTGCCAGGAAGGCTGCATGGGGCTCCTGTTAGTCCTGAAACTCTGGATTCACAGGGAAGGCCAAGATTTCTTTGACTGCCGCGATTCTGGATCCACCCAGCAAAACTGGAGTCCCTTTCGGCCCTGACGCCTTGGGTCCGCTCAAATTGGTTACCTCTGAGTGCTGAAACCCTGGCTCCATCTTGCAAGCTCGAGTTGTCTGGGGTACCTCTTGGTCCTGAGACCCATCCGCTCAGGCTGAAGTTCTTCCTTTCCTTGGACCTTGGGTCCAACCAGCAGGATCGAGTTGTCTGGATCCCCTCTTGGTCCTGAGACCCTGGATTCACTGAGCCTCAGTTGCCTCGGCCCTGGGACCCTGGATCCGCTGTGCGGAAGCCGCTTTGAGCCGCAGACGCTGTGATCAGCTGCAGTTTGCGCTAATAGCGGCGCACAGAGCACAATGGGACCTCAGTGGACAGACTCTTCCCACCGGACACGCCGCTCCGCTGCGACGAGATCATTGAATTACACAATTCTGTCCGCGCGCGGGGGGAAGCGAGTCAGGAAGTGCCCGTCTCGTGCTGAGGCTCGGCTCACAGCGGGTGCGTCACGGATTGCAAATGTCAGCGCGAGTTTTCCAGGACCGCAATTAGACATGTTGAAAACTCAATCCAGCACAAGTTGTGGAATCAAGATCTTACTCAGTCGACTTTGAGAAAGGAGCTTGCCGGCCCCCTCTCCGAGACAAGTTTTCCCCACTTTTGTCTCGATTTAATGCATCTCTATTCTCGTTACAAAACTTTTATCCGGTGCGTAATTCGCTTCTCACTCCACCACAGGAGCGCGGAGTCCTGCTCGGATTTTGTCGTCAATCATCGCGCCCCGTAAAGAGCCAATGGGCGCTGCGCCGCAGGCGGAGCCGCGACGTTACCCCGGCGCAAAATCTGACCCGCCTCAGGAATGGCGGCCGTAAACGTCAGTTCGAAGCGGCTCGTCGTCTGTTTGACGACTGCGATAAACGACCCGTGGAATCCAGTCGGATACCCTTTTGTCCGAGGGTCTGCGCTGCAAACACATTGAGCGCATATTTGCAGAACTGATTGGTTTTGCCTGAGGCCAGTAAAATACGTCGAGTCACAGTGGCAATTCCAGTTATGGGTTTCCATGACACCGCGGGCTCGACGGAGCGCTTTGTCGAGCGGTGCGCCTGCATTGAAGGACTTCGGACATTGAGTCCGTTTCATCAAACTGATGAACGAGGTGGAACAGAGTGCAAGAGGTGTGCCATTTACCAATATGTCTTTTTGCCAAACAGAATAAGAGGAAACTGATGGAGTGTTGGAGTCTTGGGTATTGAGCCCCAAACGGAGGCTCCAGTTCATAAATTTCACAGCTGACAACACAACCTGACCAAGGGAGCCCTGATCGCCTGTACTGAACTAGTTTTCTGGACTCCAGATCCAAGGATCACGCCTCCTTGTTTCGGGGTGTGACTCAGAATCTTTCGTGTTGGTTTGTAGAACAGAAATCAGCGTGGAACACACTGACACTGTGACACTCGGCGTTATTTAAAGATTTTGTTGGTCTGCGTTTTTTTCTTGACGGTTTCTGGACACTGGTCTCAACTCCAGACACGCACGCAGGATACGAGTGTTTGCGGGTGTCCCTTCCTGCCCAGTCACAGACTCCATTTTGATCGCGGAAGCACCTGACTCTGGGGGCTTCGGGTCTTGAGATGCCAGCAATATCACACCAACAGCAGACTGCAGAGCTGGCTTCAAAGCGTTCCCCACGCAGAGACGGCTGTGATCGCCAGGTTAACCAAAAGCACCATGATGTTCAACCTTCTCTGTGGCGGCGCCTTACACCTTAATGGAACTCTTAACTCCGTCACTGCGACGTCTGAAGGAGGAGAATCATCCATGCACAAGATCTCATATAGTTTGCTGCCTGTTGGAAACAGAATCATCCTTTAAAGGGAGATTCCACGCGGTGCATTAAGGACGAATTGCACGTCTTCTTCTCCTCCTCCATATTAGCCACAAAGTTGGTTTTCGCTGCAGAAAATTGTCAGAGGAAGCTGCGGGGGAAAGCACCTGAGTCTGAGCCGAGTCGGAGGCGGAATCACCCGACGACAGTGAGCGGACCGACGGAACAACCGCAGTGAATAGAGAGGTTTCTATGCATCCCGCGGGAAGCCTCCTCCCGTGCCATTTTACGTCCGGTCCGGGAGCGCATTTTAAATTTTTGTAATTTCACCATGAATACATGGAAACTATTTTTTGAGAAGGTGCATGGGTTTGGTCAAGGAACTCAACCACAGAATAAATCTGCCAAAAATTGCTGTGGTCACACATATTTACAGTGAAACTCCCACAGAGAATGCACATGTTTTGCACCGGATGTAAAATGGCACTGGGCGGGTCCGCACGGGTTGCATAGAAACCTCTCTAATCTCGTTTCTCTCCCTCGGTGCGTCAGTGCAAAGTTTGTTCAGAGACGCTCGCGCGAAGCACGGAAGACCAAAGCAATGCGTCAGATTGTACCCGGCAGACCTGGATCGGAGTGACAGAACACATTTGACGCGCCATTTCCAGACGATGACAGCTGTAATGAGTTTCAGTCACAGGTGTTGATTTGTGATTTCCTTTTGGCGGAAGTGCCTGTGACAAGGCTGCTTCAGGTGACAAGCGCTCTCTGCGTTCTGCGCACATTTCGCGTCCAAACGAAGCGGGCGGTGGAGGAAGGGGGTCAACAAGTGTGAAAATCTCCGAACACGGATCTCAGAACAGGTTCGTTCGTTGTTGCTTGGGTGCGGTGCTTTCAGTTTGTCCCGAGTTGTTGAGCACAGCGTGTGAAGACAGAACTTGTGTGACGCTTGCACTCGTGCACGAGCGATTTTGCCCTTTGTGATGTGGCTCACCAAGCCCGCTATTCATGTCACACCGGACAAAATCAAAAATCAAAGTCAGGTTTTTTCATGCGGGCAACTGTCGCAACCTTTTTTGGCTTTGAATATTTGCCGTGGCCAGTATTGATCTTCTCACATCTGATGCCAACACAGGTGCGAGTGCTTCGCCAGACTTGAGACTGTCGCAGCCACCCTTGCTGTGGACCACCAGTGATTCATTGAAACAGGTCTGCACTTTGCTACCCTGGATGGAATACAGGGTCCACGAGGTTCCCATTTTCTTTGGTTCTCGTAGGCAAACCACCCTGCGCATGTTCTCCGTGAGACGCAACTGATGAGCGTCCTGCGATCTTTTTTCGTTGCACTTGAGTGCTCAAGGCAGGACCAACTGTGCCTTGTGATCACAGACACACACGCACACACATACACACACAAAAGCACGCACACAACACACACACACTTCACTCACACAGACGTACACACACGCTCACTTCACTTGCACATGCACACACTCACTCACGTCACAAACACAGACGCACACACAGACACATGCAGACACACATACGCGTGCACGCGCACATACACACACGCACGCGCAAAACACACAAACTTCACTTGCACACGTACATACACACGCACTCACTTCATTCGCACACAAACACACACACACACACACACACACACACACACACACGCTCTGTCTATCTGTCTGTCTGCCCCTGTCTCTGGCTGTCTCACTCGCTCTGTCTCCCCCTCTCTCTCGGTCTGTCGGGCGCACGCACACGCCTACGAAGCAAACTCCAGAGGAAGTGCCCTTTGCACACACGTCAACGGCATCATGAGACAAATCACAAGTTCAAGAGGCTCATTCTCCAAAGTTGATCTCCCCGTCTATAACAGTTCAGGGATTTTATTCCACTTGAGTGCACTGAACTTTTGTTCTACAAACATTTGAGAGACGCAAATTTGAACTTTGCGAAAGTGCAGGGTTCGATGTCTCTCGCGATTTCCTTGGCAACGTGCAAACTGTCCTCGCCTTGACGAGTGTTGCTGTGCAGTTGTGCTGGATCTGACTCGTATGCGCCGAATTCTCATCAACGAGAACCTCAAATAGCAATAAATCTCTGCTTGTTGTCTGAACATCCTTTGTCAAGGCCTCCAGTGGATCATTTTTCCGCAGTGATAAGCAACGAATGAACTTTTCCCTCTCATTTTCTCAGGGAATTGAAAACTCAACCTCTCACATGTTCACATTTTCATTTCGTTGACGTCAATGTTGGATTCAAGCAGCCGAACCCCCCCCCCCTCGCCCCGCCGCCCAGTTGAACACACGCACACTGCAGACAGACCAGCTCTTTCGTTCTCGCAGGTGACACCGTCAGACAAAACGAATCTTGCTCCTGACTGCGTGGAAGCATTTCAAAGTTGGGTCCCAAAACTTCGATTTCATTCTCGGGACACCAAGAGAACCACCAGCACAAAATGATCTCTTCTTGTTATCACAATGCAAACCGAAAAAAAAAACAGAGCTACGGTGAAACTATGGCCGTCAATAATCATTGCTAAATGAAGCAATTAAAGCTTCAAAGGAGTTGGTGAAAACAGCCGCAAAGCTTCATCATTCACTCCTGGTTTTTGTCAAACAGCGCACAGAGAAGGTCTGCCTCGCAGGGGATTGAACAAAAAAGGAAAATTCAATTTTCCTCAAACAAACGGCCATGTGAGACCTGCGGCAGGCAAAGGCAAGTTGTTGTTGCGTTGTCTTCTCTGTATCCAGGGTTTCAAACGTGGCAAATTGTGACGCGGGTCAGTTTGTAGAGAAAAGCGAGCACGGTGTGGACAGTATACTCAGCATCGTTGGTCCAGCACCGCGCGCACATCTCGTATTACCGTCTCACGGGCGGCTTCGACGCTCTCCGTGGGCCTTCTCGACAGACGCAACCTCACAATTCCCAATGTCGTGTGTTGTGATTGATTCCCTCGGACCAGATGAGAAACAATATCTGATTCTCGCAATATCAGATTGAATAAGGCGTGTGTGGAAATGTCAAAGAATGTGCCTGACTGGCTGAGCGACAGAACTGTCCAGCTGTCACACGTTCGTTTTCCACTCGACGCACCGGCGGCCCCCCCCCCCGGTGGTTTCCCTGCGGCCCCTGGGGCTACTCCAAGGGGGGTAAAAAACTGTGTGTTGAGGCACACATGAGGGCAGTTTGGGTGGGGGATTCG
>JAAUXT010035531.1_pt1 | contig 25447 bp, 28 predicted proteins | sample 7278171 | NCBI WGS metagenome assembly JAAUXT01 (sample SAMN14350112, study PRJNA611818) | marine sediment metagenome | isolation source: surface marine sediment (1.8m) | place: French Polynesia: Moorea | collected 2018-08
CCCCCCCCCCCCTGCAGACCATATGGTTCACCAAAGGTGAAGGTGTTTATGAACTGCGAACGTTTGTATGGACCACACGCTTTTTATTCGTAGCATTCTTGTTGTGCGGTAAGAATGAACCAAACCAAACTGTCAAAAATAAACCCCAAAAAACAGCAACAACAAAACAATGAATGACTTGTGAAGGTACGAGCTAAATACATGAGTTACGAAAAGGTGAGTTTTATCACATCCAGAATCGTCGGTCCAAGTGAAATCGAAAGCAGGTCGCAGCGATTTTGAGACACGAAGCTCCGCACTGCAGGCGGTGAGGTGACGCTCACACGCAGTATTGTGAATTTGCTTCGATTGGTTGTGCTGTTTCATTTTCGTCGTCAAGCGCTCGTGTGAACAAAACTGAAAAATTTAAGGTGGTGACGTCATAGACTTGCTTTCTTTGCAATGATGACTGACGCGGAACGACTTCAGGAAGATGCGCGCAACTGTTCAGAACACAATTCCTTCACCAAGTAGTGACAACAGAACCAAGTTCCAATGGCTGTTGAATATTTTACCAGTTGCGCCAGGCGACAAGCCACGGATCAATTGTTACCTTTGGACTTGACGTTTGTTTCTGTCGCCACTTCGTGCTGGAATGACAGAAGCTGTTGAACCTGAACAAGATTTGTTTTCTGATTTGAATGAGATAAAAGCTCTGTTTCTGGTTGCATCATGTCCGAAACACAGACTGTGGCGAAGCCCTGATCTTGTGACTCTTTGTTTCTCCGCGGTGAACAAGGTTTGATGAAAGAAGATTTACTCGGGGTTTTAGAAACAAGTTTCACTTTTGTTTTCGAAAGACAAAAATTTTCACTGAACTGTGGTCACTGAAGATTTTCAACCGAGACCCCCAGGAAAGATGTGCTTGTGGATGAAGATTGCTTCAATTTTTATCATTCTGAAAGGCAGGACAGCCGAGCAGACAAGTAAGTGCAGTTTCGTCAGCCAATGGATGCTGTCACCTTTCTGCACGGAAAATGTTGGTGCCTGAACCAAGTTCGAACAATAGGCACTTAATTGTTTAGGAGAAATCTCTGCTTGCAAATGTATGTACTCGTATCATCTGTTGCGGCCGGGCGCACGCACGATTTGGTCGCAGGGAGCTGTTATGTTCAGAGGGTACTCGACCAACCTAAAACTTGTTCTTCCACGAAAGCTGAAAGTCATTTTTGCAGCGTACTATGACTTGGCCTGCAAACCTGGAAACGGGCTGACGCTGACGGACGTCGACGGGACCATTCTCTTGCGGAGACAGCAGTTCCCGCGCTCTGCGATGACCTGCGCCTGGGACATTTCCACCAACAGTGACAACACCAAAGTGGGTCTGAAACATTCCCAAAACATTTTTTGTTTCAACGGGTATGTTCAAACTGTGTCCAACTTGAACACAGCTTTGTATCAATGTGAGTTTCAAAGATTCAAACAATTCTGAAACTGTAGACGATATACCGTATTGCTATGGGTTGCATTTCTGACATCTCAAAAGTCGCGGCACAATAAAAGAAAAACAAAGACCTCACCAACCCCTTTTTTAATCAAATCAGTGAAATCCGCAGTGTGCTTCATGCGTCAGAAACCAAGCACATATCAAAACCGACGGTTGTGTCAGAGGCTCCATCGTCAAGGGTGATGGATTTATTTTTGGATTTTTGTGGGTTGTCATCACGTTTAGAAAATACACGACTCGTTTGTCCGTTGCATGTCCACGAGGCAAAAACTTCACTCGCATTCGCACAAACAGAAACACAAACACAGGTGCAAAAAAACCTTGTGTGAGCGGCTGCACCTTGCTGTGACTGGCTTTCCCCTTTCTCTCGGAGCAAAAAGTCAAAAGCAAAACATTTTTGCGTGGTAGATGTCATATCATGCATGGTTTGTGGCCTTGCGCAAGTGCACGAAAAAGTTCTGTTGTCTCTGTTGTTGCCCATGAATTATTCAAGTCCGGCAAAGGTTTGACTGAAAAATTAATCCCAAAGTTTCCCAAGTTCAGGAACGTCACTGAACGACTGAGACGACTCTCAACGAGATCACTACAAATAAAACCGACATGTCAGGTTGTGCTGTTGGTCATCTGGAGAATGGTCAAAGTGGGCGCTTTTTCCCCTTTACGCAGGAGGTGGTGATTGTTTTCTCACACGTCGACGTCTACTCCTGGTACACAGCGTGCAGCAACCATGGTCTCTTCATCTACAGTGTGAACTCGACTGATGGAACCCAACAACTGGAGAGGTCCTACTGCCTCCGCTTCTTCTACGGTTTGTGGACAACCCGGCACGAAATGTTGTCCTCAAGGGATCGTCAGTTTCTGGTGTCAGTGGTCTCACACAATCATTTCAAAGGAAACCACAAGCCACAAACGTGTTATGGAGCGTTGTCTAAGAACCGCGCACACGTTCTGCAGGTGTTCCATGCCCGATTCGAATCCCGACGTCTCGGGCTCGGATAGAACTCAAGTGCTCGGCTTCAAGGTTCGGCGGCTTCCACCTTGACTACTACACCGTGGATGCTGGAACCACTCCGAACGTAACATTACCAACCAGTGCGTGAGATATCACACAGAAACCCATGACTCAAAATTGAGTGGTCCGGGAATTTCGCTGTCAACCTGGCTGCCGCCTTTCCTGCTCTCTTGCTTCTTACACAAACAAGACAGTGCGGCCGGAAAACAGTTCCGGTGTACTATCTTTTCTTTTTTTGTGAAGAATGCCGGTGGCCAGGCCTGGAGCGCAGCTCTGGTCGCCCTCAACTCCTCTCGACGCCGACAGGACATCTGCACTCTCCCGTGGACCTCAGCAGCTGGGACGACAAGGCAAAATACGGACCGAATGAACGCGTGACCTGGCTCATCAGCCTTCAGAACCCGGACAAGGTGAAAATTGTGCTGAAAGAGAACGTGTCTCAGCGCAAGCCACACAGTTTTGCTTGCCGCACCTTGTTTTGCGCAAATACAGAGGATGTTTGCAGGAGGGGCGGAGGGTTGACAGAAGTGTCATTGACTGAAACAAAACAACTGCCAGCGCGTGTTTGTCGTGATCACGGTTCATGTTGCGTCGAAGAATGAACTACTAAAGACACTGAATTTTGCCCCAAATGGCTGCAAATTTGTAAGGCCAGAGGCAACAGCTGTCAGAAGCCTTGGATTCCAACATCCGTGTTTTGAAGGGAGCAAAAGCAGCTTGATGTGGTCTTGTATGATGTCCAACTCTGCTGTAATACCCACCTCTGTGTGTGATTGCTTTGACGCTCAACCATACCCCAACAAGCTTCAACTGAATGCACGCAAAACATCTGCAGGTCGTGTTGCTGCACTTTGACTGGATGTGGACTCATTTCAACGATCGCTTGAACATTTACGACGGACAGAGCACATCGGCGACCTTACTGCGCGAAAATGTTTACGCCAATAGTGTCAATCAGGTTCCTCACAACATCATCTCGTCCGGGTACGTGCAAATCCACTGTCGAAAAGCAAACGACGGAGACAACCCGTTAATTGACCGAGCAACTTGTAGACGGACACTTGTGATGTTTTCAGGTCCATGATGTTCCTCTCTTTCACTTCTGATCATGGCACTCACTACGAAGGGTTCCATCTCTACTACTCAGAATATCCAAGTAGGTTTTCCCTGTTGGAGTCTGTTAGGAAGTGAAGATCGATGGGGAAATTAGATCAACTGTCTTCCTCATGCTGGTCAAGTTTTAATTTTATTGAAATCAGACCCACTTCAGCTGACCGGGTGCCACTGTTGAATCGCTGGTTTCTCTTGGTTTCAGAGACCCGTTACCCATGTGGTGCTTCGATCACGATGTCGGACGACGGTCGCCTCGGAGTCACCGAAACCGAGTACCCCTCCACCTCCAGTTGCTCCTGGGTCCTGACAGCATCTCCTGGATCGGTTTGTACTTGTACCTCTCTGGCCAAAAATGTGGAGTCCGTCCCCTCCACGAACAGCGGAGAAACAATCCTTAATTTCCAAGAGTGTGCATTTTGAATGCTCAAGCTCATTCGCACGTGGAAGATCGCGATGCACTACAAATGCAGATGTTGTCTTGAAGGAGATTGTGCTGGACATGTATCAGATGAAGTTTGCATCGGGTGACTGTGTCATGATCCATGACGGGGGCTCACAAAGTGACGCGTTAATCGCCGAGTTCTGCGCGAATCCGACATACGCAGGTCAGCCACTCAACCCGGTGAAGAAGTGTTGCGATTTCCGTGTCTTGTGCCGGACACAGGTGAATTGTGATGACACAAAGGAACCACGTATTGCCGTGTGTTGAGACTCACCCACCTGTTTTCCAAAAAAAGACATGCCGTGTCCGGTGAGGTCCAGTGGCAACGCTGCGTTGGTCAGATTCCTTCACGGCGATGGCGACTCTGGTCACTGGGATCTCTTTTTCAAACGCGTTGACCCTGGCCAAGAATATCCAACTGACCAGAACCTCAAACAAAGTAAGTTTTGCCAGTTCAGTCATTTCTGAACCTCAGTCAACTTTCCACAAGTGGGCTGCCGGTCAATCATGAGGCTCTCGTGCAGACTGCAGAACGACAAAGGAGATGTGCAGAGTCGGAACCCCAACGGAAAGGACTGCACGAGAAGGATTCTTGTTTTCATCATTCCGGAGCAGTCTGAACTTGGTGTACAAATGGTTCGCCGACTGCAGTTGGCGGGTAACCCTTCCTGACAACAGCTCGGTGAGTCACAGCTCGGTTTGGTCCTCTGCGGAACTCCATTCCAGCCAAACCTTTCAATCTGCCTCAATGATGGTTTTCCCTGAAAATCTGCGTGTTCTGGTTTCACGCGCAAATTCACTGCTGCAATTTCCTCCACTCCTGACTTTGTTTTGTTCAGGCTGTAGATCTGCAGTTCTTCACGTTCTATACTCACCCAAATGACGGGATGGCCATCTACGACGGTGGCGAAACCTCCACACCCTTGTTGATAGAGATATCTGGGTACAAACTGGAACAGCAGGACGTGATAACCACAGGGTAAGCTGCGCGCGCGCAATGAATGGGAACACGAAGCTGGACAATCTGGCAGAAGGGCAATTGCTTTCTTCTTTTTTTTTCCTGAAACGACATATAGGTTTGCGTTCAATTTGAGAAAAATGGATTTACGATCAATCTATTTACGATCGAAAGTGAAGACATTGCCTTTGCGAACTGAGGTGCACAAGAATATCTTCAGCCTTTCTGTGTTAAGACACCAGTGCTTGGTTCCTTCCTTTTCCAGGCATAAAGCGCTGCTTGTCCTGCCCACAGCAAATGCTGGAAATTCAGCCTCGTACAAGTTCGAAATAATGTACACCTCATCACCAGGTCCGCATCTCGTGATGAAATTTTCTTGATTCAACGGTTGTGCCAGTTTGTGTTTTTGGGTTGGGCAGCTTTGCTTTGGTGATTGCTGACTGTTTCTTCTCACCGCGGACAGCTACTCGCATTGGCTGTGGTGCCTCGGGCGCCGTTCAACAGCTCAGTGGAAGCACTGGACGCCTCGGCGTGTCCGAATCTGTGTTACCGACTCTTACAACCTCCTGCTCCTGGAGAATAGAAGTTCCTAATGGCAAGGTGGGACGACCCAAGAAGGAACATTTGTGGAGTCAAAATTTCATTCACAGCTCAATTTCATCTCGAGCTTCCAGTCGTCACTCGAGTATTTTCAGCAGATGATAAATCTCCCGGTTCCTGTGATGTCATTTCTCAATTCACGCCTTTTCCCGATGAACAGCGGGTGATGCTGGACTTCGGCGTGTTTGGACTGCACTGTTCGTCCGTTTCCACGGGCGAAAATAAGTTGACTCTGCACGACGGAGAAACAGAGTCTTCTCCCGTTCTGACAAAACTCTGCAAAGCAGGTAAATGGCGCCGATCGTCTTTTGGTTTCACATTCAGCTCGTGCAAAGGAATCTCTACGCTCGCCTTTTTTTTCCTGGGATGTTTCTCCAGCCTTGAGCAAAATTCAATACTCGTACGTATATATAGTGTTTTGCATTTCGTTGCGACATCTTTGTCTTCATGCTCTTTGCCTGAAATTCATCAGCTCGTCCTTGTGGTAGTTGCCCTTTCGAAACTTTTCGCTTTACTTCTCTGAATCATTCTTCCCACGTGCACAATTTTGCATTGCTCGATCGGTGATCTTTCTCTCACCCACCATTTCCTGCAATCCTCACCAGACCTTCGGTGTTCTGTTTGATGCGCAACAGGCACAGTTACAAACAAACGGCTGCACTGAAAAAATCGCCGTGTGGTTTCAGGATGAAACAGCTACAAGTCGAACTTTTGCCTTGAACAGATCTTCCGTGTCCAGTTGAGTCTTCTGGCAGATTCATGTTTGTGAAGTTGACCGTCCAACCATTAAACCTGGGCTCATCCGTTGGCTTTGACGCTACTTTTCACGCTGTTCTTCCCGACGACATTCTTCGCTACCAAAGCAAACCGAGTGAGTTTCAATGCTTCATGTTCAGACTTTTCTGAAACATTGATTGGGCCATGCGCTCCGGTGAGTCCCTCACTTTCAAGATTTATCACTTGTTTTGGGACAGATTGCAGGAAGATGGGAGTTGCGTGCACTTCCACTGCACCTTTGGCACTGACTGCTCAGAATGGAACCACTGGGACTTTCAGCTCTATGATCAGCATGACTGAATTGTCCATGCTGGCGGACATTGACTGCTCGTGGCTCATCACCAATACTGATCCCAACATGGCACGTGCAAATATTTTGACTTGAGACATTCTGGTGTGGTCAGTCTGTTTCTGCCTCCCCTGACCCACAGGAAGGGGTGTTGTTCTTCGTTCCTCATGAGATCACCCTTTTTCTCGCACGCAGGGTGTCACTGTGCAGCTGGTTGACCACCACATGTACAGTTCGGACAGTTTTCAGATCTACGACGGCACGAGTACAAATGACCCAGTCATCACGCCAACGTCATTCTCCCCACTTCCGGCCGTCACGTCATCAGGGTCAGTGAAGCACAGAATCTTGAGACACTTAAAATGCAAAAAAAATGTTAATTTGGTGACAGTGACTGAAGTGTATAGATCAGAACCTGTGCTGTGTGTTTCAGATCGAGCATGTTTGCCAAGTACCAGACATTCACCGATCGACACAGCGCCAACCGTGGGTTCAATCTCACCTTCACTGGAAGTAAGACACACCAAGGATTTCTTGCCCAACTCATTGTTGCATTGAAAGAATTGAACGTACCATTTGAGTCACCATGCAGGCTTCTGGCTCCACGAGCTCACACAGAACAGTTTTGATCTCGAAGGTATGAAGCAATCGACGTGCTCTCAAGGCAATTCCGTGGATTTGGTTGGTCCCAGAGGAGTCATCCGTTTCAGTCCTTATCCCGACAACGCCCTCTGCACATGGAACATCACGGTATCGGCACTGAAGGTAAATAAACATGTCACCTGTGGCGACACCAGATCAAAGCTTGACTGCACTCGTTTGCGAGAAGCAACAGACATTTCATCAAAGTAGTTGTCGTACGGCTGCGGGTGCACGACGACATGTACATTCGCCCCTTCGTTGTCAGGTTGTCACCCTGAACTTCACATTCGCGGACATCGCCAACGATTTGATGTGTGTTGATGATCGAATCGATGTGTACGACGGACCGACGCCGGAAAGCCCTCGTCTGATGATTGTTTGTGAACCACAGGACATCTACAGAGGTAATTCCAGTCCCGTTGGTGGGAGCATTGTTGGTGTGCACACACGAAAGAAACCAAATGTCCAGTTGAAAAATATGAATGATCTTTTGGCTTGTGTATTCTCTGGTACCCGCGGCAACATTGCCATTGCACACGACTGACCGGCGTGGGAACGTTTTCTCTGCCAGGTTCACCGTGTCCGCTTCAATCGTCGCAGAATACAATGATGATTCGTTTCACTTCGAACGATGGCTCAAACCGAAAGGGCTTCGAAATGGTTTATATGGAATCGGAGAGAGGAACATGGCCACAGGAACTTGGGGCCATTCCACAAGGTGTGAATCTTCAGGACACTTCCTGCTGCGATTCGTTGTTACCTTTCCTGAAAACAAACACTCGTTCCAAGACACAATCAAGGGACAGAATTGGAAAACTTCATTGCGTGAGGTAGTTTCGAGCCAGCATTGTGAGGTGCTGGATGAAGGCGTTTTCTCACAGGTTGCTACTGGACGGGAAGCGCCTGCACTGTGGCACCGAATGAGGTGCTTTCAACCGAAGAGGGTCAAATTGCATCCCCGGTCTGGAGAGACATCCGCGCCATGTACCCTCCGGGTGTCAACTGTCAGTGGATCATCAACATCGGGAATCCGCAAAAGGTCTGACAACACACGTGTACAGCAGAAGTATGTGTTGAGAACAATTGTGTGTGTGTGTGTGTATGTGCCTATTTTTTGTATGTGTGTGGGCTTCAAAACAGTCACCTTGACAGCAAACTAAATACTATCTCAGGAAGCTAAATTCGATACGAGGATCAACGCCAACAAGTGTTCTTGTTTTCGATAACGTAATGAAAAACATTTCTCTCTTTCAGGGCACGATCATTGAGTTCCTGTACCTGAGGATAAGAAACGACGGAGACCGGGTTGAGGTGTTTGACGGACCGGACGGAGACAAACTCATCGAATGGGACGACAGGATCTTGACCACGGTCCCCGATTCTTTCAACGCCAGGTAGACCTGCGTTTTCTCTTTCATGCAACTGACAGGCGTTTCGTACGGATGGGTTCTCTGTGTGTTTGTCTCTTTGACCAGCTGCAGAATTCTCTGCAGTTGTTTCTCGTTCATATATTTTCTCATGCGAGATACGATGTTTTGGTTTTGCGTGCTGCGGAGTGAAAATTTCATTCTTTCAGAGACAAAGTGATGGTCCGGTTCAGGTCAATGTTCGATGCGAATCGAGACGAAGGCTTCACACTGCACTACACTACCACCCCTCAACAAGGTGCGCCAAACTGTTGCGACGAGAACAGAAGAGAAAGCCACTTGTGCCTGTTTCTGTGAAGATCACCCTTTGTCTGCCATGCGCTGCATTGTATCTGCACAACAGCACCCCACGGATTTCGATCTGTATGAAACGAAGATACAAGTCACGAAAATGTGTTTGCAGGATGGCGACAACGTTTTATATATTTATGCTGATTGGTGAAGTGTGGAAGTTTATTGAACCAAGTTTTGTTTAAAAAAGAAATGAACCAGGATGAATTTTTCATGCACAACATAAATTTTTCCTGATTCCCCGAGCTGGCACCTTTGTTGCACAGCGTGTTTGGTACCGGTATCTTTGGAGAAAATGTCAACGAGAAACACGATCAGTGTTTTCATCTTGGTCCAGTTTATTTTGGTGGTCCAACAGCTCTTGGTGTTCCGAGAAGATCACATTTTCCACGAGAATGCGACCTTGTACCCTGTAAGACTCACGCATTGGTGTTTTTGCACTGCAGGTCGGGTGAAATACACCTGCATAGATGGAATCCACTCGCAACTTCCCTTCTCATCTGCTACCGTCTACGTGGACAAAAACAAGTACGACAACAACATGAACTGTCAGATCACAGCGCAAGTGCGAGAGGGGAAGGTATGAGCCTCCTTAAAACTTTAAAGAGCCTCTCACTGTGGATAAACGAAAACCAGATGGCAGAATTTGTCTGCGGCTGCGTACGATGGACCCAGACGTGGAGAGGATACTTTGGTCAAAGAGATAAATTCCTTCAGGCACGAAGTTTCTCATTGCGATGGCCCCTTGATTTGACTTATTCTCAATGGCTGACTTTGCCCACTTCACTCTGCAGCCAATGCAGGGATGAAACACTCGTGCATCAATCACCCCCCCCCCCCCACACACCCACACAAACACACACAAAATGTGATGGCCGCTGTCTGAAGCACGTATTATTGGCACAACACTATTCAATTCATTTGATTCTTAAAACAGGCAGGAAAAAAGAGAAAGATAAGGTGCAGAACAAGATTGACTCCTCAGTTCCGTTTCTTTGTTTTACTTTTGTACTCCCTTCGTCCTTGGTATTTTCCTCACTCAGCCCTCTCACCTTGGCCGTGCACACACCTTTGTGTGTCACTCAGGAGACATCCAAGGATCGACAGTCCACACAGGTGCAGACACGATTAATAGTGATTGTCTCGTCTGTTTTCAGATCATGTACATCAATTTCGACTTCATGTACCTTCACTCCAGCAGCGTTGAAAGTTGCATTCTTGACGTCTTGAGGTTGTATCACGGCCCAGGTCAACAGGCACTGTTCATCGAGATGTGTAATGATCGGTCGAACATAGGTGATACATTCTGCTCATTTTTTGTTGTAAATGGCTTGTCCTCGTCAAAATCAGGTTTCCCTGTCGTTGCTGAAACAACATGTGCACGAGGGACAGATTTCAACTGCAGAACTTTTCAACAGCAACAACAACGAGCGGTTACTGATACTTCTTTCAGACATCATGTCATTTCTGCACAGCATGCAGGGTTACTGCCCCCTGTTGTCACTGATATTTGTATTCTGCGTCAATTTGATCGTCATTTTCTTCTGTGCAACGCTCTTTTTTCAGGCGTTTGCCCTATTCTCTTTGACAACGACACTGTGACAATGGAATTTGTAACCAGCCCCTCGTACGACGGGAGACATAATCACTTGACTGGCTTCTCTCTGACTTACTACGAAGCCAACCCAAGCGATGCTCCACCATTTAACATTTCCCAAGGTGAGTGAATGCCTGATGAATGAAAAAAAAACTTTCATCAACTGAGGCGCATCTACTCCCTACCAAGCAGATGTCAAGCAAATTTGAGAATGAGGATCAACAGCTAAAGCTGTGCATTTCCCCTGAACCCCACACAAATCTGTACCCACGGTCATTGTGAGAGCAGTTTGGGTCCTACTCTCCCTGCAGGTTGTCACTGGATGGGCGTGGCGTGCAGCTCCCTGCGCCCGAATCGGCTGGGCGGCCCCTCGGGCACCATCCACTCCCCCACCTGGTACACCGACTCGCTGTACCCAAATAATGCGGTCTGCTCTTGGACCATCACGCTGACCAACACTGGAATGGTATGATTCTTGAGTCTTCAAACTTGTTGGAAAACAGGTTTGACGGAACGTTTGTCAACTTGAAGATACCGGTAATAGCAAGGAAGACCCAGCCTATTTGCGTTGCGACTCTGTCCAGTTGATCGAAGGTTTAATCGCAACAACGTGCGTCTGAAAAAATATAAGCAGAGCACAACTATCTTTGCCACCGTTGCTGCATTTTGCCGTCCCATTTTCAGGCAGTGTCGTTGGTGTTTGAGCAGTTCAAACTTGCGGCGGATGACGTTGTGAGGCTGTACAACGGAGACTCAGCATCTGGAGTGCTGATTTCGGAGCTCACTGGAACCACAATTCCGCCCAGCTACAAGACCAACGGGTAAAAGCACAACTATTTTTTTCACTTGTCGTCGCTTTCTGAGACCTTCCCTGAAGTGTGTGGGCACGATAACCAAAGTCTGATCACACTTTTGTGACGCGAATTTGACATTTTGTGCGCAGGGCAAAACAGAAACAACGTTGCGTGTTTCAGACACGAGGCGTTCGTGGAGTTCACGTCGACCAGCTCAGGCATCATGGCCGGATTCTCTCTGACGTACCAGGAAGATCCTCAAGGTCACCCAGCTCACCTTTGTTTTACTGATGTGACAAACACAACCCAACAATTAATTATTTGATTTTGAGAGTCTTTGTGTGTCATAAGTCGTATTCTGACAGGGATACCTCGGTACACTTGTGACCCAGCACAGCCACACATGCAGCTGAGCCACGCTGCTGCTCACATAGAAGTGGACTCTTTCTCGTACAAGCACAACGCCAACTGCAGCTGGACCATCACCGTTCCCAGCGACAAGGTATATCGACCACAGAGAACAAATTTTTGAAGGATCATAGCACTTGTAAATCATGCTCGTTGTTGTATCCACGCAATCAAGAGTACTTCCCCAAAATGGCTCTGACGTTTGTTTTGCAATCCGCTGGCACATAAGCTCTGGAGTCACAAAGATGAGACGAAAACGATTGTCGACAATTGTTCAGCTTATCATGCTATTGTGATTCCTGAAGGAGTTGGTCTTCATCTTCACTCTGAGTCACCTCGACCTTTGCGGGAGCCACGCCACGTGCACGTGCGACAAACTCATCGTTTATGACGGAGTCGACATGTCGTCACCGGTGCTCAGCACCATTTGCCAGGAGAGTTCAAATGGTGAGAAGCGTTTCACACAGGCATCAAAATTCAACCGACCAGCCACTGGGGGTATTTTGATTGTGAAGCACTCGTACATTGGCACTGAACAACAGTTCTTCGTGCTGCACCAAAAGCTTGGAGAGGCTGACATCTCTTGGTGTGTTCTGTTGTGTGATCTGTTGTGTCAACCTGCATGGATGCTGTAAGTTAATTTTAAAGCCGTTCATGTGGATGTTTTGACACAGGTTCAGGTCTCAACTCGCAATGTTTCCGCTCTGTGAAAACCTGAAAACCGTCTTCGCCTCACGTCACGATTGTTCTGGACACCACAAGAATCGAAGGACCAGCAAACACATTTGCTTTTCATTCATTGTAGACCTGCCATGTCCACTACGTACTTCCGGAAATACGGCCCATCTTCGCTTTTTAACCGACGATCACACGACACTGAATGGCTTCAAACTCACCTACTACTCCATCGAAGAGGGACAGGAACCATTTTCATCTTACGTTATTCCTGCGAGTGAGTTTGACCACAATCACGGCTGGCACTGTGCTACCAACTGTGCACCAACTTGGGCACCCTTGGTGTCTTGGAAACCGAGCAGCACAATGCGTCATTTGTCAACGAACAAAGTCTGAACAACATCAAATAATTCTTTCCTAAACGTTCTCAGCCTTCAGTGAGCAAAGGCAGACAAGGCCACTTTTGGCTGTGCGAAAAGCATCGTGCTTGTGTTGGTGAAAAGTATGTTGTTGTGGGAAGACTCAGAACATTGAGTCGGGATTTTATCGTCGCGTTGAAACCAGTTTTGCTCCATCATAAGACAGACCTGCATTGTGTCTGTCAAGTGAAAATACACTGCCTGTTTGTTTGTTGTTATTTTTGTTGGACCAACAAGTGTCTTGCAGAAGTAGTTAGTTTGGTTCTGCTCACCTTTCCTCTTGAGGATGAGCCACCTCTCAGCAAAATCTCATGCAATCTGTTTGGTTTGGTCCAGATCCCTTTTTGCTCATGTTAAACTCCACCCTCAGCAGCAAATTCCAGTTAGTTCAATTGCAATCAGTTCAGTTGTGCCTCTCCCAATTTTCTCTTGAGGATCAGTCACCAATAGGCAAATTTCAAGCAACCAGCCAGTTCAATTCTGTCACCTGCTCACTGAACAAATCTGCCGAGAAAAGGGCTTTCCACAAGAATTGAGTGCAAACAGTTCAATATGATGCATGTCTCGATGCAATGATCCACTCCAGGAGCCTTTAGCTCAAAACAGCATCATTTGACACTGTTGTGTGTACATCCGTGGAATGAATGGTTCGGGAGTGTTGAATGATGCAGGATGACGCAAAGATGTGACGCGGAAAACAGTGTCGAAGGAGCTGTTTTGCTGTTCTGTCTGAGCATGGCCTCAAAGATCAAAAATATGCCACAGAAGCTCACCTTTGGACAAAAATGCACCACATGAGTATCTAAGGAGGGAAGTGTCCCCTTGCTTCCACAGGCTGTGTTGTAAATGTTCATTTTCTTTGGTGCAAATCTATGATACTTTTACAGCAGGAATTCAGAAAAATATGCTGGCTTGAAACTAACAAGTGCCACCTGTGTTGTGGGTGTTGGTGTAGGTCGCCCAGGCACAGGCAAATTAATGAGTGAGAAGTTTTGAAGAATTCAAAGATGTCTGAATTGTAAAATTTGGACAGGTTTTCTTCTTTGTTGAAAGGGCTGGAGTGTGAACATGTGAGGACATAATAATCATAGAGACACTCGTTTTGTCAGCTGCATTGATTTTTGGAGTTTTCCTTTGGCAGGATGATTCTGCTTGCTACTTTTTCCTGTCCAAGGGGAGTTCAAAGTGCTTGCTCACCAAAGGGTTAAATTCCTCTCCACAGGCTGCTCGTACAGAGGTGAGGCCTGCAATGCTGACCGACCGAAGGTGTTGAATGGGGCCGAAGGAACCATCGTGACCCACAAGTTTCTCAAGAGTGGGTATTACCCACCCAACTCACGGTGTCAGTGGCGAGTTGTGCTTCCTGATGCTAGTCAGGTACGAATTTCTAAAAATGTGATTCGAAGCAATCTACAGGCTGACTGCATCGAAAAAAACCTGGTAGAAATACCGGTGAAAATAAGTTCTTTGTCGAATCGATGATTTCCACTGATTCCGTCTGTGCTTGCAGAGAGTGTCCTTCAGTGTTGTGTCAAGGGTCATGGCCTCGACGGACTCAATGACAATCTACGACGGCAACACCGCTGTGGCGCCCGTTCTGTTCGAGGTGAAGTACAACCAGAACCCCTCAAATGACATCATCTCCTCCACGTAAGTTCAAACCACTTGCCACGATGTTCTTTTAGCTCTTTGGTTTTTCCCTTTTGCTGAACGATGTTCTTGCGTGGATCATGTTTGCAGGCATGTGGCGTTTGTGGAATTTCTTTCCTCAATCCATGTGGCCTGGAACCACAAAGTTGAGCTTCACTACACGAGTGTCCCAATCGGTAAGCATCTTTTGTTACCGGAATTATTCTGAGAAAACACTCATCACAAGAGTCTGCAGGTCTTTTACAGTCCTTTTGTTGGCAGTTTGGACGTTCTTTTGCAGAGAAAGTGTGGAATTGGGACAGCGCCTGCAACAGCAACGCCCACTTCCACCTGTATGTGCTGGAGGGTGAGCTCGCCTCGCCCAAAGCGAACGGCTCCATTTTGTATCCGCCCAACACCATCTGCAGATGGACACTTGCATCCACCCAGGTCAGTCTTCTGTCTACTGTTGGATGAATAACCTGCAGGGCTTGCTCCCAGAGTTAGCACTGGAAATGTCAAAACGTAAGCTTTAATCACTGCGTGATGCGAGATTTCAGTGTTGAAAAAACAATTGTATGTATTTGGGATACACATAAAATGAATTGGCTTGCTGTCATGAAAAGTTTGAACAGTATCAGCTGCAACAAGTGGTGACAACACGTACCGAAATGAACTCACGTTGTGATTTCTCCACAGAAGCTGCTTCTTGAACTTGACGTGAACGTGGAACCGTTGGTGAACAACGGTGTGCGTGACAAACTTGTCATCATAGATGGTTCAACGCATTACATTTACACGGGAAGAGACTTTGCGCCGTTCTTGGCAGGGTACGACCATCTGGTCCACGAGATGCAGAATCAAAAGCTGGCGTGAAAGTGTTCTTGGCACTCAGTTGGCCTCATTTTCACAAATGTGATGTTTGCAGGACGAACCTGGGTGTGTCTTTTTTATCCAACGCGCAGAACGAGTTCCCCGGGTTTACATTGCGCTGGCGACCATTCGAAGGCGAAGGTGAACAAGCCCAACTTCAGTCTGACAGTTTTCCAGATACAAGAAAGAGACAGGAAATCTTCCAAATTGGAGACAAAGTTGTTCAACGATCTCAGTACAGCAAGAACAAAGGCAACAGATTATCAGTCTTGGGGATTGTACGGCGAATTATGACTATTTGCCTCTTCCCGTCTCTGTTCCGCAGCTGGTCGCCCTGAGTGCCGCGCTGTTCCGGTGTCGGAGCGAGTTGCCTGTTTCCACGTAGTCGTCAACCCGCAGGATGTCAACCGCTGCCTGGACAACCACTGCTGTTGGGATGAGCACAACGGACAACCCTTCTGCTTCCATGCATACGGTCAGACAACGTTTGTCGCTGCTGCGTAAAATCCGACCGTCTGAATGTTTGTTGTTTTGATGCAACCCGGTCGTCCACGTTCCGTTGGTGTTGCAGGAAGTGGCGCCGTGCTGCAGGAGTCAACCGGACTCGTGTTTGACGGGAACTCGTACACGGTGCAGAACTCTGAGGACGCCTGCACAGCAGCCGGGGGAGAAGTTGCCGAGTTTAAACTGATGCAGGTGCGTTGTGCTGGGAAGTGACGGTCAGCGTCAAGGGGAATGAACACTTTTCTGGTTTGCTGTCAGGATACGAGTAAGAAACCAAATGATGAAGTTTAGCTTGTTGATCCCACGTGTATAGATTTGGGCGTCGCCACTCCTTGTTGCAGCAATGGTTGAAATTTCGATCCGGAATGGTTCAAGCCGGAATAACGAACGCACTTTTTGTGAACGGCCTGACGTACAAAATCGCTGGCTTTGCTTTGGATTCCGGCAGCGACAGTGCTGTGCCCCTCAACTACTACACGAGAGAGAGCCAGCCTGGTCAGAGGAACAATAGATTCTGTTTTCTGACTCAATTTTGTGAAACGTCCTCTTTTCTTGCTGCAACAAACATGAATTCTTTTCTTCTTCTTTTATTTTGCCAGGACTGCTCTGTGTCGATCTCCGCTTGAAGGCAAGGAAGTCGGGTAATTTTTACAACCACCTCACTCCCCACATGTACAAGCACAGCTGCTCATCTGCGACGCACAGAACTCTCTGTAAACATCCAAGAGGTGAGCGAGCTCATGCGGCAGTGGACTACATCAATTTGTTTGAAGAAAATAAGATGCGAAGATGTTTGAATATGTTGCCTTTCAGATATGCTCAAACTGGACGCGTCAACGGTGTACCCTGCCCTGAGCCCGCTCTCCGACCCGGACCCGGCCTCCTGTTACACGTTGAGGAGGGAATACAGCAGCTCCCTGTACATCATGGACAGCTTCGTGGTCAACCGAAGCACGCCGTCCCCAGATCCTCTGCTCTTTGAACTCTCCGTGCCCGAAAATAGCTGCGATGACCTCACTTTTATTCGAGTGAGTTCAGTATCAGCTCGTTTGGTTTCCTTGTGCCAACAGTCTTGAGCAGAAAATTCAGTGTCAAGATGAAGAGATCAAAATGCTGTTGTGGAAGTTGTTTGATCTCTCGCAGGAAGGATGTGAACTCGATCTGGTCATCGATTTCAGGTGGTCTCTGTTTTATTCTTCCAGATTGTGCAGCAAATACAAGGGTCGAGGAGCAACTACATCAGGCTGTCGCAGAGCAACGCCTGCGAAGAGCCGGAGCTTCTGCCCAACGAGAAGGGATGTTTCCGGGAGTGTCCGTGCAGCAACAGCCAGTGCAAAGGCTTCTTCATTGTCAACTTCGATGACACTGACAAAAACTCTGTGGAACTTTGTGGCATCAACTTTGTGTGAAGTTTGCTTGATTTCAGTGGTCACTCACTGCGCCGTACGACTTAAATTTTCATGTGGTAAAAAAAATTCTGCCGGTTGGCATCATCGGACATGCTCACGACACAAATCCAGCACGTTCAACATGAGGTGTGCTGTTGTCGGACGCTGTGTAATCGTGATTGTGGTGGATTGTTCTCCCACAGCCAGCAGACCAAGAAACTTGGGAGCACTTACCCTCTGCTGTGGAACTCATGGTGAAGATGATAAGAGCAAAAATGTCCACATTCCGCGTGAACTGTGAATGAGTCACTTCAAAAACAGATCTCAAGATTAAGTCAGTTGTTTCTTTGAACAAGAAGCAGTGCGCAAGGCAACTGCGAGTGCGATGTCCAAGGTTGCGGGCGCCCCTTTGTGCAAAGGGGTACATGGCCCCTGGGGTGTGACGTGACACAACACGATGGGATGCGAATCGGATGTCCTGGCCGAGATCCTATTTACGAAAATGTTTATGCTCGTGCTCTTGCCCTGGAAGCGCAAAATAAGCAGTCAAAGAGAGGTTTTGACGACTGTGAGGCCACGGAATTCTGTGCTTGGATCCAGATGGCTCTAAATGTGAGGGCCTTAAGGTGACAACTGGACCGGGTCTATTTTTGTGTGCCGATCTGAGACCCACTGTGTGCAAGACTGTATCGACGGAGTGTTCCTTTTTGTATGAGATGAAAAGCGTAACATACGAGAATAATTGTTCTATTTTGTGACAATTTATTAGAAATGATATGTCTTTTGTACAATTCTGTGTTTACGTACATTTTTACACACCAGCCACATGCGCATTCATGTACGTACGACAGCAAAACTACCAGACTCGATCGACTGAGGATGTGAAAATCCGAGAACTGCGCAACAAATTCTCTTCCCCTGAGCAGCTTTGCCAAGATGTTCCCGCTGTCATGAAACTGTGGGAGAGTCCGCGAGTGAGACTCAAGACATACTGAGTGTCAGGAAGGACGCTGGGATGCTTGTCTCCAGAAGCCTGACACCAAGGTGGAATTTCACTTTCTTGGTCTCTGACCCTCGCAGAACATGAAGTTGTTAACATTCACACACACTCGTAAAATGCTGTTTCTGACACATTCATCTTTCTCTGTCTGCCAGAGTTTATGTACAAAATATTACTTTTCATACAAAGCGTACTGACGAGTGTTTTTGCCGCTCCTGAACAACAAGACAGCTTTGTGGTGGTGATGAGGTGATGAGACCAGTGGCACTTCTCGTCCTAGAATCACCATTTCCTGAAGTCCTCATAGCCGTGGACGCCAGTTTCTGCACGAAGCTGGGAGTCACTCACGAAAGGCAGAAACACTGCACAGTGCGTTCATGCAGGATCAGCTTCGTCAGGAAAGCTCAGTCATGGGAGGCATCCAGGTGTGGGCGGTGGATTGGTGCTGGGTGGAGTTGGGCGGACCCGATGGGCGCGTCACGAGCGGCGTACTGGCGTCCACAACTGTTGCGCCAGCGCAGTTGCCATGGCGACCCGCGACGTCGTCCTCGCCCTCCGATTTTTTCTTCCTCAGTCCTCGAGACAGGTTTCTCTTATGAGTGTGTCGACTGAAACGAACAGGAAAAGGTTTGACGCACCAACAGGCTCTCTTCGCCCTTGAAAGTCGGAGCCAAACAAGAGCAGACATTTTGGTATCTGGAAGTCAACAAAGCGCTTCGTATTGCTTTCGTCAAGCGCACCTGAACAATTTGCTCAAATATTTGCGACACATAGTTTGTCAGATTCCCTGTTTCTGTCATTGCTACATTTCTCATTGTCATCACAACGATGTGATTTTGGAATGTTGCACTCATGCTATTGGCGGTGCACTAACAAGCAAGTTATGAAGTCAAGCAGGTTCGTTTTTCTGGTTGCAACATGTCTGTGCAAAAGGCAAGTGTGCCTCGGTTTCATTTCCCTTGCAAAATCAAAGACTGAACTTTGTTTTGCGCATGTTTTGCTCCGTTGAAAGGACATTCCACAAAAGACAAAGACAATTCCAGAACATCACATTTTCAGTCGAACTGCGAACAAACTGGAAAGTAAACCTCGAGTTTGGATCTTTCACAGTTGCATCTGGGCGCAGTGCATCAGAGTTTTTCGGACGGGTTGGAAAAATATGGTAAAGTTGGTCTTTTGTTCTTTCCAAGTGCAGGGTGTACTCGTACGTGTACGAACCAAACCAATGTAAAGCTTGCGTATGTACATCGTGATTGATGACCTGTGGCTAAAACTGAATCTGGGTGTGAAGAGGGTTGGACGGTGGGGATGGATGACCACGGTGTGATCTCAACCTTCACATTCCTCCCGAACCCTGGTCGTGTCGCAGGGCGGGAGATAGGGCAGAAAGAGAGCGGAGTCTGCTGACTCGGCCTGCCGGATCTTTACGTGGCTCCTCTGGTCCCTCTGTTTCTTGAACCCTTTACTGCAGTCAGTGCGCAAAAACATAAAAGGCCAAGTTTCAGGTGCATTCAAGAAACCCTCGTGTTTCTAGAGTGTCCCAAGTTTGTGTGCTTCTTGCTATTTTTTGTTTGTTTGTTGTGGGGTTTTTTGTTGTGTTTATTTTGGTTCAAAACATCCCCTGCACGCTCTTGGACTCGCACAGTTTTGTAAAATGCAGTGCGACTCACCATACAAAAAATAGCGCGACGATGACGAAAATGACGAAGCAGCAGGCCACGGCAATGACGGCGTAAACCCACCCGTTCTTGGGCCCGTCTGCAAAAGAGAAGCAATTGTTGCGGCGTTCAGATGTGTCAGGCAACTTTTTCATGTGTGAGGGACCCACGAATTCAACGAGATCCAGCATGGCGTCAGGTGCCGATCTCCTTGGACCTGTACATAACGACGGTGCGGTTTCGACAAGAACAGCTGTTCTGAATTGCTTGCGGGACAAACAACACTGCCGGGTCAAACAAGAACTCGAATCTGTCTACAAACGCCACGTAAACTCCAAACGTTCAAACACCGCGAAGTCAAAACAAATTTCAGGCCAATTACGAGACAGGTTCTGGGGGACTTTGTCGTGCAATCATGTGTGGGCCATGCCAAAGGTGTTGAGATTTACCGGTTGTCGCCCTTTGCTCCTGATCGCAAAAGCAGCCAAACTTTTGAACATCTGCTACTGTACAAACAAGCTGAACCAAAGTCCCCTGGAACCTACCTCAAATCACAGTGAGGCTTGTTGGCATTGGAAATGTCCAAAAGAGTTGGGGTCATCGTCAAGAGCTCAACAGATTAGCGAACTGTAGCACCAGCAAAACAAGGCTATGTACATCTGCAAATGAACATGGAAAAGGAGAAAAGAATGTAAAGCGAGAGCAACTGAAACCACAAAGCACCAATCAGAAGCATTCGGGAAGGATGACGAAACATTCGGAGACATAGAGAAGAAAAAATGCTTTTGTTTTGGGAGAGACTTGAGGCAACAATGATGAGCAGAATTGAAATGCAGTACGAAGTCCGACACAAACGGTGGAGGAAGAGGACTCCCGACTCCCTGGGACTTCAGTGTCGCGCAGTTCTCGACAAGGAGGAGTCTTCTGTTATCTTTCACACTTGAGAACCATGCACAAATCTGTACACTGAAACACTTCGGAAGAGAAAAACAGTTGACAAAAAGACACTCACGAGGAAAATATCTTGCTGCTGCATTTTCTGCTGTGAGGTTGTTGTTTTTGGCTTCCCCCTTGGAGGATTTCTTCTTGACGCACTCGTACAACCGAGCACCTTTAAAAATGGCCTGCAATGAAATGAGTTGGAAGTTGAAATGACAAGTGCGTGAATGCGTGCTCTCCGGAACCGACAGATTCCAGTGCACCCGTCCGGTTTCGTGCTCCAAGGACACTTCATCGAAGTGGTGGCGGACACAGCTGACCTGATAGCTGCGCTCGCAATCACAGGTGTTGACGTCTTTGCAGAACGAGTGCGGCACGCTGCACTCTGGATCACAGTAGCGGTCCACGTGGGGACGTCTCTCCTCGCTGCACCCGCCTGTAACAGAACCATCTCCTTTCAGACTGACAGAGCTCAAGCAAGAAATTGCTGTTGATACTCACTCGAAACACCAAAAGACTTCCGCGCCGTGTTTCAAAGTTACAAACACCTCCAAACATCGAACAATTGAAACCGTTGGGGCGTTGGCCTCCACTCACCGACGACCCTGACGCCGTCGGTGCTCTCGCACCAAACGGTGCGGTGGTCGCCACTCCACGGCGCCGCCTGCCAGCTGTACGTGACGCAGGGTCCGCTGCCACAGGCGCGCGTCTCCCACAGCGCCGTCGGGCACGGCTCGCCGCCCATCCGCGACGCCTCCGCCAGCACGACGCGGCTCCGCGTCTGCCGACCCTCTGTGCAAACATCAAGGTGACTGTCAGCAAGAAAGCGCTTCAAAAAAGACGGACCCTTACAACAAACCAAGCCGCCTCTTTGTCTCTGACAACTTCCTCTGACACAACCTCAACCAAGATTCACCAGATGGAGTGGACTCGAACATCAATATTTGAACGCCGTGCAAACAACGCCAGTGTGTTTTCAAATAAGACAATCCTGCGCACCTTCATTGCCGACGGGTGTGCAGGGTCGGTGGCATGGTCCCCAGGAAGACCATTCGGACACCTGGCAGTCTCCAGGACAGGCCAGGAACCGCTCCGCAGACAACTGCAAGTGACACACAGCGTTACGCACCGGATCTCTACGACGCGGTGCTTTGCAACGCACAAAGAAGAACAGATCCTTTGGGTTTCAAACTCAGGTTTCTCCTTGTAAAGCATGTATTATCTCTCCAAAGACCCAGACATCTATCTGCACGAATTGGACTCATTCCATTGTCCAGTTCGGACATCACAAATGTTCATGTCGTCCCTTTCACGTGAACTGTGTAATCAGTGGAAACTAACCTGTTCGTGAGGACGGGAAACCTCAGCGCAGTGGCTGTCGTCGAACAGCTTCCCGTCGTTCCGCTGACAGACGAGGTTCCGTCTCCTCGTCCCCCAGCCACATGTGCCCGGCTGAATCCAGACAAACAATGGTTTGTGTGTGAAGTCTACTTCCCCTGTTTTTGTGTTTGCTTTTGAAACCCTTCGAGCATAACGAGAATGTTTCTACTCCAGACAAGTTCTGAAAAACTTGGAACCTGTACCTCCAGGCTGAAAGGCAGCCACTCTCCTGGAACCCACTTGTAGCATTCTCTGAAGGCACACGGACGTTTTTGCTTCATGGGTGTGGGGCACTGTCGACCCCTGTTGGCAGTTTCTATCAGGGTCGCCCTGTGACGGTACTGATGTGCTGCAACAAGAGGGGCAGAGGACAAATTCCACGTTGATTGTACGACATTTGCTTGCGTGTCTTAACCTTAAGAAATGCAACAAATAGTGTACACACGACGTAGATTCCAAACATGGACTTGCTCTCACCAAGGCCGCATGTTGCGGTGCATTGGGACCACTCGCTCCAGTGTGAAACGACGCAGTCGACAGGACAGGGCACCACACAGTCCTCCTCTCCCACTCCTGAAACAGTTGTCAGTTCGGTTTCAATACGTGTGTTGGTGGAGATTCAGTTCAGTCGTTTTCTCGGATCATTGAGACCAGCAGCAGATATTGTTGAAAAGGCTTCAGAAGCATGTGCTCAATTCAGCACACACGTACCGGCGTTGGGTCCGAGCGCCTCTATACAGAGATGGTCGGGCACGGCGCCGCGGGTTCCCTCCCGCATGCAGCGCTTGTAGCGTGAGCGCCGCCCCCGCCCGCAGTGCGCACCTTCATCGACGAGACACGCGCCCCACACCGACCACTCCCAGTGGAACCTGGAAACGTGCCTCACTCATTTGATATCCTGACAAGAATGTTGAGAAACGCACGAATTTGCGTGTGCTGCTCAGGTTGGAGCTTGGCAATCGGACGTCTCGCGACAGCTTTGCATTCCACACGCGCTTTTTATTCTCTTTGAAGTGTTGCAGGGCAGAGCTTTGGGGTCAAAAACACGAACGGTTCAAGACCAGTGGAGACTGCCGAATCTCGGGTGTATCCGATGCTTCGTTAGCATCTGATTGGGGTCTTCTAAGGCAAAGTAAAATCTGACAAGTCAGACAAGTTCACACCAGAAGTGATGCTGTGAGATTTGTTTTGCAATAAAGAGAAGAAGTCTGCACATGGCGCACGCACTTGAAGCAGTTCCTGTTGACCTGGCAGGGTTCCGACTCGGTGGTCGCTGGGCACGCTGTGTCGGTGACGGGCGACGCGTTGCGCATGATTTGACGCGTTCGGTTCCTCAGCAAAGACGGACTGCATGCCTGCGGTGAAGAAAAGAGAAATTGGGAATTTTATATGCAGAGCCCATGCAGACTTGCGTTTGCTTCAACAATACGAGCCCCACCCTCACACGCACGCACACACACACTCACACACATACCGTGTCGCACTTGCTCCACTCGGACCACTCTGTGAAGACGCACTGCCCGGGGCACGGCACGTTGCAGTAGTTAATATCTTCAGGCTTCGATACTGGATCGCATGCCGATTCGTCCAACTCAACACTTTCGTCTTCCGACGCTCCAATCTTCTTCATGCACCTGGAACAATTTCATCGTTGCGGACTGAGTACATTTCAAAGCCCCAAGCCGCGCAAAATATTGTTAGAAATTTTGGTGTCGTACGACTGAAGCAACTCGCGTGGGTCGCAGGTCCTACCTGACAGTCCTCGACTGCAGGCCGGCGCCGCAGTTGTCCTTGTTCTCCTGCAGCGACGTGAGCGGCGAGCAGACGGACCACGCCTCGGCCGTCCAGAAGAACTGATCGCACGACACGTGGCACGCGCGCGTCTGGTACTCCTGCAGTGCGCAGAGGGAAAAGGAATTGGGTGCCAGGCAAGACAGTGCCGGGCAAGACAACACAACACTCTCGTGAAGCAAAACATTTCGGAAGCCAATGCCTTTGATGCTTGAGGGATGAGTACTCAGTTGGTTTCCTTGGCTCAATTGATACCATTGTGTGATATTTTTCTGGTGTTCTCTTGCAATATTCATGTACTCGTATCACGAAAGTGTGCAATTGAGAATGTGCCTGCTTTAGGGTTTGGTGTTGGGGGAACAGGTTGATACTCGTGAATGCGCTCGCTTTTGCTCCTATTTTCAAAAGACTTCTCAGGTGAATGCTCTCACAAAGTTTCCGCAGAAGCCTTCGTGAAATGGGGACAACAAAAAGAACAAATCTTCAATCGCGGATCAAATTAATTCAATTTAAAGCACAAAGAAAACTCCAGAGCACTTTTTCGATTCATGTGAAAGAAAGACCTTCAACATTTCGTTCTCACAGAAAGTGTTGTCAAAGTTTTGCAAGAGTTTTCTTTCTTTGTGCTCGCGAAGAGTTTATCTCTACAGATCTCAGTACATTTGTGTGTGTGAAGTTTGGTTGCAGAAAAAAAGCTGAGGTTGAAAACATTAGTGCTGGTTGCACTTCTACTTTTCTTCTTGCTCCATTCCTGAGACTGAATGTTTTCCGCTGCCATTGCCCTGGTTTCCCTTTTCTCTGTGCATATGAATACCTTCGATTCTGAGTCATGCTGAGTCAAGATCCGCGAATGAGGCAAGCTTCAAACACAGTTTGAATTGTTCGCGGTGCTTGTTCATTAAGCGCCAGAAAAGCGCGCTAATTAGGAACCTTGGATCAATGAGATGACACGATTTAAACTTTTTGTGCGCGGTTGGATCACTTTATCTGGACCACGCTGATCCTGGATCGAAGTCTTGTTGCCGCGAGCAGCGCACGTAGCGATACCTCCTGCGCGATGCTTCTGACGACCTTGTCACGTCAAAATGTGCACCAGAAAAAGTAGGGGGGTTCGGCAAACAGAACGTAGGACTCAAAACGTAAACGTAGACGTAGCCGCAGGGGCCTTTCCGCCTCGTGTGACGTCACAGGTGGATTTTCGCGCCTTCTATGCTACGCACAGATGTACAGATTCGAGTTTCTATGTTCGCTGTTTTCGTAGTTGTTTGGAGATGAAAAATGAGTGACAATGTAAGATTTTACATCAGAGTTGGGTAGATCTTGTATTTCTCATCATTTTGGTAGTAATAATGTGA
>JAAUXT010086213.1_pt1 | contig 25447 bp, 26 predicted proteins | sample 7278171 | NCBI WGS metagenome assembly JAAUXT01 (sample SAMN14350112, study PRJNA611818) | marine sediment metagenome | isolation source: surface marine sediment (1.8m) | place: French Polynesia: Moorea | collected 2018-08
CAGTTCTGATATCTCCTCAGAACAGTCTCTCTCAAAAATCACACTATGCTGTAGAAAAGGTTAGCAAACTATGAGCTTGATTGGAGCAGAAATAAACTCTCTCAATCATCAATCACTTGAGCTTTCAGGTTGACATGAATTTTCTCAACCGAAGTCTCAAAACTTCAGATGTCAACCTAAAAGCTTTTGTGACCATGATGATCTCGAGAGTTCTGATAACTGCTCCGAATCGTCGCTCACAGTTCGCTAACCCTGTCCAAGAACATGGTTAACTATTCGCACTGAGTCGCGAGGAAGTGTTGTGCCTGGCAAGTCGACACTTTGGGGACTTTAACCAAATCTGTCCTCACCACGTCTTTGACGTCGACCGGACGTTTGTTCAGATTATTGCCGGCAAATTGACAGCACCACCTTCTCCTGTGCAAAACAGAATGAGAAAACAAACACACCACTCCACCTCTGAATCTGTACGTTTATTCCAGGTTTACAAGGCAAACTGCGCACTGTTTCATCATGAGAAAGTCAACAGAGGAACAATTTGATGAATCGTCGTTGGCACAGCGCTCTTCAAACTCCGGTTGTTTCACAATCCAAATTCTCATCGACAGAACGACAGAACACAACATCCCACGAAGTCCTTCAACTTGTGATTGCAGTTTTTCACGAAATGATACGCAATTCTCATGTTTCAGTCCCTCCAGAGCTTCAGTGATTGTTTCCCAGCTCTGACGGCGGTCCTCTGTACTGCAAAGCGCTCGAGTAGAAGGAGATCATGATGACCACGATGACGACCCAGAACAGCGCGAAGCAACAGCACATCACCAGCAGCGAGTTCTCCTTGCACCACTTGACGATCTGTCTCCTCAGCTCCCGCATCGTACGAAATTCAAGCCAGAAAAATCCTCAGTTCAAGTTCATGTCACAAGATTTTCGCTCTCCGAAACATCCACACCCTGACTCTGAAGTTAAACTTGAATCCAACTCAAAGAGGTTCACATTCTTAATTCTGACCGTCCCAACTTTCCCGGAGGACTGGGCAGCACAGCTCGAACTTTCCCAGAAACCAGAGCGTTTATGTGTTGTGCAGGTGTTCCGCCAATATTCCGACTGCGTGGTGAAGCGGGCGGGCAGACCAGTAGCTGCGCGAAAACAGCGGCGAAGCTGGGCCGTGACCATGCAGCTTAAGGCGACACGGCGAGTTGGCACCAGCTAATTGCTCCGAGACCACACCACTCGCTGACTTACAGTCCAATCCTGATCACAGTGTCAGTTTTGAAGAGTGTCAGGTGTACGGATAGCACTGTTCTTGTGAACTGACCGAAGAAAACCTCAAAGCAGACTCCTGCTTTCCGAAACAGACGTCTCTTCAACCAAGAGAAGATGAAATCCAAAGCTCAAAACAGCCCACAGTGCTCCACTTCGTTATTTCTTTTTTCCAATGTGAGCAAAACTGGATGAAAATTCAGAAGCGCTGTGGAAAAGAGAAGGCAGATGCCCGAATTTAGCCCTTTTTACTGCACACGTCAGTCACAAAAGTTCCGGCAAACATTTCCTCATGAACTCCACCGCCGAACAATCCTGACGGAACCGTTCAGACGTGAACTGAGGGACGTGACTCAAGTCAATACGCCGCCCGAGACGAAACCAACTGCTCCTTTCGGCATCTTTTTATGGCACTCGAGCATGTAGATTTTCCGATCAGATGAACATCTCTGCCACATAAACTGGCGGTGAGTGGATCAATTAGTGCTGAGGGGCGTTTAACGGGAAGGGAATACAGCTGCACCTGGGCCGGCCTCGTAGCGCTGCGACGCCGTCCTTCCGAATCAGACACAAACAACGCGCCGACGTCAAGCTGATGTGCGCAACCAGTGGAGAGTTTTAGCAAACAGCCCGCAACTCTGGAAACGCAAGCGCAAACGTAACTTTTGGTATGCTGTGATAGTCAAAAGTTGCGTTTGTGTTTGCGTTTCCAGGCTGCGGGCTGTTTGCTGAAACTCGCCAGTGCGCACAAATTTCCCCAACCGCTCAGAGAGTAGAATATACAGTTCGCTTGTGCCACTCTTGTCCAACGCCGCAAAACGTAGGCGTGACGGCAGCACGATGCCTGTTGGGAGATTCTGCGACGACGACGACGGCGGCGGCGCAGTGGCAGGGACGGCACAGCGAGTGCGCAGCGACACGGCTTCGGAAGACGCCCGCACCGCGGGAAGCGAGTCATCCATCTTGGGCCCCTGAATCACCGTCCCATTCATCACGTCTCCCAAACCGATCCGCCGAAACTGGCTCCGAATAATCCGTTTGCGATTCGCTGAGACCACTGAAAAGGACGTGTGAAATCATGTCTTTGTGTGTTTCTGGGTGGTTTCCCGGATTCTCGTACAGCAGGGACTTTCTCCATGTCTCACCAACTCGCTTTTTGCTCGTTTTCAGGGATGGAGTCCACCTTCCGTCAAGAACGACAGACAACCTTGCTCATCGCCTGTGTCGCCACACGCAGGGTGGCGCTCTCCCTGATGAAAAACTTTTCTTTCACACCAAACCAATCCTCTCACGTAGCGCAACTTGATTACGTCCACACAAAGCAGTGACACGGGTTTTCCAATGGCAGAAAGATAAGCCTCAAAACATCTGCGAAATCCCATTACAACACTTAATTGACGTTGTGTCAACTTCTGAACTCAATCTTCTTTATTGCTGCCGCACAAAACCGCAGGAGGAAGGAACCAAGCGGCTAGACTCATACAATCTCTGAAACTTGCTGCAACTTTACGTGTGTCGTGTGTGGTACGACGTACAGCTTCCAGCGAAGAACAGGTTCCAGGCAGTTCTGTTTTCTTGCTTTGATGCAACTCTGAAGTTTTGCTCGATGAGTACCTTTCAACCTTGTGTAACCCCTTTCGCCTCAAACTTCATGGCGCGTCTTTGTTGGGGCTGTGCGTGAGTTTACCACTGTTTCAAAAGAACTTTTGTGTCAGGAATGAGAAGTTTGTGGTTTGCTGCGACCTACACACGGGTGAGAACGGTGGGTTTCCTTGACCGTCTACAGGTTGAGACCATGAAACCTTCAAATGTCAAACAGACAAACCCCCAACCAAATCGAATTGAAACATAAAAGAAGTAAAAGAAACTGAGTCCGTGTTCTTCCGAACGTTCTTCCCTTTTGTTTCCCCCGCCGTGTTCACGCTCGGTGGTCCCTTGTTCTTGTGCTGTTGCCTGGTTCGGAAGGACGTCACACAGCATAACCCACTCAACACGACACAATGAGACATTAAAGACATCTTTGATGTCACAATCCAGCTCGCAGAAAACATCACCAGAGGCGCACATGACACGACTACTTTCGCTTGATCGTTGCCGGAGCCAAGAGCCTCAGACATCCTCTCTGTGCGCTGCCAACACGGAACGAGCTCCAAATTGGCTTGCTCGCCAAATCCTCACGTAGAAAAATGTCGAGTAAATACCAGAGACAGATGAAACGAATATTTTCGAATATTTTGCCTTGTGGGTTCAGATCGCAACCCCTCAAAACCAGTTTCAAACCGTGAAAGGAAATCGTGCAGGCCAAGGTTGCTGCTGGGACGACCCCCCCCCCCGCGCCCGCAGATCCAAACTAATTTTACCGCACACCTCACCACCCGCTCTGACTTTCTGTTTCACGCCAATTTGTTCCATGTTGGAATCAGAAGGACATCAGGTCACATTTGGAACTCACGGGTCCGACTGAACACGACACTGGTTCCAAGAAGGTGTCCTTGCGCACTTGGCGAAACAAATCTCACACGAAACACACGAGCAAGGCGTGCACGCAAGAAAGCTGTTGGACACAGTGGTTGAAGGTTGCCGCAATCTTGAGGAAATCTTCCTTTCTTTCAGTGTGCTGCTGGTGCCATCTCCCACTGTGGGAGGAACTAGCCTCCATCACAACGTGTGCGCTCACGCTTTTCAACTTGTGAGGACCTTCCGAGACAAATCAAGAGAGCATCTCAAGAACAGAAACGTTCATTGGTGAGAAACTTGCTTTCAAGAATTGAAATCCCTCCACCACGAAACAAGGGCTCAGGCACAATTCACTGTAACTTTGTGACCGACCCGAAAGCAACAAGGGTCACATCAGCGGTGGGATGCTAGTACCCCTTGGCGACGGACTTCCAGACAAGTAGCATTGTTTGCCGTCGACTCTTCCTCAGCCTGTGTCAAATGTGGCTTCCAATGCGAGACCTTCTGGCCCCTGGAAGCCTTCTCCGTGGTCATCTTTCGACCCTCAGCTGTGAGACTGGAAATGCTGTAAACATTGACAATGGACTGGGTGTCATTTAGTCGTTGGAAATTGAACACTGGGGCACACACAAATCTGAAAGAAGATCTTTTGGTCTTAGAATTGAGAAGAAATTTATTCGGCATCGGCAAATAGACTCCTGACCAGACAACACTACCGAAAGAAGCCTTGTTCTGCGCGATACGCATTTTGTTGCACAAACAGAAAATGCAGCCCTGTGCCAATTCATCTCCCGCAAAACCGCATCTTGCAGAAAAAAGTGATCGAGGCAAAAACGGAGAAACATTCCTGAGGTCAAAACACAGCAAACGTCAATCTGATCGCGAGCCTTCCTGACCCCGCACCCCTTGGCGCTCGAAGACCATCCAAAGGAATTTTCCCAACATGGGAGAAAAAGGCAGCGACAGGAGCCAAAATTTCTCCACAACACACGATAAGGTCAACAGCTGCTGGCAGCGAGTCAACATCCTCGGTCATTACCGGCTCCACCGTTGTTTGAACTCCCGCTAATTATGATCTCCAAACGAGGAGCCCTGTGACTTTTAACCTCGCGTCATGATGCCATGGAAGCGCCGCGAGTTTGGGAAGGGTGAGATGCGCGGTGCGCAGCTATGTTTGGGTTTCGTCTGGAGAAACTGTCACATACTCGTACATCATAAATCAGCCCCGGCAGATACGATTATTATCTGTGCGCTTTTGGGAGCAATTCATCATCGAAGAAAACACGATGCACTCCTTTAGTCGACAAAAACCTCGAGTGTCCTGGACAGTCCTCTCTGCGTCGCACCGTGGACTCATTCATTTCCATCTCAAATAACATTTCAAGATTGAATCTGGTCAAAATTGGAAACTGGGGTGCTGACTTGATAGCCCCAAAACTGCTGTGTAATCCTTCAAATTGTTCACCACATTGCAGTTCATTCGAGGTCGCAAATATTGTGGTATTCGGGCACCACCTTTGTTATCAACATTGCAATTTACAGGGATTTGGCTGACAAGTGAAATGCGTTTTCAAGATTCCCAACAGTCGTTAAGAAAACACCATCCAAGCAACTAAGCATCATGTGTCATTCTGTGGTGCAAACTGGTATTGACGGTGCAGACTCGAGGAGTCTGGTTTCCTCGCGGGTGTCTCGCTGAAGGTGCGAGTACCGATTCAACTCCCGACAATGCGTCCCTCACTCCTCCGCATTGCAAACCGCGAAGAGGAGGTGCGATGTTTGGAGCCCCAGTCGGTGAGCTACAGGGTAATTCAATCTCACTCTCAAAGGCAAATATGCACGTTTGTACCTGTCGCTATTTTTAGCTTTTGAGGAATTGTATTTCCCTGTCTCCCGAGACTGCAATGGAGAATCGCATTGCATGGGTGTTGAAATATGCGCCGTCATAGAGGCATCCTTCACACCAGTCTGCCAGGGAACAGGACGCAAGCTAACTCAACGACGTATTTGGCCGAATGAAGATGAAGACCGACGCTTTCTCTTCTCAGGCTCCTCGGGTTGTTCAATCAGATAATTTCTGTCCCACCATTCCGGTCCTGAGGGACGTCGAGGGAACTCGGAAGGTTGGGGCAGTTTGCAGAGAAACAGTCATGTGTACATTGTGACAGCATGATGTTGCCATATGCAGTAACTCCATACCACTCCATTTTCGTCTGCAAACACAAACTGATACGGCACAAACACTCGAGTAATGAACCACTACATAAGATACATTGTGTAACAGTCCCTTTTGCTGTTTTTCAGTGCTCTAGGCTGGCGAATGAAATTGTATTGCATCTCCATCTCTTTGCGATGACTGGTGCTCAAGGTGAACCCACAGAGCACCAGACCCCGCGGTCCAGCCATGTTTGCAGTTATCTATTGATTCCTTTCAAACATATCAAGCCAATCAGCGGGGAAAAAACTGGAAAAACTAATGCACCAAAGCTGAACAGAACAGTCCAATATCATCGTGCAACTGCTTCCAGACGAGCTTTGTGCTCTCTCGGTTGATTTTCTGTTTTTGAAAATTGAAGGCACCGATCTTTTTGTGAGAGTCTCTCTTCGAGTGAAAAATACATCAGAAAATCGATAGATCACTGCAGCTCTGAACGGACGAGAAGTTCTCTCGCGATACACACTGGTTAGAATCTATTTCTTCTGAAAAAAATGTGGGGCTCTTTTCCTTCTGCATTCTACGACTGCTTTTATCTGAACGGCAAAGCTTCGATGAGTGCTCAGTTGAAAGACGCAACGAGACGAAACCACCGAGTTGAAAGCACTTCCCACAATCAGCAAAGTGTTGCTTGATCCAGACAATCTTGTGCGATTTGTTGCCCAAATCAACGATCACAAGTGCGAAAAAAAGAAAATTTGCTCTATCAGTGACGACACGTGGCTTGTAAAAAATGCCTGGGCAACGCAATGTGTTCACAAGAAAGAATCCCAAACGTCGACAAAGCGCACGCTTCCACGCGGTTGGAATTACGCACAACCAGTTTGTCTCCCATGGTCAGCATTACGTACTTCTTGGCCAACTTGGCTCACAGGAAACTTGCAGATTTTGGCCTGAAAAAGAAATTGACTCAACTTGGCCAAATCAACCAGGTGGAATTTGCAGGGGTGAGGAGTGGGGTTGGGGTAAGTGGCTGACGATCCCCTCCCCGTTGGAAGTCAACCAAGATGTTCTGCTCAGAACGATACTGATCATTTTTCTGGTGAAACGTTTTCGTAGAAAAACAACAAACATCAAATTCTGAGCAGAAAAATTTTGACCTACCCCCGCCAAGAGCAGACAAACACACACAGATACCAAAGGTGATTGCACAAAGCGCACGGAAGTGACGCCTGGCAGCGAACTACGCGCTGAAAGTTTTGAACACACACGTACAGGTCGCCTTGAGCGAAAAGGGTACCGAGTGATCATCATCCAGTCACAACAGTGGTCACACCCAATCACTGCAAAAAGAGAATACAGAGAGGGGTGAGCACAACGAATCACTCAAGTTGCGGGCACACAACCCCTCCCCCCACAGAAACTTGGTACGAATCAGGGGATTTCCAGTATTTACTTTCTCAGTCGAAGTCACTCGAAAATGCTGGAGGGGTGGGTGATTTCTTTTCTCTTTTGTTTTCGGTTGTTTTGTTTCCTGGCAAATCTGTCAAATCCTTGTGTGAACCCAGATTTTGAAGCTGTGCTCACTGTTTTCCTGAGCACGAGATACGAAAATCTCCTCCGCGTTTTGTTCGAGTGGATCTGCTCGGTGATGTTCATTCAGTTTTGAAATTGCTTCTTGACGAATGATACAACAAAACTCATTTCAAACCAAAGGTCAACAGATTATTTGATTTTTGTGTCACCTCCACTACTTCCATTTCTTTGCAGTGGGAACATTGCACGTCTGGCACACTCAATCCATTGCCTTCCATTTTTGTTGATTGCGTGATAGAAACAAAACAAAGTTCTTGAAAGAAGTGAACATCATTAACACCAAGGGGACGCGCTTTGTCTCGTGCGCAGCCCAGTATTGATCAACCTCCAATGGTTTCCCACCCAATTGGAAACAATGTTGAGCACACATCATTACACCAGGCGCACGACCGTTCCAGTGACGTCTTTTTGATACGACTGTTTGACATTCACACGACTGATTGTTGGGGCCCGATGTTTGCTCGATTGACATTTCAAATCAAGAATATTCAAACAGAAACGCACACTGAATCTGCATGCACAGACGTGATTGCTTGCAAACAGAGGCACAGATAGTCTGCGTGTTCGCCCACAGATCAGTTGCACGAAACATTCGTTGAGCCACCCAGGATGCCATCCAATGCAAATACCTCCCGTACATCAAAGACATCAATGAACACCCATCACCAAACAATAACTTGTATCCGTGGCAGCATCTGTAAACGACAACACTCAGCAGCTGTTGGAATGACAAACAAGATGACCACACTGAAAACAGGCCAAGCATTTGTCCGTGACCTCTGGCTGTGACCTGGCAGAAAGACGAACTTTGTCACCAAAGTCCTCGCATCTCCTCCTGAAACCACTGCGTAGTGGCTTGATGCTGGAACAAACAAGCAATGACAAGATTGGCAGTGGGGCGGGTCTCGTCCTGCCCGAGGAACCTTCGCTTCATCACGCTTGTCACAAAACAAAATTCATCAAAAGGTCACAAAGGCAGAAGTGGCGCATTTGACAGGACCAGAGGTCATAATGAGACGAGGACTGGTCTTCGGGGCACAAACGCCGACGAGGCATGCAACGACCATATGCAGGCACCAACCCGTGTTCACAGCGATCATCACTCGGTGATACTCACTCTGCGCGCACGAGATGCGCTGTCACTTCTCCGCATCACGCACCACATCACGCCAAGCGAAAGAAATCTAGACACGCAACGATCACATTGTGTGGAAAGATGATCGTAAAAATGCGTCATTCACCCCACAAAAGTGAAAAATGTTCAGCTAAAAGATCAAATCCAATCCTCACCAAGTGCACACGAATTTCAAGCCACTTGTGGATGTGTGAGAGAACTCTCCCCTGGACTTGGTCCCACCCGGAAGAGGTCCCACCCGAGCTCACTTTGGGAACCATTCCAAACTCAGCACTTTCCGGTGAGGGCGTCGGGAACACCACCACCACACATCTTCACTTTCTCAGAGCGAAACAATGCAAAAAACTGTTCAGACACTCACAGGGTCCAAAGAACCACAACAAGCCGGCGGATTTCCGACTCAATTCGCAGACTGGAGCGGTCGCGGCTGAACGGACAGCAGCGCCGGGCGGGCGGAGATGAGAGACGAAGCTCCCTTTGTGCGACTCGGCAGCTCCTTGATTGTGTTTGCCCATCAATTAACGTCTAATCTGATCAGCACTTGCGGCTCCAGCTCGATGCCCTGATGAAGCCAGTGTTCCGACGTCCTCAACGGCGGAGCAATCTGCTCCAGTGAGCGCGCATTATTGCAGCGCAAAGATTCAGGTCAGAGATACGAGGAATCTCCATCTGAGACGCCAAATCACGAGTGTGTACTCACAAGGGGAGGCACAATTTTGGTCAATCAGCACACGTCAACATTTGTGTGCAAAAGTTTTGGTATGCGGAGAATCGTTGAGGCTGACACGGTGGTCCATTCCACGTTTCTTTTTCTGTGGGTGCAATTACTTCAGCACTGTATGGCTCGCATGACTCATGTCACAGGTTAACCGCTTTTACACGAAATCACAACTGTGTCTCTGAATACCGAAAGGTACACGTATTGTCCCACGACACGCAACAGACTTCGCATCCAGGTACGAATCGCAGCAGAAATTCATACACAGGTGTTTGAAACGTTCCCACTAAAAACCAGCGGTTGGTAAGTGAAAGGTGCACTTCGCTGATGCCGACGAATAAAGGAAGACCTCGTATGAAATAGTTCAAACACATAAATCTCTTGTGGTGTGATCTTTCAAGTGTGCTTCTGCATTCAAGAGCCACAATGTGCATGGGCTCTGCCATTCTTGCGCAAATTAGGGTTCAATGCACCGAAGATTTCCTCTTCTCAGAGATTCGACGGCCACAATTCCACAACAAATTGATCCAATTGCGATCGCCCAGAGCTCTGTTGATTCTTGCAATTAGCAGGACAAACGCAGTTTGAAATCTACAAGCGGAGGGAGGTCTTATCGGACGGAAGCAGGCGGAAGCGGCGGGCTGCGGAAGACGATCCCCCGACGCCAGGTTCTCACCAGATAGTCTGGGAGCCACGGAGCAGCGGACGCGAGCAGGAGACCAGCAGCGCCGGGCGGGACGGGACGGACGCACGGGTGTGGCCAGATGGCAATCTCCGCTGTCCTGGCCGCTTCCAGTTTGGCTGCTGCAATCCCAATGCCTCGAGCTTGAATCTAAAATCACCCACCACTTCGGCAAAGCACTTTGCATCACAGAATTCTAAACCTTGCGCCAGGTTTCAGGGAGAAAGAGAAGTATCGTGTCAAAAGAAGGCCAAGAAGGCCACAAGTGAAATTTAAGGGAGCCATGAACGTGCTAGAACCATGGCATGCGGCATCTCTGATGCTAAAGAAACTTGACCAAAAGCCAAATAAATCTATTTGCGACGGCAGCCATAAGAGAAGCGCATTGACCCAGAGATTGAGTTTCACTTGAATATCAGTTTAATTACAGAGCCCCGTTCTCGCATTTCGCATGAGTTGCATCTCACCATGCATTTATCTGCCCCCACCTGGTGTCATTGTCAACGAGACTGACAATTTATGGACCCGGTTTCGCAGGTAACAACCTCCAAATTTATCACAGACAAACAGGATTGCCTCGCACGTTCAGAAAGACACTTTTAGCACATGATTCTTGGATGAGGAACGCTTCTCGCCGCACATCCCTCTTGCTTGAGTTACTTGTCTGATGTTCTCGTACAGACAAGCACAAATGCATGAGAACTTGCTTGCTTTGCTTTGCTTTTCAAACCAAGACTCTTTGCATGGGACAAATGGCAACGCCAAATGGAGCACCAAATGTGACCAGTCCCCCTTGTCTTGTTGCGACGTACGTACTTAGTGTGCCTCGGGAAAAGGAACATCTATCATCCAGTGATCTTTCTGTTCTGTTCATGCAATCCATTGCATGCGCATCATTCGTGTCTGATCAGTATCCTTGGGAACATCAAGTGTACGTCCCAATCTCTGTCATCTTTGCAAGACATCACTGATACAAATCATCCGCCCTGCAACCGACATGCACGAAAAAGCTCCGCTCCATGGAATTCGTCCTGAGTCCTGCAGTTTTTCCGCAGCACTGCAGACAGACAATCAGTCTGATTAAGATGGAAGATTTACTTTGTGGCTGCCCACGCAATCAATGCTTTATGGCTCCTTCTTCCGCTTGCAGTGTTTGGTGGTATTCCTGGAGTTTTTCAATTTTGCTGGACATCATCATCACAGCAGAAAAATAACGCAGCCAAAGCAAAAAATTTCGCACTTGTAAACTAAACATTTTTTTTCCAGGAAATAGCCATGAAATATCTTGCTCTGGAGGATATTGATTTCAAACGGAAAACAGAAGCCACATGGACTGGGATCAATACGGGGATCAGTGGAGGTCAACGCGAACTACAATATCATTAGCTTGCGTCGCGCTTCTCTAACTCTGAACCCCTGCACAGCGGGGACGGCCGAGCCGGACCCTTCTTCTAGGGATTAAAAATAAAGGGCAAAACAATGGAAGCATTCGATCAAGTTAAGTTGATAAGTTACACTGTGATTGATGACACCATCAGCCATGGACGGGTCGGGGCAGTTCAATTTGGCCCCCGGCGGAGTCAAAACTCATTGTTTCAAATACTCAACAGGAGGGTCAAAAAATGACGTTGCATTGCGTGTTTGTGGGCACAATCAGATCAATTTGTTTCACGCGAAATGCTATCTTTGGATCAGGAAATTAACCAGATTGATCAACTGATGTCATTTGCGTCCGCTGAACTTTGGATTTCGATAAATTTAGAGTTTCTGAAATTGAGATAGTCAGGCCGCTTTGTTTAATTTCTATGTAAACTGATCAAGGCACAAAAAATGCTCAGCAACAAACGATGGCATCGGACACAAATTAATTCATGTCAATTGCATGATTTTCAGTGCTCAAAACCAGCATCAAATCCCACTCCACTCAAGCCGCTCAATGCACCAAAGACAAGTCCATCCGAGCTGAAGATTTCCACACGCACACGTTTGCGCAGGACACAGCCCGATGAACAAAGCGACACCAAACACAGCTTCCTCTGGAGCCATTTTCTCCCGTCTCTGGTATTTATCCAGGAATCCAGGCAAACTTCATTTCGCGTGGCAATCAACCTCCGAAACTGAAACGCTCCTCGGCACACCATCTGCTCGCACGGCCAGCTCCTCAGAGAGACAAGCACGACTGAAGAACACACCATCTCGTGCATGATCACAAAACAACACTGGACGGAGGGATACAAATTGCAGGAAGCAGAGGATGGTCACTGCAGAGCTTGGTGTCTTGAGGTTTCTGGTCAATACGCGAGCAGCTAAGTGTGGATCATTTGCTGTTCTGCCGTCACACTCGAGAGTCGGTATCAGTTCCCCAATTCAACCCAGTAGAGGCATCCATTCACTTGTAGGGGAATCTCATCCGTGCATTTCCATGCAGTTTGCAGCAGGCAGACATTCAGCAGGTCCGATTCTTCAACTCCAAACAAAGCTGAATGTCCGAATACGAGTGTGGCTGGTCTTTTCCGCTGAAACTGCACCTGTCCCAGGTGTGACGCTCTTTTCCGTTTGTCAAACTGTTGCGATCAACGCAGAACGTTCAACATTTTCGACACCACTCACAAGCAGCATAAAGGAAGATGTTCCAGGGCCGACAGGTCATTCGAAACGATTGGTGTCAACATTTTGCATTTACGTGTCATTTCTGCAATTGCGAAATGTCAACATGCGCACGTGCCAAATTGACTTGTAACGCTCACCAGATCCACTCCCACACACCTCACAGGTGATTGTCGAGTCTCGGATTCGGGTGTGAGTGCAAAAAGCTCACCGAGTGCACAATTCAACACCTTGTACCTTGATGTTTCAGTTTTGCTCGTGCGTCTTGAGAGGAACACAAAACAAGGTGCTCAAGCCCGTGGCTGTTTCAAAACAACGAAGAATACTTCTTCGCAGAAATCTTGACAAAATTTTCTGCCTTCACCACGATTTTGCACAGTTGGCCTCAAACTGTCACGAATTGCGATCTCTGACCGGAGCGTCCAACTCTGAGGAAAATTCATCCTTAACATGAGACGGACCGACACTGGGACGCAAGGACTGCCTGATGACAAATCATCGTGCACAATGTTGCAATCGAAGTATCTCAGCGGCAGGCAGTCCAATCTCTTGAGTACCACCATCCAGATGACAACGCCCTCTCCGCAAGCAGACATCCTTGCCCCGCGTTATCATATCAATCATTCCCAGTCCTCTGCCCCGAATTAGGTTTCCTGGAATGTTTCCGACACAATGAGCGGGGCACCCTGACAATGCGTCCATGTGCTGAGGAGGCTGAGGTCAGGCCGATTGGCTCTTGTTGTCAATAATGTTGGTCAACACTCAGAAAACCATTGACGATGATCAGCTGAGATCAGATGCGTTCACAGCTGCATCTCCACCCCAAAATAACAGGGAAGCGACAAACACGTACGAATCGGAAGGTGAACCACCGGTGGTGAACCTTGGAAAGAAATTGGGTTGCAACGGGCAAGGGAGAATCCTTCATTTGATCCGCTCATATTGTCCTCAGCACCATACCGCACTCGTACCACCATCCTGGTCGTCGCAGATTACTTCAAACAGTTTACGTCTCATTTAATGGAAAAGTCGTTTGTCAAGCCACAGTGTAAACTTATTATCGCTCTGTCAATATTTGTGTCTTCAAAACTCTGACTTTAAAAGTGCCTTGTTCTCCAAATGTTGTTCTGTGTCACATCAAAACCTGATTTCGGCTTCCGGATCTCTTTGAAAGGCAAGAATCTGAAAATGAGGAGCAAACTGCTGGAGAGCTCTGAACTTGAAAACAGGCGACTCAATTTTCAGACTGTGGATGCCCAGAAACGAACAGTGACACCCCACTCCAATTTCACAGGTGTCCCACAATTCACGTGGACACCTGAAAATGGAGTGGATTTGTCCTTTATCGTGAAAGAACACAAAAACATTCCGAATGATGTCATTCAGCGCAACACCAGCACGGCAGAAAAGGACCACATCTTAGAGCCTGAGGTCACAATCGTATCTGAGAGGAAGGCACATCGTCAAGGGCAACCTTTGTTCTCAACAGGAGATTCAGCACAACTAATCTACACTTTTGACTCAAATGGTTTGACACTTGTGCACTTTTGGTTGCCTTCGGCTCGGATTGAATAATCTCCTTGCCTCCCTTGATTACCTATACCTTCCTTCTGAGATCGCGAGCACCAGAACGGACGGAACCAGTCCGGCGTCACAGCACGTTTGTCTGCACGCGCCACCAAATTATGAGCGCGCGCTGGACGAGACCCGAGGACCAGAGGACTGTCGCCAACTCCAAATATACGACTCGTATTTACTCAGATGCACAGCGAGTAGACTCACTGTCTCTGCGTGAACCAACACATCACCAACATATGGACAGATGCCGCGCAAAATGCTCACTAAAAGGTCACATAGTTCAGTCTCATTATCCTCATCAAGGAGTTATTTTGACCTGCACAAAACACACAGGCCCACAGGGCATTTATGAACAATTTTCCATTAAAATTGTTTCAAGTATTACACAGTGGGCAGTTTTCAAAGAGGCACTCGTAATGTTGCGCATGCCTGAGTTTGGAAACAATCTGAGCTTAAAATTCTGCAAATGAACTTCTCGAGGTCAACCCTTGACAACGCAACTGCAGCAAGTCTCAAAGTTTCAAGAGATTGCGTCCAACATCACTCTGACCCAAGAGTTGAGCGAAAGACCGCGCTCCAAAGGGAAGAAACTGCAACACTACTCGCGATTCGCACGTCTTGTCCCTCCGAACAACGCGAAGCAGCAGCACTTGATTTCAACTTTAGTGACACTGATTTACCGAAAAGCATCGCTTGACCTCGAGGCAGGACAATGACATTGAAGAGTCCCTCAGCATCAACATGAGGATTCCTAGATCCATACATGGCGCAAACTGATAACAGCAACTATGGTGAGGCTTTTGAATCGTTCTTGCCTTTCACATCAAACTGCCACTCTTTTCGCACCCCACTGATCGCTGTCTGCCAGGAAACACAGTTATGCTTTTAAAAATATTTCTGCTTTTCTAAACAACATTGTCGTGCGACTATTTCCATATTTCTCTTGTCTGCTTTCTTGCCACAAGTTATCCTTCAAAGAGATCTGCGGCAGTTCGAATGTAGTTCCACAGCTGCACAACCGAGCAGGGTTGCATCAAATTCAGTTCATCTGACAAACCGCACAACAACGTCCCAAAGTCTGAACACTGGTGAGGGACAACACTCACTGCTCGTAGAAAGGCAACAAGGTGATTTCGAACACCTGACTGACAATCTGACACCTCAACAATCCAACTCCCAGTGCAAATACCTGATAATCGTCTCCCTCTGTTTATTTTGGTTCACGCCTTTGTTGAATTTTTCAACAGCACAGAAACAAAATATTTGAACCAAGAAAACGTCCGCAGCAGGGGCGATGACAAGCATTCCACCTGCTCCACAAAGCGAGGACAACCACACAGGAGACCAGAGGCCCCTGAGGTCCCTTCAGCTGTGCGTCAATTTAAAATTCCTGCTCGTCATTTGTGTTGATCAAAAGTGTTTGGAACGATCCGTGCCAAAACGTGGACAATAAACAGGGGAAAACGAGTACACGAGACAGCGATCTCGTCTTTTCATCTCGCGTTGGACATTCAGGAATTGATCAAAAGAGACAGCACCAACTACCTCTCTGGCGGAGGGGGTTTGGCGTTCTTCCCACAAGGTTCCCAAGACAGTGAGTGCTCGTTACCTGGAACGAAACTTGAGCCAGTTCGCACTTCTCGCGATCACACGAAGAGATACGCTATCGCGTCGGCTGCATCAGTCCTTTCAGCGATAGTGTGAAGCTGACGTAAACAAAAGTATCCACGTCGCATGACTTGAGTTCGCAACATCAACACATGAAGTCTCGCTTTGGTTGTGTCAAACGAACACGTTATCAGGGTATCTCTGCACAACATTCGACAGAAGGTAAAGCTTGCGTCTGTGTGTTTAGTCAATTGATATGTTTTGAAATCACATTGTTGGTATAGAATGTAAACATAGAAAGTTATGATACACGAAATTGTGCTGCGAGACACTTAAATCAGCAGTATCGGATGAGACTTTCAACCACCCATCCAGACAAAACCTCTCCAAGTGAACATCTAACATACATGTGTGTGTTTGTAATATTTGCTCTTTCAATAAACAGAAAAATTCAACATATCTGGAAATTGTAAATACACAACTGGCACGGTGTGTCTCCAATAATGGATTCGCTCGCACAGCTCTGGACTCCGAGGCTCGAACCGACCCGGACCAGATGTGAAGACACGGATCTTGGTTTGTTTTGTCTTTGCAGCTCTGATTCCTGAGCGAACTTTGCGTTCACTTCTCCTCCACCCATTCTGCGTCTGTGGACTGGAGCAAGACAGCAAACATGTTACGCTTGCAAACAGAAAGTGTCCGTGTCCCTGCCAGTGCGAGTCAGACCAATCACCCCAAGAAATGGACATCTTTTTTCTGCTGGTCTGACCCAAAGTGCGTTCTCGAGGCGTGCACTGTGCTGAGACGTGCCGAACAACGCTCCTCGACGAGTAACCAACGCGAAGCACCTCGAGTCCCTTCGCTTATGGAGAACTGAGAAGCGACAACAGATCAAAGCGACACCACCTCAGGAAGTTTGTCTGGCGTTGCGGACACTTGTTCAGTGTGTGCACGGATCTCAGAAGCACCTCATACGAACCAAGAGTCTGTCAAAACCCAGACGACAACCAACCGCATGACAATCAAGGAGGAAAAAGTTGAGTCTGGTAGATTAGACAATCGCGCTGTCAACGCATTCAGAACGAGATAAGCTCGACTATAAAATGTAGATTAATGGTGAGGGAGGAAGCACTTCTGATTCAACGACAACTTGACACTTGTCGAAGTAGCCCGCGATAAAACCACTCAGAGAGACGTTTCACCGAGAAATAATGTTGAATTGCATGCCAAACACACTCTCAGCGTGTTGAGAATAATTCAACAATATCTGAAGACCAGCGGTACAAAATCGCATTCGCTGTTATTGACGAATGTCATATCATGAAATCTGATCTGTGTACGACGAGTAAACAGCTAATAAGTGCAGGCCTGCTCGAATTACTTCGCGTTTGTTTGGGCTTTCGCTGAATGATTGTGAAAATATGCACGTCGGTGAAGCGACTGAACACTGCACCTCAAACCAATGTTCCTTGGAATTTTGCACAGGTGACACAAGTTGGGTTCCAGAATGTCAGCAAACTGCAATGTTCTCCCCATATTTGACGCTTGAACATCGAACTTCATCAAGTGGTGGACTCCGGCGTCGATGATGGATTGAGACGAACACCCCGCTTGACAAGTCGAGCGCCTGACGCAGCGCCACCATCTCCATCCAAAACGCATTCAACTCCGAAAATCAATCAAGTCTGGTGCCAAAAATGTTCAAGTCCCAACAAATTGCTAAAAACTGGAAATGAATGACCCAATTGTACGAGACACCAGCACTTGTGGCAAACTGTGTGCAAATAGCTCTTTACTATTGAAATCTGATACTTTTATTGTACGCCACCGTTCTCCCAACGGAGAAAATTGCAAGGTGCAAGTGAATATTTTCTCTCTCTCAGAAACCGTTCATCTGGCCCTGACCCTTTCATCACCCCAAAAGGGGTTAACGAGAGTTTAGACCTTTGCAAAGATGCTTGCAAACATAGTCAAAAATAATATGCCTTTGATGGCAAATGAAGCCGGACTCCCCAGAGTGAAAGGAGCGCCGGTCGCTGGTGGGTTGGTTATTGAGGCGGCAGGCCCGTCTTCCAGGCCCGTCTCTGTCGTTTCCAATGAGCGAACCACTTCCGCGCCCAGCAATTGTACACTGCGCAGAACAACGGGAGAGAATGCCTCAATCCTCCCGAGTCTCGTCCCATCATTGATAAACTGCATCGAATTCGACCAAGAGACGTGGCTGTATTTCACAAGCTGAGGCGAGCAGCAAAATTCGCGACCTTCCTACCTTTCACTCTGCGATGTACGAGCGCACAAAGTGACCAGTCTCAAAGCCTGTCTGTCACAATGCATTTGTCAAGGGATTGAAGCCAAATTTATGCTTTTGTGAACCAGTCAAATGTGATGGGTGTTCAAAAGTGACAACATCACCAAAACGGAAGGCACCCTTGTGCGGATTCAGTAGTGTACGAGCAAGTCCCAGTCAAGCAAACTCGCGAGGAATGACAAACTGCCCTCAGATAAACCTACACAACCAACCAAAATGTGCAACCTAAGGTGCTTGTTCGTTTCCGTTGAATGGAGCTACGACATGGGGTTTTTAGTCCAGCGAAGGTGAAGGGAAATTTACCTTCCAAACTAAACCCCGAACTCTTGAGAATTTTTTTCCGCTTTCGGGACCGACCGTGAACCCTCTCAGAATCTGGTGGTGCGGAACATGCAAACGTGAAGGACCACGCATACTCGTACTCGTACAAAGGTGACCGCTTGCGGTTTGTTTGTAAGCAATTCTTGGGCTTTTGAGTCGCGGCAGCAGGGGTTCCTCAGAGAGGCCAAGTTACCGAACAGGAGGAGGCAAAACCTGACGGTCTCAAGTGAACCTCAAAGGAAATGTCTCGGTTTGGGGAGCAATTTCCACTGAGAAGAGAACAGCATTGGGAGTTTCGCCTTATGTTTTGGCACGACATGCTGATCAACTCTGTTGTTTCTTTCAAGCATAACAGCAAATCTAGATCGACCAATTCTACAACTGTGATCTCAAAACGGGTCATTGTGCTGGCATCGCGGTAGAAATGAGTTCTCACCTTACAAAAAGATTTCCAGCTCAATCACACAACTCCTTTCTCAACCCAAGGTCTCAAAAAATTATTGTGTGATTTCACAGGAACCATTTGTGTAGTGTGACAACCCTTATCTTCTTGGCCAATATTCTGACGACCCTGCTGTCTCGAGATGCAAAATTCATTCCCAGTCAACAGAACACCACAAGAAGACAACGTACTGTCGATCGAAAACAGGGACAACGGAACATCGGCCGCCCGTGCCAGAGGTACGAGACTTCCGTCACAGGGAACATTTGCAGAAGGATACACACATTCCGTGACACGCACAAGCGACAATGGGACTTTGACTTTTTGTTTGCTTCAGATGTGTGTTACCAACATGCGTACACAGTTCTTTCATTGCCTTAATTTCGGGACAAAACTTGATAAGTTTTGAGATTGGCCGTGCAAACAAGACACATCAGACACAACACAGACCAACATTTCCCGTTCCTGGTTTGGTACCGAGTTGACGACAAGGACACACCAAGAATTTCTTCTTTCCATTGATCGTTCTCACACAATTTGGCACCTAGAGGTGCAATTTGGGGGCAATTTTGTATGCAAAGTTGGAACTTCAAATTTTATGAACCGTCAAGTCCGTGTGTGCATCTCCCCAGCCCGAAACGGATGGTTCTGCACGGCCATTTTTATCGTTCTTGTTTCAAGCAAGTCTGTCTTCGTCTCCACGGGACATCAGCGGCGAATCCGGTGTTGCTTCTTCTGAGTCTGTCAAATCTACATCGTACGTTAAATTGAGGTGATTGAAGATGCTCGATTGTTTCGGATGCTCCCTCGATCCCGGGCAGTGAAATCCTTTTACAGGCAAATTGGGGCTCCGCTTACAGCACTTGGGTCCATTACACTGGAATTGAATAAGACCCCGGAAGACTGAGCCTGCGAAACAAAAACAACCTGCTCTGTGACGTCCAAACATCACACGATACCCAAAGACACAGCACGATGGAGAAATTGCGAACAAGCACGGCTGTGCAGTGGTCCGGTCGTGCTTTACATCTCTAAACCAGAGATGCATGATGGGTTCACGTACTGAATCCAGAGCATAGCTGGATTCCACCTGGCCAATGCAACTTCTGAAAGGGAATATTTAGCAGATTCTGGTTGCCCATTCCGGTTGCTGGCACCCGTTCAAATTGCCTCAAAACAAAGCAAATTTGGACCACTTCCCCGACTGTGCACATTCGCCAATTGTTGCAGCGAGAAACGCTGCAGACTCAACCTGCTTTTCCTCCAGAAGGAGGACTGTCTGCTGGAGAACGCACCGGGACGGAAGATCTATCCCACACAAAGTAATTTTCCGAACCAACCCACAAAACAACAGCCCCCCCCTTTTCCGAAGCCCCATTGTCTCCAGTGTCGATCAATACAAATATAAGGAGCAGTATCGCCATCAAAATGTCATTCCTGAAATGAAGGGCTTGTAACGAGAAAATACTCCGGCAGTACTCGGCAGAGAGAAGCGTCGCTGGGGAATTGAAGTGACCTGTGGATAATGCGGAGCCTGCAGAAACACAAAAATCATTTCGTGATCGGTCTCGAGTTCACCTTTTCTTTCTCAGTTGTGCTGAGTGTTGCTCTCTAATTTATAGCTTTCTGTGGGTCCCTGATGAGAGCGCCACAGTGGGGCCGATCACGGCGGTGTCTTCTGCGTTGGTCCGCCGTGGGGCGCTGAGTATGATCGTACGTTTCAATTGTTTTCGGCTCTTTTGTTTCAAAAAACAAGCTCCAAAGAACTTGTACCAACTGCGAGGAAACTGGTTCTTCCCGACTTCTTGCTATCTTTGTGTGCAGTGCTCGGCAATTATAAATGGGGACCTCGATATGTACCACACACGAGAACAAGTGGGAACGATCCGTCCGTCAAATACGGAACAAGCGAAGTTTCTCAACGGTTTGATTGTTTGAAAGTTTTTGGAGTTTGGGGTACGATCCAATGGGGACTGATTTCTTCCACCAATATCGTTTGTGAAGAGAAAAGATGAGACAAACTTTCAAAATCTCCACGTGCGCACACGTGAACTGTGTGTGTTGCAGCTTCCTCGGCTGCATTATCTGCGCCAACAGCACAAACCACACATTTCAACAAAGACAAAACAAAGTATCCCAGCTGTAAATTGGCTCTTCACCTGTCTGAGAAGATCACTGGCAGGTAGCCCAAGCTAATTATTACAAATCCACACACACACACACACACACACACACACACACATGATGCCGTGTCTTTGTGATGTTCGAATGAAAAGAGACCTGACAGTCACATTGTGTCCTCGGATCCACCGTTCACGTGCCGGGGTTTCTCAAATCAGATAAGTGCTCCTTTACGTCTCGACATTCGCAATATTTTGCTTTTCAAAGCACTTCCGTGACCACCTTTTTCACACACCTTTCCCGCTAAGTGAAGCGCTTTTCCTCAAATGAATTTGTCGTGGAGGCAGACATCAAGACTTAGAATCTTTAATAGCCCTCTCCGAAGAAGCCTCAGCAGCCTCTCAACAAACCAAAGCGACACTGTAGGAGGTACTCATATCGGGTTACACAGCCTTTTCAATCTCTGTTGCGCCTTAACAATTTTCCGAGCTTCAAACAGGTGCCTTTCGAGAAGCTTATGGCACAGACTGTTGAACAATGTTTACGTTTCATGCAAGCAGAGTTGCTGTAAACATTGGTGCTTTCGCTTGAACAGAAAAAAGAAAATAGGAGATCTTTATGTGCAGAAGCTTAGCCAGGGGAATTTAATAAATCAAGAAAACAGTAATGTATTTTGTTTTGAAAACAGCACCTCCAACCCTTCACCGTCAATTGAAAGGCCTCAATGCTACAGGGTATTTGATTGAAGAACGTGATACCAGGACACTGCTGGCTGCTGTCTCCTTTTAACTTATCCATTCATCTTCAATACCAATTGTACACACGATACGAGCACAGTTTGTCTCGAGGTGGCCACAAGACAAAAACGCCCGAGGTCAAAGACACTCAGGTAGACCTTTCGCCACAAGTGGTCACTACATAACCACAGATTGACACTTTACAAGAATGGCATTCTTTCTCCAGACTCAGCAAACTTGGAATAGTGTGGTGATCTCTCCTCTTTCCTTTCCCAAATACGACAATAAATCTATTTACCTTTAATTCAACAGTGATATGGCTCAAGTCTGTTCTCCATCCTTGGACAGAGCTGAATGAAATCGTGATTCCACAAACCCCTTTTTGAATGGGATGCGTCTCTTTCATTTGCCCCAGACCTGTCGCAAAGACGAGAGCACCTCAGCTCCGCAAACTACCCATTGTCACTTTGCAGGTCCTTACACCACACGCAACCTTTCCCGTTCCCAAAGCCACCCGTGTTAAATTTCAATTTGCAAGTTTTTAGGGGGTTTCCACACAAAGGAGGAAATAGCTGAAAGTCTGCACATAAAATGTGAACGTATTTTTCAAAAGGAAACTGCCCGGTACAGCTGGTCCCCCAACAGGTGACGAATGTTTTTCGTGTGTATTCGTCTATCCCAGGCTGATCTGCTGGGAAAAAAAACCTGTTCCAACACACAGTTGCAAACAAGAATTCGTAAATCGTCACTTTGTATCCAAACAAAAGTTCAGTGTGTAGTACAAGAATAACATCTCCTTCATAAACCCACAAAGCATTTCGAGAGATTCCAAATAAAGTCTACGTTACAAGCAATTCAACATGTTCACTGATAAGCAAGCCACTGTCAAACCCACACATCTTGTCCCATTCAAACATACTTTTTCATGTCTGAATATGTCTTCTCATCTCTTTTCGTATGCACGTTGATGCCTTCAAACTTGAAAACCACATAAACAGTGACTTCTCACTGCATACGATAGCATTGCGTTGTTTACCCTGGTCTGTGTTTCATAGGTAAACAATTCGATATTACAAAGCACTTCATCCTTGTGATTTCTGCATCTCCGTGGACGATCTCGGGGAAGGTTTTTTCAGGATCAAACCACAACCACTTGTTTTCTCAGGGTGAATGGGTGGTTGCAAAGTGACTGCAATGATGTGCGAACATTTTGCAGTGCTTTCTCAGTTTTAGCTTTCTCCTGTAAAATGTGCATGACTCCACACAAGTCATTGGAACGACTCCATTCAGCATCCACAGGGTCACAGAATGCAATGTTTTGGGGTAGCTTCGCACACAGGTCTCAAAAAAAGTTGCGCTCAACAGTTCGTTGAGATCTTCTTGCAAGCATAACTTTTGCCACCATCCACTGAAGAAAACAGGTGCACGCTTGCATTGTATTGCAGACAGGTTCCCTTGATTTTGTAGCAAGCAGCCAACGACAGCAGTGAAATGAGACTGAACTCACCCTTGACTGCGGATTCGGCGTGTTCCAGGTTGTTGAGCGTGATCCTGACGAGAGACGAGTTCAGGCGAAGGTCGCCGTGTCCGTTTGCGTTGACCATGAAGATCCGGGAGTCGTGTTTTCGTACCATGGAGTGGCAGATGTGTGGGTCCCCGAGCCCGTCCACCATCACCCGCCGTTTGTGGTGCACGTGAGGCGCGGTTCTTATCACGTTGCCCCCTTTGAAAACTCGCTTGATTTCCACCTCCCCTTTGAACATGGATGGGTGCTGGTAGTCCGGAACGACATCTCGCACAGTTCCCGTGAATACTGCATTCGCCAACTCCTCCCTTGACTCCAGATTCTTCTCCAGATCGTGGCATTTCCCGTATTTGCTGACTGGAATTGCACAAATTTGAACAATGCCAATTAGTAGTATTAATCCGGTGCGCCTCAGCAAACACTTGGTGCTGTTCGCTTCAGCACTTGCCATGGCTGTTATTGTTTTAACTACACCTGAGAGGTGCCAATTTGTGGACGGGTTGACAGGATGTTTGGCTGCCAACTTCAGTGACCGGGATCCTTGGTCATTCACTGAGAAACCACAAACTGTCTACACGCCCTCACCGTCAACCACATCCAAAGCTGCAGTTTAAAACCAAATCTCCAGGTACACTCCAAAGCTTTCACACGTGTGCAAACCGCTGTAGACAACCCACGTGGAATCCGGATCAAAAAGACACTCTGCAATGTTTTGTGAGCAGTACTTGGCCGTCTGCCTCGGCACACAGACATGCATTCTCTGGCTGTGGTTTTATTTTTCTGGGAGCCACTCACCGCGAGGCCCTCTCCCGGGCAGCAGCGACTCCAAGTTCCCGCCAAATGCTCCAACTGGAGGACGCCCTGAAGGGAAATTTGTGCGGTTCAGAAATGTACACATCAATCGCTTGAATGCATCAGATGACAAAAGAGTGGAAGGCAGCAACACTGAATTCTTTCAATGCAGCCTCTCGTCAACCTGTCATTTCAGCCAATACATGTAGTTTTCAGATTTGCCGCCTGAAATTCCACAACTCTTTCTTCGACTGCATTTTTATCAACAAGAACACTTGGCAGTGCAGACACACGCCACATCGGTGAATCGCTTCCCCATATTCCCAGAAGCACTTGGCCTGCCAGGAAACTTGCAGAACTTTGAATGTCAGAGTCTGGAAAACTGGGGAGGGGTGAACACGCCCCCCCCCCCGCCAAGCGAATTTTAAATTGAACATTTGCCAGAAATTTTCTGACTCCCAAAATTTGACCATTGTATCCTCACATTTGACCCAGATTTAAAATGCATGTGGACCAAAAAACTCCCAAAACTTGAGCCTTGTCTTCACCAAGAAAACCCAGCACACATATTTTTGCTCCTCAATGCTTGCAGGTGATTTGTTCCGGTCCGTCATTGGTTCGGTCGCTTTGTACAACCTTGAACAATTGACCAACCTCCTCAAATCACCCAAAATGACTCCACGTTGGGTGCGACCAGTGATTCACCATAGTTTCGAGAAGTTCCAGCTGCATGGGGGGGGGGCAGACATGTGAACTCGCACTTCTAAGGGGGGGACGGTTAGTCTACACTCGGGTCTCTGATCAACAGTAACTGGCAGAACTGCACAGAGTCTGAGAAAGTGCAAGGCACTTTGTGCCCCAAGATCTTGATCTTGTTCCAGATCTTGACCAGATGTCTTTCCCATCAAATCGAGAATTGTGGACCTGATGGTCGCACGTATCATTTTATGTGCTCTATTTCCTGCTGATCCCATTTACAACATGTTTTTTGTCAAGTTGCAATTTTTGCTGACGTTTGAAGATCAAGTTGGAGTCAGAGCCAAAAATAGCTCCATGGAGCTCGCGGTGATTTGAGGAAATTTCAGTTGCTCTGATTTGGCTTGCTGTGATTTGGCTTGCTCTGATTTGGCTCACTCTGATTTGGCTCACTCTGATTTGGTTCACTTTTTTTATTAAAATTCTTAGTTTTTTTCACTCAATATTCACAACTTGGGAACTCATTTAGCACACACCCAAATGGAACAAATTTCACCAAATGGAACTTTTATACATTGTTTTACAACAATATCCCAACCAAAAGAATTGCCCAGTATCCATTTTTAAATTTTCTATGAAAAATGACTTTTTAACCCAAACTTTAGCCCCACCTAAAAACCATATAAAAATTTTCAAAAATCAAAAA